>Ga0265296_1002628_pt1 | contig 17772 bp, 18 predicted proteins | sample MunlanPumphouse1_FD_189073 | JGI IMG/M metagenome (GOLD analysis project Ga0265296, IMG submission 189073) | Groundwater microbial communities from a municipal landfill in Southern Ontario, Canada - Pumphouse #1 | ecosystem: Environmental > Aquatic > Deep subsurface > Groundwater | place...
TGCCGTCGCACACCGAGACGGGCTTGATATGGGTCCCGGTGCAGCCGCCAAGCACAAGCGTGCCGATCGCCACGATGGTCAGCCTTTTCATACTGTCTCCGTTCGTAAGGTCCCGCGCCCGGCGGTTCTGTGTTTCATGGTCTGGACTGGCAGCCGGCCTAATTAGACCGAGAGGCCGAGCCGCCCGTGCCGCCTCCTCCTGAGGGGGGACGGTTCGCCTGCGTCGCGCGCCGGAACATGAGCCGATTGGTCAACATGTTCGCCCCGGTCTGCAGGAAGCCATGGCCGCCAGATGACGCACCACCCGAGATACCCGCGGCGATGGCCGGCGATTGAAAGAAGAAGATCGTGCCGACGATGTAGATCGCCGCACAGGCGATCGTCGCGACGAGCATTACAGCGGCTTTCAGAACGATGTAGCCGTTCTGCGCCATGACGAAGGACGAGCCATCCTCGGGGATCGATCCCATGATGCCGTCCATCGCGGCCTCCTGGAGGCCGGTGATGAACTTCGTCATGATCGCCATGACGACCATCAGCAGGATGAAATTGACGGTCTGCTTCAGCCACCCGTCGAACAACCAGCGGGAGGAGTTGAAAAGCAGACACGCCAGCGCGAGCGGTGCGAGCGCGACGCAGATCGCAACCGACAGTTTGGCAAAAATGACGATGCAAAAGCCGATCGACGCCGACATAAACGCGAAGATGTAGAGGACGGCGACGCACAGATAGGTGATCAGCGTGGCGCTGAGCTGGATCACGGGCGTCCGAAAGTCAGTGATGCCCTTTTGCTCTTGCGACTGAACTTTCAGGTTCGCATTGACCAACTTTTCCGAGAGCTTGCCGGTATCGGCAACATAGGTATCGAAGGTGGTTCCCGGGTTGGTGACGGGCGTGCCCGACCCAGCCGCGATGATTTCGCTCGGCAAGTTGGTGACCACGTTCACCACAAACGCCGAATAGCCAACCGCACTGGCCGCCGCGAGGGCGAACCCGACCTTGCCGGCTTGGAATACCAGCTCGCGAAGTGGAGCCTGGATAGCCCCTCGTAGTACGGCAAAGCCGAGCAGCAGGAAGTAGATGATCGCCGCCAGGGCCAAAGGCGCTGCAACGAAACTGACTAGCCCCGCCCCGAAGCTCGCAACCGAGGTCGCTATGGCGGTCTCCACATACGAATACATCGTCGTGAACAGCGTCATGATGTTGGGTGGGCCGGCAGCCATTGGATGAGATTCCGATCTTCGGCGATCAAAGCGCAGCGATTAAATCTACTTCTTGCGGATCGTGTTCTGTTTGAAGAAGTCCGCCTCTTCGTTGCCGGCCTTGGTCTGGGCGACCGAGATGGTCGCGTCGCCGGTCGTCGCGCACATCTTGGCCTTCTGATCCGCAGGGAGATGGCTGTACTCCCCCGCATCGCACTTCGCCTGCCACTGCGAGAGGAGTTGAGGACTGGCGATCAGCTCCTTGGCGGTAGGCACTACGACATTCTGCTGGCATCCGCAGACGACGAGCAACGAGCAGAGCGATAGTATCTTGCGCATGATCACTTCCTGATCGTGTTGGCACTGAAGAATGCTGCTTCATCGCGACCGGCCGCCACTTGCGCTGCGCTGATCTGCATGTTCGCCTGACCGGCCTGCGCCATCTGGATCGCCTGCATCTTGAGCATATCGTTTTGAAGCTGTGCCTGTTCGACCGAGATCCGGGCTTGGAGATCCATCACGTCCTTGGGATCTTTCGCATACGACAGTTGCTCGCGGAGCTGGTCGAGGCCTTGCATCCGGGTCTGGGCGATGCTGAGCGTATTCTCGCCCAGCGCGGCCGTGGCGGCCGATGAGCTGGTCGCATCCTTGAGCGCCTGGTTGTAGGCTAGGTCTGCGTCGGAGGACGACGTTGCCGGCAGCGCGTAACGAGACTGGATGCTCGATGCGAGCGAACCGAGCGAACCAATCTTCGACAGGTCGCCACTGAGCAACGTCGAGGCGTCGATCGTCGTGTTGGGCAGGATGTTGCGCACCTGCGCGTTGAGCAATTGCGGGGCGAGCGCGTTGACGTTGGTCAGTTTTTGAAGCGAGCTGAGCGTTGTCGTCGCCGTCTGGATCTGCTGCTCGCCCTGCTGGATCATTTTGATCGTGTTCTGGACCTGGGCGAGCGCTTGCACATAGGTAGAGGTGTCGAACACAGGGATGCCCTGTGCAGCGGCCGGCGACGTAAACGCGACGATCGCAACCGGCGCGGCAGCAACCATGATGATGCGCTTGAGCGACATGTCAGCTTCTCCTTTGGTTGGCATAGAAATGCGGCAGCCACGCCGCAGGATCGTTGCCCGCCAGGGCAATGGCCTCCTCCATGGCGACGAGGGTTTCCTCGCGGCCAGAAAGCACTTTCAGCTCATTGGGCATCCCGCCGAGATCGAGCTTCGCAACGATCGAGGTATGCCCTTGCTTGACCAGAAAGGTGCGGCTCTCCGGCGTCAGGTCTTCACGGATCAGCCGATACTCCGCATCCGTCAGGCCGAGCCCGTCGCAATAATCCGATCGCTTGGCGTCCGAGTTTGGAAGCAGGATCTTGGTCGCGGTCTGCTCGATGATCGAGTGCGCGATCGGCGAGCGCAGCGCATCGGCCGGCGACTGCGTGCCGAACACCATGAAGGCGTTGCGCTTACGGAAGGTCTTGAGGCCGTCCTGTGCGAACGCCCGAAAAGCCTCGTCCTGAAGCGCCTTCCAGAACTCGTCGACGTCGACCACGACACGCTGCCCGTCCAGCAGCTCGTCGACGCGGTGGAAGAGGTACAACATCGTGGGAGTGCGGATTTCCGGGTTCTCGAGGAAGTCCGTCATGTCGAAGCCGATGAACCGCGCCGACATCGACACTTCGTCCTGCGGACCGTCAAAGGCCCAGCCGAGCGGGCCGCCCAGACACCAGCGCTCCAGCCGGGCGCCGATACCCTCGGCATCGGCGTAGCCCAGCATCTCGCGCAACGCGCTGAACGAGCGCGACGGCGCCGGCAGTCGCATTACCGCCTCGATACCCTCGTCGATCAGTCGTTCTTCCGCGACGCTCAGCGGCCGGTTTTCCCGGCGTACCAGCACACGAATGAACTGCCGCAGAAACGCAATGTCGTGTGGAGATGGGGTAAGACCCTTCAACGGCGCGAAGCCGGTGGGCTCGCCGTCGCGCAGCGCCAAATAGGTGCCGCCACAAGCGCGGACGAAGATCTCGGCGCCGCGGTCCTTGTCAAAGAACACCTGTTTCGCGCCGGTCTTTTCGAGCTGCGCTTGCAGGAAGTTCTGTAGGACTGTCTTGCCGCCACCGGTCGGCCCGATGATCAGGGTGTGGCCGATGTCGGCGCGGTGGAAATTGAACCAGAAAGACGAGCCCGCGCGGGTCTTGAGCAGCGTTACCGCCTCGCCCCAGTGGTTTCCAGACTTGCGGCCTGCCGGGAAGGTGTAGAACGGGCTCAAGCCTGCGAAATTGCGCGTGTTAATGACCGCGGGGCGCGCGCGCATCCGAAAATTGCCGGGAAGCTGCGCCCAGAAGGCGGCCTCCAGCGCGACGTCCTCGCGCGCCATCACCATGCCTGTATCGGCCGCTGCGGATCGTGCGATCGACAAGCGTTCCAGCAGCCGCTTCGGGTTCTCGTCGATTACCGCGATCGAGAGGTGATGCTCGCCCATGGCAAAGCGGTTCGCCATGAGATCGTCGACGCCGTCGAGCAGTTCCTCCGCCTGGCTGACGCCGGCATCGTCCGAGGAGATCATTTGCTTGTATTTTTTGGTGAACCGCTCGCTCGCGACCGACTTCACCAACGGCGCGAAACTCTGGGTCAGCACGAACGGGAAGTCGAGCGTGAGCAGGCTGTTGAACTGACCGGTCCGCGTGCTGGCGACATACTCGCGCACGCCGAACATTCCGAGGAAATGCGACTTGTGCGGAAGCCGGATCTCGGCCGCCTCGCGACCGAACACCACGCGTGAGGCATACAGGGCTTGGCCCAGCCTGCCGTCGAGCAGCGGCACGCGGATGCGGTCGCCGGTCAGGATGAAGTGAAGCACCTCCATCGGTCGTGAAAATAGAATACCGTTGTGCTCATACATCGAGAGCGGCTCCGGAACGACATCAGCAAGCAGCGTTTCGAAGTCGCGGCACTTGTCCGCCATGATCGTGAGCGCGCGATCGTCGATCTCGGCGTTCGCTTCTCGCCTGGAGAAAAGCCGCGTCACTTGCTCGCCGGCCATGCTCGACGGCCGGACGATGATCGTGACGTAGAACTCGTTGTGGTAGAGGACCTTCTCCTTCAGCGTGTCGGCGTATTTCTCCTGCAAGGTTCGCGCGAAGTCTGAGTGGAAGTCGCCGCCGAGAACGGGGTCGGTCGCTGTCCGCACGAGATGGGTCCACAGCGCAACGCGATCGTCCCCGATCGAGCGCCACGCGATGTTGAGCTTGTTGTGCCAAGTGTTGAGATCGCCGACGTCGCTGGTCTCGAACGGCCGCCCATCGACGCGGTACATGCGCATGAGCGAGCCGTCCTCGAGCGCAACCAGCGTGTCGTCGACGTGCCGCGTGTAGGGAATGAACTTGATGTCATCCATCTCGCGAACCGCGACCTTCTTATGCTTGAGCCTGAAATCAGTCATTGCCGAAATGCTTCCGCTTCACGCCTTTGGCGAGGCGAACGGGAGAGTAGCTCCCGCCGCCCCAGAACTTGCGGTTCTTGGATAGGAAGCCGGTCTGGAACCACAGGCCCCACAGCCGGAAAGCATTGAAGTCGTAGTGACAGATCATGCGTGCCGGGAAGTAGAGCGCTCCGAATAAGGCCAGGGGGTAGAACGGATTATGGAAAATCCCCCAGATCACCATGCAGACCATGATGATCGGCAGGATCGCCTCGAGCGGCAATCCCATGAACACCGATGGTCTGGTCAGGGCGAGAAACACCTTATCCTCGGCGGGCCTCTCCGCGTCAGCCACCCGAGCTGCTCATCCAGCCGACGATCGTCGTGGCCGAAAAGATGATACCGATGCCGATCAGCACCGTGACCGCTTTTCCCCAGTCCATCCGACCAGTCAGCTTGGCATAGCCGACCGCCATGACGGCGATGACGCCGACCACGGACGCAACGGTGGTCATCCATGCCTTGATAGTGTTGAGACCACCTTCGATCGCGGTTCCATCGGCAAAGGCCGGCTGGGCGATCGAAATGAGGGCGAGCGCACCGACAAAGCCGATGACCTGCCGCGCGCGGGCGTCGGACAACATCCGGCCCATGCCTTGAGTGAACTTCATACGGGTCTCCATGGCTTGGGGTTTACCTCTCGAGATCGTGGGTGGGGCGGATCGGCTCGACCTGCCGAACAGGCGTCGGCTCGCGGACCGAAACATCCAGGCCGCGCCGCAGCACGTCCGAGATCATGTGGCGGCTCTCCAAGCTCGCGGACGTCATCCGTTCCGCGTCGCCATCGAACGCCGCACCAAGGTGCTGATCCATCGCCGCCTGCGCCTGTAGCGCGTTGGCGAGGCGCGGCTCGGCGGCAATACGCTCCGCCCCGCCATGAAGGAACAGTTCGGCCAGTTCGTCATTTTCGTGACGTCGCTCAGGCGCGGCCTGACGAAGGCGCTCCTCCCGAACGATATGGGGTTCCTGTTCGGGCTGTCGCTCGGGCGCAGCCGTCGCTTCGCCGGCCAGGCGGTCTTCGGGCGTGGCGGCGAGCGCGCCGCCGAGCGGCACGTTCGCACCGGCTTCGCGGGCGACTTCGTGCCGGTTGAGCCCGGAGCGGACGATGTAGATCGCATCGGCGACCTCGCCGTCCCACGCGCCGTCGCGCGCCATCTGGCGCAGACCGTCGGGTTCATAACCGGACCTTGAGAAGGCGTTGACCAGCGTCGGGCTTTCCAAGGCCCGCTCCAGCGCCCCGTTCAGCGCATCCCTGTTCAGATCGATACGTTCGGCCTGAACCTCCCTCCGCACGGGGTCCATGTCCTCGTTGACGGCCGCGTAGAGCGCCTTGCGATCCTGCGTGTGCACGCTCACCGTCAACAGGAGGCGCTTGTCTGCGTCGGACAATTCGGTGCTGCTTCCGCTTGGCAACGGCTGAGGCGCGCCGTTCCTCTCCGCGTCGGCCGACGGCGCGAGGACTGTCGCCTCCGTCGCCCCGACAGCCGCCGTCGGAGCGACGGGTTCGACAGTCGGCGCCGGCTTTTCCGCCACCTCACGGTCGCGTCGTGCAGCATCGGCGCGACGCAGCTCTTCCAATCGCGCCTGTTCGTCGAAGCTCGGCTCATAGCCGCGCACCGTCAGGCCTTCGCGCGACGCCGCCGTCCACACGGCCTGACGAAACTCAGGCGAACCTTCGACGTCGATGCCCTCCCAGCCATTGTGCTTGGCGATCGTGACCAGAGCCGAGACGGTCTCGGGATCCTCGTTTCGAGCAACGATGCGATCGCCGGCAATCTCGATCGACGGGTTCTCGCGATCCGTCGGCAGGAACATGCCGACGCGGCGCTCGCTGCCGTCGGACGGCTCGATGATCCGGACCTGATAACGTGTCGCCAGCTCAGGCGGGATCTGGAACGCAGCCTGTTCGGCTTGCGTTTGCGCATCGAGGCCGCCCCGCGCAACGCTGTTATCCGCGCTCATTTGAAGACCTGAACCGCGCTGGAATCGATCTGCCCCACCACCCAGCTAGCTTCGGCGATCCCTTGCTTTGCCGAGGCGGGCGTGGCGGTCGGCGCCGACGCCGACGCCGAGCCCGGGATGGGCGGGGGTGTATGGATCGTCCCCATGCCGCTCGCGGCCGACCAGACGCGACCGACATAGCCATTGTGGAAACCGCGCGTCAGCGTGCCGGTGTTGTAGAGCGAATAGGTCGCTGAGATCGCGTCCAGCCCCGTATAATGCTGGATCGCGAGGCCATATCCCGCCCGAAGGATCGAGGATGCGAGGCGCAGGTTCGTACAGGGGTCGAAGGCCTGTTCGACGGTAACGCCCAACCGCGCTAAATTGGCGGAGTTCACCTGAGCCAACCCGACATCGACCGTATAGCCGGCCGCCATGTACCGCCGCACCAGCGCGGCACCGTCGGCGATCGACGCGGCGCGGACACGCGGCCCCTTGTTGATATTGATCGCCAGATCGTCGCCGCCGCTTTCGGTCACGACCAGGGGAACAACCGCCTCGGTCGCGATCTCAGGCGCGCATTGCTGCGCGAGCATGGTGATCGCGGCGATGGCGTGGATCATTGCTGCGTCACCGTCTGGTAGCGGGTGTCGAGCGCGTACCGCGACGTTCCGCCATCGGCCTGCGTCACGGTCAGGTCGTAGCCGTGCTTGGCCTTTTTCATTTTGACGCCGACCCCGGTGCAGGTCGGGAACGAGCCGCCGATAGCGAGGGCGTTCCAGAGTTTCGTGATCGGCGGGACGCACTCGACATATTTCGTCGGCGAACCGGGTGTCGCAAGGCAGAGGACCACCTGACACCCCCAGTCCGACGCGTACGCGGGTTGTGGGGCCGCGACCGCCACGACGCCGGCCACGCACAGCGCGATGGCGCCAGTAGTGCCGCCCAGCTTGGTCGTCAGGTATCGGATCATGAGCCACCTCCATGAACTGCGCGCCACTCTTCGGTTGCGAACACGTCCCACTGCGCCGGTGCATTGGCGGCAAGCGCGAGGGCCGAGGCCGGCGCGGTCGGTGCGGGGGCCGCCTCAACTCCGGCGGGCGTCGGCGGGGACGGCGCGTCGCCTTGTGCGACGGTGATGATCCAGTCCTCGTCGCCTTCGATCGGTCGGGTCCGGTCGATGACCTGCCCGGGTCGCGCGAACGCGACATGCCAGTGGTTCGAGTGACCGCGATCCCCCGGCCCGAGCAGTTCGATGATCCGGATACCGCTCTGTGCCATGAGCGCGCGGATCTGCTCGCGGTCGATCGCGTGGACGCCGCCTGCGGGAACGAAATCGACCGCCTGGCCGAACTTGTGCCAGCTATACCGCGCGCCGAAGCTGGCGTTCATTGGGCGGATCGTATCGGTGATCCGCGAGCCAAAGGCGCGACGAACGAGGTCTGCGACGTTCGACACCGAGGGCGCGCCCACGGAGCCGATAGAAGACCGGTCGTCGTCGATATGCGAGAGCGCGCAGGCATCAAAAACCGTTGCCGGCGTGATACCGTAAGTCGCGAAATCACGGCCGCGGATCGCCAGCGGCCCCGCCTCGAAGTCCGCGCCCAACGCGAGCAGATCACGCACCGTCGCCTCTGCGTCAGCTGCGTTGACCGGCTGCCGAGCGAGGACCGCACCCGAACGAACGGAGATTGCGAGCGACGCGGGAGATGGCGTTCCGGCCACGGCTAGCCCGGCGGCACAGAGTTGAATTGCCTTCGCTAGGATACTCGCCGGAAGCACATCAATGCACCAATGCTGAATTGAACCCAAGCAGATGTCAGCGACTACAGGACATCGACACCAAAAGGTTAAACCCGAAGCAGCAGGCAAACAACAACACATCTGGAGCAATTCAATCGCGATTGTGGAGTGATACGGCGTAATCTATTGCGACGAAAGGCACGGTATTGCACCATGACCGTATGATATGTGTTTCAAACGGCTTTAGGCAATTATCAGCTAGGCCAGCTCTTAGCTGAGTCAGTTGTCGAGTGGTTTCGAGGTGACTGGAACGACGGTGGATATACGGGCCATGCGCTCTTGAAGCTGCAAGCTATATCGGGCGGATTGGCGCTCTTGATCGCCATCGGCTTCTGGTATCGGCCGTTCGACGACAAGCGGGCTGGGAGGCGCGGTGAGGTTTCGGCCTGCAGCGTCGCCGCGACCCATGACTTCTGCGATGCCGTTGCCGGCCTATCAACGGCGCTCCGCAATCCCGTCTTGCGGGTGGACCGAACCAGCATCCTGCCGCCCCGCGACACGCCAGGGGCCGTCGATCCCTTTATCACTCAGGCGAACATCGGCACGACGATTTGCCGACCCGGCTATGCCCGATCGGTCCGCCCCTCCTTCGCGGTTACCGCGCCCGTCAAACGGCGCTTGATGGACGCGCAGCATCCGGGCGAGTCCTTCGCCGATTACGAACTCGACCATCTGATCCCGATCTCGCTTGGCGGCGCGCCGCTCGACCTACGCGATCTGTGGCTCCAGCCCCGGCGCGGCCAGGCGAACGCGGCCGACAAGAATGCCTTGGCCTATGTCTTGTGGCGACTGGTTTGCGAGCGCCGCTTGCCACTTCGGACGGCGCAGCAGGCCATCCGGCGCGACTGGACGAAGGCCTACGACACATACGCGACGCCCGAGAATTTGGCGCGCTACCACTTTGCGCACCGGCAAGAGGAGCGCGACTAGGCTCGCACAGGCCCGCCGGATCCGACCCCAACATCAACCAAGGAGGAAATCATGCCACAGAATATTGCCGAGTTCCGGATCATCGGTCGCATCGGCAAAATCACGGCGCGCGAGAAGGTCACCTATGTGAGCGTCGCCGCTAATTATAACCGCCGCGACGGCGACGACTGGAAGACCGACACGCTGTGGAACAGCGTCGTGTGCTTCTCCAATATCGGACCCCAAGTCGAAGCAGCCGGGAAGGGCGATCTGGTGCATGTCACCGGCCGGGTCCGCGAGAGCAACCACGGCGAAGGCAACGAGGTTTCCTACCGCACCGAGCTGATCGCCGACACCTTCTCGATCCTGACCAAGGCCGAAGCCGAGCATAGCTGATTGGGGGTCGGAAGCGGGTTGGCGGCACGGCTCCACCTCCGCCGCGTTGCGGTCGAGCCAGCGTGGCCGTTCCAACCCGGTCGGGTGACGATCCTCGCTTGGTTGCCACCCGGACGAAAGAGATCGTCGCGCCGCGCGCGGCCCACCTTCTCATGCCGACCATCCAGAGTGGAGGATGCCGCCTGTGCCTTCGGTGATATTTTCCGGAGGCTAAAGTGACCGAAACCGACCAACTTCACAGGACATGGCCGATGACGAGACTACCGCTCGATGCCGAAATCCGAGCCAAGAACATCGTCGAACAGCTCGGCGGGGTGTGGCGCGGCACTCGCGGCGAATGCCGCTGCCCTGCCCATGACGATGGCTCACCCAGCCTGTCCGTCCGCCTCGGCGATTCGGCGATCCTCTTCCACTGTTTTGCCGGCTGTACAGCGCTCGAGGTGCTGAAGGCGCTTCAGCGCCAAAAGCTCCATGACCGTTCTGCGGTGGCAATGCCGGAGGGAAAACCAAAGCGCGACATGGGCGCGCTCGCCCTGCGTCTCTGGAATGCCAGCGTGCCGGTCGCGGGCACGCTCGCCGAAGCCTATCTCGTCGCCCGCGGCCTCTCCGCGCCCTATCCCAACGCCTTGCGCTTCAACCCGGCGACCATATTCGGCTCTGGTGCCGACAGACGCGTAATGCCCGCGATGATCGCCGCAGTCGAAAACGACCTCGGACTGGTTGCCGTCCAGCGGACCTTCCTCGATCCTGTCGACGTGCTGCGCAAGCCCATCCCAAAGCCGAAGGTTGCGCTCGGACTGCTCGGCACAGCAGCGATCCGTCTTGCGCCTGCGACCGAAGAGCTGGGCCTTGCCGAAGGGATCGAGGACGCCCGATCGGCGACGCAATGGTTCGGGACGCCGACATGGGCGCTGGGCGGTGTCGAACGGCTAGCCTTCGTCGCGATCCCGGAGAAGGTCCGCCGGGTGATCGTTTACGGTGACCGAGGCCGCGCTGCCGAACGCCTGCTCGAAAAAGCACGCGATCACCTGACAGCGAACGGGCGCGAGCTCATCAGCCGCGTGCCCGAGGATCATGACGACTGGAACGACGCCTGGCGCGCGCACCAGCGGAGCGCATGGAACCGCAACTGCGGCAGCTGAATTACGCGGATCATGGGCGTGTCAGCCAAGCCGCATCAACTGGGAAGGGTAGGGGGCGACGAGCCCCTTCAGATCGTCCCATGGTGCCGATAGCCAGTGATCATAGTCGTCGTCGTGAAGGACCACCGGCATCGCCTTTGGATGGATCGGCGCGACGATCGCATTCGGCTCGGTGGTCAAGAACCCATAGGCATTCCCGCGCTCGGTCGGTCGCCAGATTCCGGCAAAGGCAAAAATCGGGCGGCTAGGCACGTCGAACCAGTGCAGCGGCTTCTTTCCGTCCTCGCCAGGCGCGACCCCGAACTCGGAGAACGCCGTCACCGGCACCAGGCAACGACGCCCCGGCGTCGTCAGCATCGACCGCCAGAAGCTCGAACTGAGATTGCGCACGTTGGTCACGTACTTGGTGAGCTTGACCGCTGGATCGCGCTTGCTCGGCACCTGTGTCGGTACACCCCACTCCATCCGCTCGATCTTCCGGTCGGCGCCGTCCTGGATGACCACTTGGCCGTAGAACGGCGTCTTCTTGCCCGTCGGAAAGATGTCGGGGACCGGATACGTCTCGTCGGGCTCGTAAGGCGGGCGGATGCCGAATGTCGCCGCGATCTCCGCCTGCTTCGCGGTCAGCCTGTATCGATTGCACATCCGAGCACCCTTTCGGTGCCGGCAAGCTCCGCCCGCCGGCACTCTGGCCTTAGAGCTTGTCCTTCAGACCCTTGGCGGGCGTGAACGAGACCTTCTTCGATGCAGCGATCGTCATCGCCTCGCCGGTCGACGGATTGCGGCCCTGGCGCTCAGGACGATCCTTGACCGAGAACTTGCCGAAGCCGGCGATCGAGACGTCTTCGCCTTTTGCGGCCGCGCTTGCGATCTGGTCGAACACGGCGGCGATTGCGGCCTTGGCCTCTGCCTCGCTCGTGCCTGTCGTCCCAGCGACGCCCTTCGCCAGTTCACCGATGTTCATGCTACTTACTCTCCCTAGTGAATCTGGCCGGACCTTAGCCGTGCCGAGCGCCGATACAATGATGCTGCTCGACGATGCGTACGTCGCGGGCGCCCGCTCGATGGTCCGCAAACTGGCTAATCATGACGTGGACGAGGTGTATCAGGCCGGGTGCGGGCAGGGGCCGATCGCCGAGCTGGCGGCCGAGCCGATGCAAAGCCGCAGGCTGGATTTCTAACGCGCGCTGCGCTCTCGCGTGACGCGCGGATCTTCATACAGGTCGCGGATCGCGCGCAGGCGAAAGACGTTCCACCAGCGCTGCCATCGATGCTCGGCCGCATCGTGGATCATATGGCAACGCTGGCAGAGCGCCGCGAGATTGCCGGGCATGCTGTTGCCTGGATCGTGATCGAGATGCGCACAAGCCAGCACGACATAAGTCGTTCGTACCGACGCCAGAATGAAGCCGCCCTTGAGCGCGATCCGCTTGCCACGGCCGGAGCGCCAACACACGGCATCGGCATCCCACCAGCGACCATCGCCAAGATGGGCGACCCGACGCATATGCGGCCTCGAGCAGTGCTCGCAGCGCGCGCCGGCCCGATCGAACCGGATCACGTCCGACAGCTGGCGCCAGTCGATCGGGTAAAGCCAGCGGTTTTCAGGGCGGATCGGCATCTCGATTCTATGAGTCAGCCGATGGCAGAACGAAAGCAAAATCTTCTTGGTTTGTTTTTGGTCTGTTGTGTAACCGTTCCACGCGGTGCGTACCGTCAGTTTTCGTGGCGACTGCCCGCGATCGTGCGCGGCGACACTGGCAACTCACTCGAGATCGCGCTGTAGACCTCGTATTCGTTACGACTCCGTACCGTCCGGCCCTCGGCTGCGGTCAAGCGCAAAGACTCGGTCCGGCAGACATAAATCCGTTGACCAAGCGTCGGCGGTAACGGAACATAAAGCGAACACGTAGAGTCTAACCACCATGTCAGCCGCCCTCGATTCGCTTCCCCAGAGCATCGCCCATCTGCGAAGCATTGCGATGCCGATCGCCGAATACCGGGTCCTGCCGTTCGGGGTGAGTGACCTCGACAATCGTCTGAACGGGGGAGGGCTCCGGGCTGGAGCACTGCACGAGGTCGCCGCACGGACCTGTTCGCTGGTCGACGATGCGGCTGCCACGCTGTTCCTTGCCGGTGTAGCCGCGCGAGAAGCGCGGAACACTCGTGCCCCGGTGCTTTGGGCAAGCTGCCGGAACGATCTCTACGCCCCCGGCTTGGCGCAAGCCGGGTTGTGCTCGGCGAACGTGATCTACGCCCAGCCCAAGGACGACGCCGCGCTTCTGGCGGTTGTCGAGGACGCGATCCGGGATGGTACGCCGGCAGCGGTGGTGGCCGAGGCGGCAAAGGTTTCGATGGTCGCCACGCGCCGCCTGCAGCTCGTCGCTGCTGAAGCCGACATTCCCGTACTGCTCCTGCGCCGCTGGCGGGGCCGATCGCAAGACCCGCTCGGCGAGCCATCCGCTGCCTGGACGCGCTGGCGGGTCGCCAGCGCCCCGTCGCAGCGGCTCGCGGTTGCCGGGGTGGGACGCGCCCGTTGGTCGGTCGAGCTGGCGCGTCAACGCACTGGCGGGTCCTTCTCATTGATCGTGGAGGGGTGCGATGAGACGGGTTGTCTCGCTGTTCCTGCCGCACTTGGCCATCGAGCGGCTGAGACGGCTGGACCGGCACGCTACGCCGCGGCCTGAGCGGCCCGCGCTCCAGCTTCCGGTCGACGACGATCCGGGTGAATGCTCTGTCCCGAGGGGTGGCGGATGGCGGCCGGGTGCGCGCTGGGCGCGGGCGCAATCGCCTACCAAGGCCGAGGTTGCCGGGCAGATAGCCGCGCTTCCGGCGCATGCGAAGCCGCCCATGCGCGAACTCGGGCGGCGATCGGAAGCTGCGAGCCATCCGTACAAGGACCAGTCGGTCACGCGACCGGCCATGATCGTGACACGGCCCGCAACCGCTCACGCTCCGCTGGCGCTTGTCGGCAAGGTCGGGCGTCGTGAGGAAGTTGTGGCCGTCTGTGCCGCGGCGACCTCGCTCGGCATCCATGTCGGAATGGCCGCGACGCATGCCCGCGCGCTGGTGTCCGATCTCGACTTCCGGCCCGCCGAACCAGAGGCGGACGCAGTCCTGCTCGATCGCCTGGCGCTGCTTGCCGTTCGGCGTTGGTCGCCCATTGCGGCCGCGACGCCGACCGATGGCCTGTGGCTCGACCTCGCCGGCTGCGATCACCTCTACGGGGGAGAAGAGCGATTTTGCCGACGCCTGCGCGCCTTTTGCCAGCGTGCCGGGTTTACCGCGCGCGTTGCGGTCGCCGACACGCCCGGTGCCGCACACGCGCTCGCCCGGTACGGCCGGGAAGATCTGACGATCGTGCCGGCCGGTGGTACGGTCCGAGCGATATCATCGCTACCGATCGCTGCCTTGCGGCTGACCGGCACGGCGCTCAGCGCTGCCAAGCGGTTCGGCTTCGAGACTATCGCAGACCTTTTGCCGGTCGCGCGCGGCCCGCTCGCGCGGCGGCTGGGCCTGCCCGCCATCACCCGGCTTGATCAGGCGCTCGGTGGCGTAGCGGAGCCGATCACACCGCGCGAAGATGTCACCGTTCCAGCCGTCGAGCGCCGCTTGCTCGAGCCGATCGGCACGGCCGAGGCGATCGCGCAGGTGATGGAAGATCTGCTGGGCGATTTGGCCGAGGTACTGCAGGCGAGAGGGCTCGGTGCGCGATCGCTCCGACTGTCGGGGCTGTGCGTCGACGGGACGGAACAGGTGGTTGCCGTCGGGACATCGCGGCCGACACGCGAAGTTCCCCATCTCCTGCGACTGCTGAAGCTCAGGATCGAGCGCATTGATCCCGGACTGGGGCTTGAGCAGTTCCTGCTTGTGGCGCCGCATACCGAGCCGCTCGATGCAGTGGATCTCGGCGCAGTGCTAGCCGGCGAGGTTCTGGTGCGCGACCCCGCGCGCCTCGTCGATGTCGTCGCCGGCCGCATTGGCCCGAATGCCGTCTATCGGATCGCGCCGATCCCGAGCCATGTACCCGAGCGAGCGGTCGCGCGCGCCGACCCGGTCGAAATGCCGGCAGGGTGGCCGATATGGCAGCGACCTGTGCGTCTGTTCGCCAGACCGGAGCCATTGTGGGGCGTCATCGCGCTGCTGCCCGATCAACCGCCGCGGCGCTTCGAGTGGCGTGGCGAGGCGCACAAGGTCGTCGCCGGCGATGGCCCCGAGCGGATCCACGGCGAATGGTGGCGCCGCGACGCCGAGACCTGGGCGGTGCGGGACTATTACCGCGTCGAGGATGAAGCAGGCGGCCGTTTCTGGGTGTTCCGGCGCGGCGACGGCACCCATGATGATACCGGCGATCTCAGCTGGTGGATCCACGGCGTGTTCGCATGAGCGCGCCCTATGTCGAGCTTCAGGTGCTCACCCATTTCTCGCTGCTGCGCGGCGCATCGAGCCCCGACGAGCTGTTCGCGGCGGCGGCGCTGCTCGGCTACCCGGCGATCGGGATCAGCGACATCGGCACGGTGGCCGGCGTCGTACGCGCCTGGGAGGCGCAAAAGGCGACTGGCGTTCGCTCGATCGCCGGCACGCGCGTCGATCTCTCCTGCGGGCGCCGCCTGATCCTTTATCCGACCGATCGCCCCGCCTGGTCACGGATCACGCGGCTCCTGACCCTCGGCAAGAAACGGGCGGGGAAGGGGGGGTGCCTGCTGCACTGGCACGACCTGGAGCCATGGTCGGAGGGGATTGTCGCGATCCTGCTGCCGGACGAGGCGGATCAGGCGAACCTTGCGGCACTTGCCGACCTGAAGACGGTTTACGGCCGGCGCGGGTACATGGCGCTGTTCCAGCGCCGGCGGCCGGACGACGCCGTCCGTATTGATGCGCTGGCTAGGCAGGCTGGCGGCGCCGGCGTCCGCGCGGTCGCAACCGGTGACGTCCTCTACCATGCGCCCGAGGCCCGTCTCTTGCAGGACGTGGTCACGGCCGTGCGCGAGAAATGCACCGTCGACGAGCTCGGCTTTCGCCGCGAGGTGAATGCCGATCGCGCGCTCAAATCTCCGGAGGAGATGGTTAGACGCTTCCGCGACTATCCCGACGCGCTCCGCGCCAGCGTCGATATCGCCCGGGCTTGCACCTTCGATCTCGGCGAGCTGGCCTATCAATATCCGGACGAGCGGCTGATCGACGGCCTGAGCGCGCAGGACGCGCTGCAGAAGCTCGCGACCGAGGCGGTCAAGCGGATGTTCGATGGCAACGTCCCGGCCGCCTATACCGACCAGATCGGCCACGAGATGCGACTGATCGGCGAGCTCGGATACGCGCCCTATTTCCTGACCGTCTATGCGATCGTGCGCGAAGCACGCCGCCGCGGCATCCTGTGCCAAGGGCGTGGCTCGGCCGCGAACTCGTGCGTGTGCTTCGTGCTGGGGGTGACCTCGATCGATCCGATCAAGCACGAGCTTCTCTTCGAACGCTTCGTGTCGGGCGAGCGGCGCGAACCACCCGACATCGACGTCGACTTCGAGCATGAGCGCCGTGAAGAGATCATCCAGTGGATCTACGAGACCTACGGCCGTGACCGATCCGCGCTGACCGCGGTCGTCCAGCGCTACCGCGCTCGCGGTGCGGTGCGCGATGTCGGCAAGGCGCTGGGGTTGCCGGAAGACCTGACGTCCTCGCTTGCCGGGCTGGTATGGGGGTGGTCCGCCGAAGGCGTGGGCGAGAAACAGGTAGAGGAGCTGAACCTCGATATTGGCGATCGCCGGCTGCGTCTGACCCTGGAACTGGCCCGCAAGCTGATCGGCGTGCCCCGCCACATGAGCCAGCACCCTGGCGGGTTCGTCCTGACGCACGACCGGCTCGACGATCTCGTCCCGATCGAGCCCGCCGCGATGGAAGATCGCCAGATCATCGAGTGGGACAAGGACGACATCGATGCGCTGAAGTTCATGAAGGTCGATGTGCTCGGCCTCGGCATGCTCGGCTGCATGAACCGCGCCTTCAACATGCTCGAGCAGGACAAGGGCATCCGCGTCGGCCTGGCCGACCTTCAGGACGACGATCCGGCGGTGTACGCGATGATCCAGAAGGCCGACACCCTCGGCACTTTCCAGATCGAGAGCCGCGCGCAGATGTCGATGCTGCCGCGGATGAAGCCGCGCCGGTTCTACGATCTCGTGATCCAGGTCGCGATCGTCCGACCCGGGCCGATCCAGGGCGACATGGTTCATCCCTATCTGCGTCGGCGCGAGGGGCTGGAGAAGCCTGAATATCCCAGGCCCGAGCTTCGCGCAGTGCTGGAAAAGACGCTCGGCGTGCCGCTGTTCCAGGAACAGGCGATGAAGGTAGCGATCGTCGGCGCAGGCTTCACGCCGGCCGAGGCTGATCAGCTGCGCCGCGCCATGGCGACGTTCAAGGTCACTGGCGGCGTATCGCACTTCTCGGAGAAGCTGGTCGAGGGCATGGTCGCGCGTGGCTATCCCCGCGACTTCGCAGAACGCACCTTCCGCCAGCTGGAAGGCTTCGGCTCCTATGGCTTTCCGGAAAGCCACGCGGCCTCGTTCGCCAAGATCTCTTACGCCTCGTCGTGGATGAAGCATCATCATCCCGACGTTTTCTGCGCCTCGCTGATGAACGCGCAGCCGATGGGATTTTACGCGCCCGCGCAGATCGTCCGCGACGCTCAGGCGCACGGTGTCCAGGTCCGGCCCCCGTGCATCAACGCGAGCCGCTGGGACTGCACGTTGGAGCCGACCAGCGGCCGCTTCCTCGCGGTTCGGCTCGGGCTTCGCCAGGTGCGCGGCCTGTCGAACGCCGACGGTGCCGCGATTGTAGGGGCGCGCAGCACGACGCTGTTCGATTCCATCGAGGACGTGTGGCGTCGATCCGGCGTCCAGCGTGCCGCGATC
>Ga0265296_1002629_pt1 | contig 17769 bp, 16 predicted proteins | sample MunlanPumphouse1_FD_189073 | JGI IMG/M metagenome (GOLD analysis project Ga0265296, IMG submission 189073) | Groundwater microbial communities from a municipal landfill in Southern Ontario, Canada - Pumphouse #1 | ecosystem: Environmental > Aquatic > Deep subsurface > Groundwater | place...
GCCGGAAACCGTAGAACAGCGCGCCTTGCGCCACCTGCCGACCCATCATGTCCATACTCCCGCCGCCTGGCAGGAGTGAATCACGCCTTCCTCGTCGTCGCAAGCACGCGTTTTTCAACAGTCTCGGCCGTCTGTGGTGGCCGATCGACCGCGACGATGATCCGCGGCCTTTCTCCTTTCACAATCCTCTTGCAAAACACGGCTCAAAGGCAAGTGGTTTTTGAAGGAATGAACGATGCCCGCACGCGTGCCCATGACAACTGCGCAACGCGACGCGCTGCTGGCGCTACCCGATGCGGAAGAACTGCTCGTCCGACACCACAGCCTGGACGAGCGCGACCTTGCCGCGGTCAACGCCGCGCGGACGCCTGAGACCCGGCTCGGCTACGCGCTTCAGCTATGCTGCCTGCGCTATCCCGGCCGTCACCTCCGTCGTGGAGAGGTGCTGCCGGGACCGATGCTGAGCCACATCGCCGAACAGCTCAACGTCGAAGCGGACGTGATCACCGGCTTCGCCAGGCGGCTGAACACGCGGTACGACCAGCTCGCCGCGATCAAGGCGCGGTTCGGCCATGTTGACCTGAGCAAGCCCGTCCGCGCATCGCTGCGCCCCTGGCTGGAAGAACGCGCGCTCGGCCTGACCGACGGGCGGGCGCTGCTGGGACTGCTCCTTGACGAGTTGCGTGCCCGCAAGATCGTTATCTCAGGGATCACCGTCGTCGAGCGCATGACTGCGGAAGCGATGTACGTCGCCGAAAGCCGGATGATCACCGATATCGATCAGGCCGTTGACGCAGCAATGCGCGCGCGGCTCGATGCGCTGGTCAACGAGAAGACCAACGATCGGCAAAGCCGTTTCTCCTGGCTACGCGAGCCTACACCGCGCGTGAACTCCGCCTCGCTCCTCCATCTCCACGACAAGATCGACCTGATACGCGGCACCGGCGTCGCCGCGATCGTCATCGATCCCCACTACGCCGCCCGTATGGCGCAGTTCGCGCGTGAAGGGATACGCTACACCGCGCAGGCCTTCCAGCAGATGCGACCCACAAGGCGCCGGGTCATGCTCATCGCGACGCTGCGCGAGTTCGAGGTGAAGCTCAGTGACGCAGCGATCGGCATGTTCGGATCGCTTGTCGCGCGGGCGCATCTCAATGCCCGCAAGCGCCTGGAGCTGAAGATCGCCGCAGGCGCCGAGGAGGGACGTGACCGTCTCAACCGCGTCGCCAGTGTGTTGGAAGCGCTGACCAGGGAAGGGCGATCGGGCGGAGATATCGTCGCGGCCGTCACCGCGATCGCCTCGTTCGATACGATCGACGCCGACACCGCCCTGATCCGGCGAACGACCCGTCAGGGTCGCGACAATGCGGTCAGCGAGATCATCCCGGAATATCGGACGTTCAAGCGGCCGGGGCCGCGGTTCCTGCGGGCATTCGCGTTCGAAGGTCGCAGAGGCACAATCCCGCTGCGCGATGCCATGATGATCCTCGCCGGACTGGATGGCGACTGGCGCACGCCGTTGCCGGACAAGGTACCGCTGGGTCATATCGAGCGGCGCTGGTCGCGCTATGTGGTACAGGACAGCAAGGTTGATCGCGCCTATTGGGAAATGGCGACCTATTCGGCGCTAGCGAGCGCGCTGGCCGCAGGTGACATCTGGGTACCGACCTCACGACTGCACCGCTCGCTCGATGTGCTGCTGACGCCAGATCCAGGCGTTACACCGCTCAGGATTACTCATCTACCGGATCCCCATGAATGGCTGGGCGAACGCGCGGCCAAACTCGATGCCGCGCTGCTGGAGGTGGCACAGACGCTGCCGGACATCGACCCGGCACTGTTCACCGGCGACCGGTTGCGGTTCCCCAAGGAGGCGAACACCGATATCGCCGAGCGCGACGAGGGCCGGCATCTGGCGCTGCGCTGCTACGGCTTGGTGCCGACGATGCGCATCACCGATGTGTTGTCACAGGTCGAGCGCTGGACCGGATTTACCGCGCACTTCGCGCATGTATCAACCGGGCTGCCGCCTGGCGACGAACGGGCCTTCCTTGCCGCGCTCATCGCCGAGGCGACCAACCTTGGCCTGTCCCGTATGGCCGAGGTCTGTGACGCCGCACCGCGCCGGGCGCTCATGCGCATGCAGACCTGGCACATGCGCGAGGATACATTTCGCGCCGCGCTCGCGTGCCTGACCAACGCGATCCACGCCGAACCCATGTCTGCCTGGTTCGGCGATACCAGACGCGCCTCGGCCGACGGACAGGCGTTCCATCTAGGCGGACCCGGCGAGGCGGGCGGCCTCGTCAACGCGCATTATAGCGGTGACCCGATCGTCAAGATCTACACGACGATCAGCGGTCAATATAGCCCTCTCCATGAACGGCTGACAGCCGGAACCGACGCTGAATCCCTCTACTCGCTCGATGGTGTGTATGGGCATGAGAGCGATGCGGCGCTTGCAGCGTTACATGTCGATGGCGGCGGTGTCTCAGACATGGTGTTCGCTGTGTCCCAGCGCCTCGGTCTGCAGTTCCAGCCACGTATTCCGCGCCTGTCGGATCGCCGCCTCTACGCGTTCGAGCCCGCCAGACGCTATGGGGCGCTCGCCCCGCTGTTCGGACAACGGCTGAACCGCGAGCTGATCGTCAGCCATTGGACTGACATCCACCGCGTCACCGATGCCATCGGCTCGCGCACCGTCACGCCGTCGCTGATCCTCAGAAAACTGTCCGCTTACCGTCAGCAGAACAGTCTCGCCGCGGCGCTGCGCGAACTTGGCCGGATCGAGCGCACATTATTCACGCTGCGCTGGTTCAAGGATCCGGCCCTTCGCCGCCTCGTGACAGCCGAGCTTAACAAGGGTGAGGCGCGCAATAGCCTGGCGCGTGCGGTCGCGTTTCACAGGCTTGGCCGATTCCGCGACCGTGGCCTGGAGAACCAGCAACTCCGATCGTCCGCGCTCACGCTCGTCACCGCAGCCATCATCCTGTACAATTGCCGCTATCTCGGTCGCGCCGTCGCAGAACTCCAGCGGCGCGGCACCGCGCCCGATCCCGCGCTCCTGTCTCAGCTATCGCCACTAGGCTGGGACCGGATCAATCTCACCGGCGACTATGTATGGTCCGATCGCCTTGAGATCGACGGCGACGGCCTCACACCGCTCAAGCTTCCGCCAAATCCGTAATCGACATGACGCTACCGTGAATCTGTGTCCGAATAATGCACAGGGGCCAAGTGCATGGCACCGCGTGAGCGTACGTGGAAGCGTATGCCGTACAGCACGGTTACCTGAGCCGCCTTGTTGCGCGTTGCCGTGCGGCGCCGTTCATTTCAACAAGCAGCAACACCGGGCGACGCGTGAAACTGCGTCGTAGTATACGGTCACACGTGACACTGCGTGACAACGGCCTGTAGCGGGCTGAGGCGTGTGGCCTGTTGTTGCCGTGTGTGACCACGCGTTGAGACGCGTGACGACGCGTGATGACGCGTGGTTCCATAATTAATTTGGCCGGATGCAGTGTTCACGCTTCGAAGCGTGGAACGTCATGGCGGCGCGTTGAGATGCGTGGAAACGCGTTTCGTTTAATGACGCTACGTGACATGGAACAAAATTAGTCTGACTAGGGGAGAGCAGCAACGCGCAATCCCGCGCGGAAACGCTTTAGCGTCGACTTCCTATTGCGATAGGATGACGAAGCGCGGAGCAACACCGAAAGCCGCCTGAACGACTTTCGACAAGAGCGCAACGTAACAACCTAAAACGCGCTGTAACGCGTTTACACGCACGTCCGCGCGTGCCGCCATGTTGCAACGTAGCCCGATGTGCTATACCTCGACAATCTACAGGGCAGGGCAGGGCAACGCATGGCAATTATATCGCTTTTTTCGCCCAAAGGGGGGGCCGGGAAGACGACTACAGCATTGCTGCTAGGAACGACACTCGCCGTCGACGGCTACGACGTTACAATGATAGACGCTGATCCGAACGCGTCTCTGTCAATGTGGACTGACGATGACAATAATATCCCCAATCTTACAATTCAGAAAGAGCCAAACGAAGACGAGTTGGTTGGTGCCATCCAATCTGCCCGTGAGGGCGGAAAAACAGTAATTGTGGACTTGGATGGTCGAGCGTCTACGAGAGCGACTCATGCTCTACTCATGAGCGATCTTGTTCTTGTGCCGTTCCGAGGCTCAATGCTTGATGCCGACCTCGCTGCGAAGGCTCAAAAATCTATCAACAACGCTGCCGTAGCTCGTGGCAGACCCATCCTGTACCGAGGTGTTCTTACCAACGCGCCAGCAAGCACTAGGTTTTACGCTCGTGAACTTACGCACGTGATGAACCTCTTGCGCGATATGCCATTTCCTTTGTTGGAAACCGCAATTGCAGAACGCCAGGCGTACCGTGCCCTCATTTCCTACGGCGGGACACTCGCCCAACTGAATCCGAAGGCCGTCCCAGGAATAGAGACGGCAATCATCAACGCAAACGCCCTCGCTAATGAGATCGTTAGCCTTCTTGGAGGTGATAAATGAGCGACGAGACACCAAGGCCTCGCAAAACTCTTCCGAGCGCAGCGGATGGCCCGGACGCCCCTCGCGTAACTCGGGAGCAGATCCGGGCTGTCGAAGACGCTGTTGCCCCGTTGGGTATAACCCGTGCGGTTCGGGTGCCCACCCCCGGTGAAGCTAAGATCAACTATTCTGTACGCACAAGCCGTGATACTCAAGACCGGCTCAAGCACTATGCTTATATCGAGCGTATCACAATCGGCGAGGCGATTGAGAAGCTTCTAGATATAGCCGGTGCGGAAATGCCTAAACTATAACGTTACTGTCACGGCGACAAACGTTATAGATAGCATGGCGCTAGCGCCTATGAGTTCTTCGTAGCGACATCGACACGCGAGGCGCTGAGACCCCCCGCAAGCATCCACGTACGCTAGAGGGCCATTCCAACCGTGGTGAGGATGAAACCTGCAACACCGGCGCCTACTTTGCCGGCAGCACGAAGTCTTGCGGCGGTGCCGCGACGGGTAACATTCCAGCTCCGATCAATTGACGTTCTCAAACCTAAGACCCCGTCAGTAACTAGCATTGAGGCGATGACAAAGAGCAGGACGGTGATGGCCTTGGCGAGCACCCAAGCGTTTATGTCGAATAGCGCGAAGGCGATAACGACCGCCAAGGTCGAGACGCCGTAGATAGTACCGACTAGGTCTAGCACGTTGCAAAGGCAATACACTCGCCCCCTCGCGGTCATCCGGACGAGCGCCAGAGGTCGCCTACAGGTAGCACATGGATCGATCGTCCATGATTGGGGGAGGGCGCCTAACACCACGCTGCAGCATGGGCACCTGATTCCCTGTCGACGGATCGGTCTTGGGCTTGAGCGTACAACCGGCCTAACGGATGCGCTAAACCATTTACTCGTCGCCATACGGTCCCGTCCGATCGTCCCACACGATATCATCGTTGTCCGTGCCGTACTGCCGCGCTGGGGCCTCACCATCGAAACAGGCCGCGTCGCAGTGGACCATGGGTCGATCGCGGCAAACCATTTGCTTACCCTCGGACATGACCGGCCAGTTTCCAAGCCGCCTGCAGGGACTGTTGCGTCGATCACGGAAGCCACAAGGAACGGCGATCGGCGTGGTGACGGTTAGCGCCTTGTTCAGACCCTGACTGATGTCCTCAGAATCTATAATTTCATTCGCCGGGGCGAAAAGGTCGTTTTGCGTTATCATGCCGTTGTCCCGTCAGGGTGAAGGGGAGGGGGCTGGCTGTATTTCTGCGTTCCGCCCCTCCTTCCTCCTTCCTCCTCTCTCCGCTTCACGGCCGCGGAGCAGTTGGTGCCGTAGGCGACGCTTTCGTTCCTGCTGCTACAACCGGTAGCCCCGGGGCTGGCGTAGCGGTCGCTGGCGTTAGCCGGGCTTGGGCCTGCTTCGTCAGCTTCCCAAAGGCATCGAGCATGGCGAGCGACGTGATCTTGCCCATGTCTGTGCTGGTATAGGTTCCGCCCAATGCGCCAACACCGGCGTTGGTCAGGATCCCGCCGCCAAGGATTGAGAGGTCTTTCTTACGGGCCGACCCGGTGGCTACTGCCTGTTGAATCCCCGTCTTCACCTCAACCAGGGTCAACATCGTCTGGCTTGCTTTCACCTTCTGCTTGAAGCCAAGGCCTCCCGGAAACATTGAGCCGAGACCGACGCCGCTACCTCCAGAATCGTTGTCGGAATAAAGCACCTTCGCCTGCAGGAGGTAGTCGGCCGCCTTCAACGTGGCCTGATTGTTCGCGCCCGCAACAGATCCACCAGCGGCGAGCTGCCGTTCGCGCTGGAGAGCGTCGAAGCCCTCGCCACGGTCGACAACCTGGAAGCAGCCTGACTGCGCCACCAGCAGCTTCAGCAAGGGGAGGGGGTCAACCCGGTGACTTCCGCCGTTCTGTGCTTCGGCCATCCGGATCAGCGCTGCCATACCGGGAGGGAGCCCATCGGCGGGGCTGGCAGCGCTACGCTCCTCAACCAAAGCGATCGTCCCTAGTGCCCGGTCGCAGCGAGGCACCTCCGTATTCTCATCGATCCCAATGCCGCCCTTGCCGAGCTTTTGGGCTGTTGCGGGCGTGGCAGCGATCGCCAGCATCCCAAGGATTGTGAGTGTCCGATTCATGTCTGTTCCCCTTGTTCAGTTAAGCGGTTTTGGGTTGGTGATGTTGATGCTGGTATGGAGATTGCCTGCTGGCGACCGGTGCAGGTCGATCGTTTGGATGCTCCGGTGGTCGAAGATCATCGGGCGCACCACCGTTTCATAGGTCGTGGATGATCCAAACCAATTCGTCAGGCCGTGCCACTTATCCCCCTCAATGATCTTCATCCGGTAGGTGCCTGGCGGCACCGGCACGGACACATCCTCGTTCCGGTTTATGTAGACCGAGATGACGTGCGCATCGGTCCTGCGGTCGAACAACTGTACGACAGCATTTGTCTGCGCCGCTGTTACCTGGATTCGCGCCGTCGCGGTTTTTGGTTTGACGCTGCTATTTACTGTGACGGTTCCAGACGCGGGGAAGGGCAGTTCCGCCGCGCGATCGGGGATCCAGCCTGAGCGTTTCGCCTCACGATAGGCAGGGATTAAAATCGGCAGCGCGCATAGCAAGAATATCCATTTTTGCGCCGGGTGCGACCGACCACGTCGCGTCGGCCGATGCCGGTTTTTCTGATAGTCGAAGGTGCGATTGGCGGTGTTAAACCAGCCACCATCCCCGCTGCCGTCGCCTCCTCCTCCAATCCAGCTCGCGCTGCCGAGCGGCACCGCCTTGTCGTCACGAAGCTCGCGCCTGCCTTTGCGGTCATTCCACCACGTTGTACCGACGCTCTGTCCTTGGCGTTGACGGTAGCGATCGCGCATGTAGTCGCGGTCATCAATGCCCATTGGCCGCACTCCTCACTTCGCGCGCACGCCGGCTCACTGCGCGGCGGTGGAGGACACCGAGCTGCTGCGCAAAATCGGCCATGACGTAGGAGAATTGATCCGCAACCTCCTGTTCGGCATCGCACGTCGGTGCGATGGACGCGGCTGCCAGCACCAGGTGCGCAGCGGCGATCGGATGCGTCTTCATCAGGTGAAATGACTGGGTTCTGAAATTGTCGGCCAGATCGGTGTCTGACAGCTGCTCTTCCCGCTCACCTTCGGCAAAGAGGTGCGCAACATCCTCCATATCTACTGCTTTTTGGGACGGTTTTATAATCACGATCTTCTCCCCTTCTTTGATATTTATCTTAGCAACGCCCTTCGGTTATGCTCTGCCAAGGCACCGACAGCTGTGACGCGTCGCGCAACCGCGCGCCGGAACTACTCGCTGTATGAATTTGCACGATTTGGACTTCCCGCCCGTCGTTCACCTCAAGCCTCGCGACGCAGTCGATGGCAGCCTGGACCGAGCGGCAGGCACCGTCGTTGACGGCAGCACCGGCAGTGACGAACAACACCGATCTGGGGCTCTTGGTCAGCCAGCGGCGGATTGAAGTGATGTTAGTCGGGGAGCCAGTCGCAAAGCGGCCTGCATCTTCTTGGAGGCGCGCTAGTGCCGTCCAACCCGCACGCGTGTCAGCCGGGCTGTCGAGATCCAGGTGCATCGCGTCCGCAATCGAATTGTACTCGAAACCACGAACTTTCTCTGAAACGTCCTGCAGCCGAGCACCGGGTTTGGCCGCTACTTCCCAAAGCATGTCGGCAAGCACGCAACTCACAGCGTTGTAGATGTTGGGTGCAACGCCGTCTGAGCGTAGGATCGTCTCGCCGGCGCATGCGACTTCATGCTGTGTCAGGTGATCGGCAAAGAAGTCCCAGTTACCTTGCGCTGGGTCAATCAACAGATCGACCTCCTGGTCGGCATGGAGCCGCGCGAGTTGGCTACCTTCGTCGACGACCATCACGCGTCCGCGACCTTCCCTCGCTTGACGCAAAAGCAGCGAGAGAATGTCGGATGGAATGGTATCGCTCGTGCCGCAGAGGATCACGGTGGTTTGGGTGTCGGTCATCGTCACATGTCCAAACTGAGGTTCTTCTGGGGAAGGCCGCTCATCTGTTCGCCAGCCTCGATCATCGCCGGCAGGGCGCTGAGATCGTCCATATCGAGGGGCGGCATGCCAAGCTCATCGTCTTTCCGATCGCCAACAGCGTCTCGCCGATCGGCGTCCTGGCCGCCCGTCATCGACGGCATTTCGCCAACGAGGTTTTTGATGTCGGAATAGTCGGTCGTCGACGCTCCCATGGGTGGCAGGTCGGTCATGTCGAGGCTGGCGGGATCGATCAGAATCTTCTCGCTGCTCGCCTCGTCGAGGCTTTCCATCGCTTTCGTCAGCGCATCGTCGGCCGCTTTGGTGTGTACGGCAGCACCATCGATATCGAGGCGACCAAGGCTTTCTAGCGACGAGGTTTTGTCGCCCGGGTTCTTATCCAGCTGCATCTCGAGCTTCTTCAGGTTGTCGACGACCATGGTCAGGTCGAGGCGAATACGGGTGACACCGACGTTGAAGAGCCGCTGGTTCGACAGATTTCGCTCGAAGCTCTGCATCACCGTGATGGCTTTGTTGACGGTGATGCCCTGCGCCATGTGCATGTTGAGGGCGTAGGCGAGGTCCATCCGCTGCATCATCGGATCGTTCTTTTCGAGGGCGACCTGGTCCTTGTTACCCAGTTCGACCGTGACCTTGCCGTTGTCGATGCCGGCGATCGTCGCCAGCGAGGCATTGTAGATGCCGCGATCCTTGTCGTTGTCGGTCCACCTGATCCGGTCTCCCTCGTGGATCTGGATGGTCTCGATCGTCGCGAGCGATATACGATCCTTGTCGATCATCGGATCGATCTTCTGAGGGCTGAACTTGATCGACTTACCGTTTTTGACGATCTCGACCTTGCCGTTGGCAAAGGTTCGCCGCACCTCGGCTACACCGCGTTCAAGTTTAAGCTCCGGCACCGAGCCCTTGATCTCCAGCCGCTGCCCTTTCTCGTAGGTCTTGGCGTAGCGCAGGTCCTCACGCTCGATGTTCACGTTCTGGATGACCGCAATGGATAGCCCGTCACCTTTGAGCGTGCCCTCGTCCTTCAGGCCTTTCTGCACCGCCTGATTGATCGCTGCACGGGTCTCGCGGCCCGACGCGAAAATGGCCGTGTTGGCACGTTCATCCGGTGACAGGGCCAGCCACAGGTCGGAGGCGTGCGCCGATGGATCCTCATGCTCAACGACTTTGTCGCCGAGCACCTTCATGGCCTGCCCCGCCTTGCCGATGTTGGCCAGCGCCGCGACCGTGCGCAGCTGGTCAGTCTGCTGGCGAAGGTTGTCATCCATGCGAGCCATGCCGATTTTGTCGGCTTGCATCATGGCAAAGGCCTTGCCGGCATCGATCGGGAGGAGCTGCTGGCGATCGCCGATCAGTGCGACTTTCTCGATGCCGAGCGATTCTGCGATCGTCAGCATCTTGAGCATGTCACGGTTCGACACCATCGACGTCTCGTCGACGACGATGATCGTATTCTTCAGCTCGTCACGACGCGCCTGGGCCTCCGGCGTGTTCGGGTTGGTGACGTGCTTTTCGTTATGCCAGATAAAGTGAGCGATCGTCTCGGCTTTGACCCCAGAATCCTGCATTTGATCGACGGACATCTCGCGAGCGGGGATGGCGCCCGGCCGCGCCATGCCTTCCTTCATGTCCGCGACCATCTTGTTCTGGAATGCCAGGCCCATCACCGATTTGCCCTCGGACTCAACGACACGGGCAACCGCCTGCAGCATGGTCGACTTACCGGCGCCGGCGATGCCCTGAACCGCGACGATACGGTCCGAGGTCGAGACAACCAACGTCGCCGCGGCCAACTGTCCTTCGTTCAGTGGGTGAGGGGAGGCGGCCTGCAAGCGATCTGGCGCCTCCGAGGGCGTGACGATCGGGGCGCCTGCGTCTTTCCCCTCCCTGACCCGCGCAAGGATGCTCTCTTCGGTCTTGAGCGCCTCTGGCGTCGTTACCGCCTCGACGGTCTGGCCCGCGACGATAATCTGGCCGGAGAGGAGCTTACCCTTCTCGACGAGTTGTTCGACCCGTGCCTCGACATGGTCGATCGTGACGCCTTTCAAACCGAAGTCGAGCGCCTTCTTGGCAACCGCGTCCTTATCGAATGCCGCTTCACGCTGGTTAAGACCACGAACTGCAGATGCGACGGCGAGCTGCGCGTTTGCATGCCCTGTGGATTTCGCCAATCGCACGAAGCCCCGGTCGACGAGCGGGTCGGGGGACCGCAACAATCCTGACACTGTGTCCATTGCAACTGCTACCGCCTCGGCGATCGCCACGTAGCTGCGCCCTATGGGGCCTGCAGTATCGCGTTGCTCCTGCTTTGCTGCGTTCTGCAATGCTCCTTCGAGCAGCGTTTTGCCGTCGAAGCCTTGCTCCGCTGCTTTCGCCATCCAGTCCAGAACAAGCCCATCGCGATCTTCGACATTCAGCTTGGGATCGCGCGTGTTGACGGTAACGCCATCGCGGCCCTTGGGCGAGACGATGCCCAGCTCGGCCGCCTTTTCCATGATTTGCTCGCGTCGCTGGCTGAAGACCTCCAGAACCGCTTTTGGGACGCCGACAATCTCGAACGTGCCATGCTTACCGTCCATCCGGGTCTGATAGCCCAGCTTCTCCAACTCGTTGCGGAGGAAGCTATGGTAGATCGAGCCGATGACGGTGTTGCTGGCCCATAGCTTTTGGGCGTCGAGGGCCTGCCATTTGCCGTCGGGCATCTGCGTCATGTTGGCGACGATGGCGTGGATGTGGGCCTGCGGGTCTAGCGCTCTGCTCGTGTCATGCTGGAATAGCGCATAGACCAGATTACCGGTCTTCACCGTCTCGGTTTTGCCGTCCTTGGTAATGCGGCCGGCAGCAATGTTTTTCTCGACCCAGGCCATGGTTTGCTGGACCGCTTTGGTCTGCGCACCTTCTGGCCCGAGGATCCGTTTATCGCCGGCAATATAGGCCATCACCGAAACCGATTTGGGCGCGGAAAAGGTCAGGTCGAACCCCGGACGTCGTCCTTCCCTGACGTCAACCTTATCACCCGACGGCAACTCACCGCTTAAGACCTTCGCGAACGTTTCCTTAGCGACGGCGCGGGTGAGGCCAGCTGCGGCTGCACCCGCGCCGCCCCACAGGCTGACGTCACCGGCCTTCTCATCGGTATAATATTCCCCCGCGACGAAATCGTCCTTGGCGAAATAGTTGGCTGCCCCGGACGCAGATTTCACGGATGCGATCGAGTGCATGTTAGTAGCTCAGTCCATCGTCTTCAGGTCCCTTAGGGAAGGCATCGCGCGCCTCACGGATCGACAGGTCTTCCGCACGCTCGGCCATCGGCGCCGGACCGCTTTTGTGAGGCTGGTTGCCTTCGGCTCGAGGCTGCTCCGATTGGACGCTCGTCGACCGCGATCGGTCGTCGCGAGGCACGTCTGCGATTTTCTCCCGCGTGTCGGCCGGCAGGACTGGCGGCTCACTGCGCGCCGTCGCCTCGATCGGCATTCCGTCCCGCGAATTATCAACCTCGCCCTCGGTCGGTTGCGACAGGATATTGGTGGCGAGATCGTTGGCCTCATTGGCGGGCACAACCCCTTCCTCCTCAAGGCCAGGCGCACCACCACGCCCTACGTCATCGCCACCACCTTGAGGCTTGCCACCCCCTGGGCGAACAACTGGACCTGGCTCGTCCGGCTTGCCGGGTTTGCGAGCGATGAACCCTTCGGCGATGGTGGGGTAATGCTCCCATTCGAGGCGGGTGCGAGCCGCGGGAAAGCCGTCGGGAAACTTCACGAACCCATGCAGGCTGGGCAGGTTCATGATGTCGTCAGGAATGACCAGCGGCTCGATCTGCTTGCGCGGGGTCAGCGTCGAGGCGTCCCGGGTATTGTTGTAGCCGTAGCTGTAGCCCTCATCCATCTGCCGGATCTCGCGGTTGCCGATGTAGCGAGAGCCCTGTTCCGCGGTGTCGAGATCGGCCGCAGCAAGGATCAGTTTGGTACGTGCGAGTGACGACAGGTTACGGGCATTTTCCTCGCCGTAAACCTGCACGAGCTTGTCGAATGAGTGCAGTCCAAGCACCATCGCACCGCCAAAGTTTCGGGCGGTTTGGAGACCGTTTTCAATCGCGGGCAGGCGGTGCAAGGCGCCGAGTTCATCGAACACGAACCAGGTGCGCAGGTCCCGCGTTTTCCGCATCGTCATCAGCGAGTGGATCGCCAGGTTGGACCAGAGCGTGAGGAGTGCCCGGTTCATCTCCAAGTCCGTATAATTCGACGTAATGAACAGGATCGAACCGGGCTTCTTCTCCGACGTCATCCAGTCCCTGATTGAGTACTGAGGACCGTCGTCCGGCAAGAAGCGGAGGACCTGCGCATTCGTGTTGAAAACCGCACGGATCGATTCCGCCATCTTGGCCGCCTCCGGGGCGGTAATGGGGTCGGCGATGGTGTTGGCGAGATGCTTGTGGACCAGCTTCAGGTCGGCGGTCATCAGGTTGTCCGCCAGCGCCTTGTTGGACGTCAGCTTCTTCTCGATGAGCTTCATGCACATCTCGATGAAGAGGGTGCGTGCGGCGAGCGCCCAGAAGGGGTCAGCCGCCCCGCCATCGGATGGAATTAGTGCGCTCGCAGCGGCTGTGAAATCGCTGTAGGAATGACAGTCGTTGAAGATCGTCCAAGCCGGGCAACGGGCATCTGCCGGATTGAGAATTGTGTCGCGTTCGGGGTCGTAGAACGCTTCGACATACGCCCCGGTCAGGTCGAACACGACGGCGGTGTCTTCACGCTCGCGCATCTGCGCGAGAAGTTTGCGGAAAACAGTCGTTTTACCCGAGCCGGTGGTGCCGAGAGTCATGAAATGTGACTGCTCTAGCCGGTGCGGAAACGGGATGCCCGCGACGCTGTAGGGGTGGTGAATCCCGCCCGCTTTTCGAGCCTTGAACTTGAGCTTCAAAACGTATTCAGGCGGCTTGCCCGGAAACAGCCGTTGGGCCTCCTTCACGAACTCGACTTTGTTATGCTCGGCAATCTCGGAGTAGAGGAGGTCACGATCGACCAGCATGGCGCCGCGCTCGTGCCGCTCCTGGATCATTGCCTTGCCGCGGCGGGCCGAGAAGTCGACGTACCAAATCGACAGCGGGATCGTGATGCACGACGCGATCGCCAGGGATCCCAAGAGGCCCTTAACTGCCTTGCTCCAGGCCAGAACAACGTCCGGGACGTAAGGCACGTAGCCCATGTACGTATGGCGCACGCTGTTGTCCGGCAGGCGCAGATTGATCTGCTTCATCGGGTCGAACGAAATCCAGTCCCACAACGAGGATAGGATGCGCATCGAGATCAGCTGGACGTTGTTCTCATCAAGGGTGAACGACAGGATCGCGGTGTATGCGATGACGAACACGCCAAGCCACATGTAGACCGGCATCTTGATGCCTTGCAGCCACATGAGCACCTGTGTGTTCAGCAGCTGGCTTCCACGGGTGAAGTTGCCAGAATTGCGCGGTGCAGCGCCGCGGGCTGAATGGTGTTCCTGGGGAATCGGCCGCTTGTCGTTGCGGATGTCCTGGCGGGGCGCTTTCGGGTCATCACGCGCCATGATGAAGCTTCATACGACGGTCGGTTTCGAGAACGAGGGTCTCGCGCAATTCCGGGTGGTTTTCGCGGATGATCGCGTCGAGCGCGACCTGCATATACTCGGTCACGCGAAGGTGCCGTCTACTGCTGTCATTCAGCAGCTTCGAGCGCTCGACGTGAACCTCTATGGCGCGTCGAATGATGTCCGATGGCGTACAGCCTATAGAGGCCGCTTCAGCGTCGATACGATCGAACAGGTCGCGGGGGACCCGGACCGAGCAATGACGATAGGATTTCAATTACCAGCTCCCTAGCAGGGGGGCTGGTGGGTCTTGCGAAGGAGCCTCGGTATACGGAACATCCCGACTGCGATCAAGGGAGAGACTTCCATAATCTCAGTCCCTGTGTGACGTCGTCCCACAGGAAAACGACGGTTTTCCGCCATTTTCTAAGTGTGGGACAACGTCACACAAGGCGTAACACGTTGTCCCACAGCTACAGTATTGACCAAACCACTGATATGCCACGGAAAAAGCAAGCGCAGCTTGCAAGGGTGTGCACTACTGTAGTCCCGATTCCTCCGTGTTGCTTGAATCGCCTTGGTCCTTCGTGTTGATGTGAAGGGGTCCCGGTTTTCCGTCGGGAAAAGGCCCGCCATCTTGGCGGAATATGAGGTCAAACCTGCGCTTCGCGCGGGTGTCGTCGAGCTGTTCGGCGATGAACGTCATGGGGTTTCCTCGGGTAATGCTGGTCGTCCTGGTTGCGGTCTTTTCTCGTGATTGATGGAAGGCTATACTGGGGTCGTTCAGAGCCCGATCAGCCTGACCAAAAGGCAAGAATATGGCGAAGTCACTAGACGCTGAAATGGCCGCGATCGAGGCCGAGGAACGCAAGCTCGCAGATCGCCGAAAGGCGCATGTGAGGAAGCTGCGTGAAACGGCGATCGGAACGGTCGAGAAGGTAGGGTTGCTGAAGCTCCCGCTGGACCGACTTGAGCGGATAATGGAGGCGGTGAAAACGCTTGGCGTGGACGAGGTTGAGAAGCGTCTCACGGCGTAAGCCTGAGACGGTTCGAGGCCGGGGCCCATCGTAATGGCCGCACGGGTTTGCTACCCTGTGCGGCCATTCTTTTTTCCGTAGGAAAGCGGCGAAGTCGGCTTGACGGTATCAAGCAAAAAAAGATCCCATGGGTGCGGGGCAGTGCCGTTTAGGGCAAACTGATCTTCCCGTTTGTCGTGAAGGAGGTTGCCCATGTCCGTGCCATCTCATGCTGCTGTCAGCACGCAGTTGAACGCCATATTCGTATCTCTGGAACTAAGCCGCTCCACGTGGCTGGTGACGTCGCTGTCACCAGGGCGGGGCGAGCGTATCTCGCGACATCAGGTCAAGGGGGGCGACGTTCCGGCGCTGCTTGAGCGTTTCGAACAATTACAGGCGAAAGCGCGGACTCGGACAGGCGAACAGTATCCGCTAGTTGTCATCCAGGAGGCTGGCCTCGACGGCTTCTGGATACATCGTTGCCTGGTCCAGGAACGCGTTGAAAGTTACGTCGTAGATGCTGCCTCTATCGCGGCCTCCAGACGCAGTCGGCGAGCCAAGACCGACAAGCTTGATGGCGAAGCTCTGGTACGTACGTTGCTGGCCTACAAACGCGGCGAGCCGCGGGTTTGTGCTATGGTGGCAGTGCCAAGCGTGGAGGACGAAGATCGCCGTCGCGTTTGCCGCGAGCGGCGCTCGTTGGTCGCCGAACGGGTTCGCCACGTCAACCGGATCAAGGGCCTGCTGTTCGCTCAGGGCGTCGGCGACTTCGAGCCGCTACGCGCTAACCGCCGAACTCGGCTGGACGAGCTTGTTACCGGCGACAATCGTCCTCTCCCAAAACACGTTCGTCGCGAGATAGAGCGTGAACTCGACCGGCTGGAACTGGTTATGGGACAGATCAAGGAGGTTGAACGCGAACGGGACGCCTTGCTTGAAACGAAGACGGCAGATGGGGACGAGAAAGCAGGAAGCGCCCGGCTCCTTGAACTGCGCGGCATCGGTCCTGAGTTCGCTTCGGTCCTGCAGGGGGAGGGCTTCTTCCGTAGCTTCAGTAACAGGCGGCAGGTAGCGGCCTACGCCGGCCTTGCTCCCTCGCCTTGGCAAAGCGGCGCCATGGACCGCGAGCAGGGTGTCTCCAAGGCGGGCAACAAGAGGTTGCGCACGATGATGATTCAGGTCGCATGGCTATGGCTTCGACACCAGCCCGAGTCCGAATTGACCCTCTGGTACGCGGATCGGGTCCAAGCAAATGGCGGTCGTATCAGGCGTGTGATGATCGTGGCGCTCGCCCGCAAATTGCTGATCGCGTTGTGGCAGTTTTCCTCGGCCGGCGTCGTGCCCAAGGGGGCGCTGCTCAAAGCTGCTTGAACAAACCAGTTATACGAGTTCCTGCAGGGCATCGTCCCTGCCGGATGCAAGGTGGACGGACCGTTCGCGTCTCTTGGCTTGAAATGCCGAAAAAAAGGTTGGTCCCGTCTTCTGAGCCAGACCCGACGCAAGCGGGATTGTGGTGCAGCCGTGACTGAGCGGCGACCGGATGTGAGGTTAGAGCGGACCGGTCAGCGGGACGCTTATTGCAACAGGCTCAGACCAGCTATCCGTCATCGAGAGGGCAACGGTTCATGATATAAAGATCCGGATGTTTTGCCGAGATAAGTAGCAGACATTGCCGAGTGATCGCGACTTGGGCATCATCGGACTATGAAACCCTTGATCTTCCCGATCGTGGCAGCGGCTTTTCTGATCGCTACGCTGGGATGCGCAAGTCACACCGCCGTGACGCCGTTCAATGTGGTCGTCCGCGGATCCTCATCGTCATGCACCCTCGCGGTGGATGACCGCATAGTCACGACTGCAGAGCTGCTCGAAATTGCGCGTCCGGAAGCGAAATCAAGGCGAAGAGCCCAGATCAACTGGGCTACGGAAGAGACACCCTACCGATGCATAGGGGGCGCTATTTACGCCTTACAGCTGGCCGGGTTCAAAGATGTTGCGACGCCGGCGGAACCGCTTCAGTAACTGCGACCGCAGGCTCAGCAGTAGCTGACAAAAAGAAAGCGACCGTGCCGGGTATTGCACGATCGCTTGACTAAGTAATCCCCATGTGAGGGACGACGCGTCAGCGTCGCCCCAGGATGGCACATGGGCGGATGCTGTTACCCATGAGCCTGCCCGGTCGCGGGGGAGTAGCGCACCGGGTGAAGCGGGGCCGGCGCTAGCGCGCCGGCCGAACTTGTTAGGCGTCGACCGGTTCACGGCGACGACGGCCGCGGGCAGGCGGGGCGTCGAATGGAGCGGTGGTTTCACCCAGGCGGTCTTCGGCACCCGCACCGGCACCGGCGAGATCGCCTGCGGCGGGGCTGCCGTCGGCGCCGAACGGCGGGGCGAGATCGTCCTCGCTTGCCTTGACGCCGAGCGCGGTGCCCACGTCGCGGCGCTTCTGCGCGCGCTGCCACACCAGGTTGTAAGACTCGTCCTCCTGCCGGAAGGCGGAGATCTGCAGCGGCGCGGGCAGCGACGGGTCGTCGATGCGGCCGTTGAGGAACGCCTCGCCGGTGTTGTTCGAGACCAGCTCGAACAGCGCGCCGACCTGC
>Ga0265296_1002632_pt1 | contig 17762 bp, 17 predicted proteins | sample MunlanPumphouse1_FD_189073 | JGI IMG/M metagenome (GOLD analysis project Ga0265296, IMG submission 189073) | Groundwater microbial communities from a municipal landfill in Southern Ontario, Canada - Pumphouse #1 | ecosystem: Environmental > Aquatic > Deep subsurface > Groundwater | place...
CAGGACATTTAAAGACGGTTTTCCGTTTTCTGTTTTCCGTTTTCGGTAAAAAGCCTGTAAATGAATGACCTCATGTTATTGAGATTTTTCCCCTTTTCAAACTTCTGCTTGGGAGCCAAAGGAAAATCTCTCTATCGTCATTTGCGAGCGTCAATGATGCGGAGAAGATGGGAGGCAAGCATCACCATTTCCTGGGCTTCGCGAGGATCGGTAATGCTTACCGTACGGTGTGAATGTGGATTCTTATAAGATCCTATAGCGCCAGCAAACAGATGAGCCAGGGCTTCGCGCTCCGGTTCCGGTTGCCCTGAATCGGATAGCGGCCCGGTTGTTTTATCAAAGGCTTTGCGCATCAAGGGAACTCCGATGTCGGTCGGTCCGAATTTCGCGGCATTTCGCACAGCCTCTTCGACAGCTTTAAACGCTGCGAAAACTGCTTCATCAAGATCACCTCGAGCCAAGGCGAGCCATACCTTATCGGCAATGGAGGGGTGCAGCAACGATTTGGGAAACGCTGCCGCTTCCCGGAAGCGTTGAAACGTCTGCTCATCTTTTATGGCTGCGCCGCGACGAGTCAGGACCGTCCAGCCATTTTTCCCGTTATTGCCAGGGGCAGGAACGATCAAATTATTAATACGAAGCCAGTTCCAGGCTTCACTAAAAGCAATTCCAGCTTCCTGTTCTCGGTGATGAGGATAAGCGGCTTGAGCAGGGGGCGTTACAGGAATCTGAAATACAGTATTCGTTATCGAATCTGGTTGAAACATCCCCTTGGGAACAAGCTTTAGAAATATTCCTGCAAGCTCCTCAGGGGCCAAGGCCAATAAAACATCGATGTCTGGAATGATAGTTAGTAGTGTCTCCATATATATCTACCTCCACACCCCTGCAAACCGTCCCGGGCTGGTGTCAAAAAGGCTTGATCTCAGAGGCGCCGACGCTGACTATCCATTGTAAAAAAGCCTTGCCTTCATCCGTGATTACGTATTGTTTGTTGTCCTGCGCGTAGATGAGATTGAAAACCTGTAAGTAATGGAGATACTGCTCAAATGGGTACGTATTGTATAATAATGGAAATTGCGCCTTGGCAGTCTCATAGAATATTTCAATTTGGTCCCTGGTCAGGCTGCCTACTACGTTCAACTGTTTAAGCAGCGCAATCTGGCTGCCAAAAATTGTTCTGTAGATATGTTCGGCATAGAGTGAAAGCTGAGCCACCGCGAGATGGCTAACGAGGACATTGACAGCTTCTTGGGGATTAGCATCGAGCTGGAACTTTTGCAAATCCTGCCGAATTAATTCCTCGCGGCGGCGCACAAGAGGTGACTCGCCGTATTTGGCATGCTCAACAAGGCTTGTTTTGTTATTCAGGCCTGTGTCTACAGATTTTTCAGACTGAAGAGCGGGAAGAGTAGCATCTAAAGAAAATAGGTCTTTTCCAACTTTAAGGGTGCTTAATCGATTAAGCAAACCAAGAAGCGGCTTTCTAAAAAGCAAGACGGTGATCAGAGTTACCACCGGCCACGAAAGAACTTTTTCCAATAAAAGAAGAAGATTTGGAACGGTCATTTTGCCTCCTGCCGACGATAGTAATAATTAAAAGCGTTGCAGAAGTCTGTGTCTTAATTCGCAATTTTTCTTTCAAAACGTATTAGCTTGCCCTAAAGACTTGCAATCCCAAGGCTCCCCCTAAAAAAAAATTTGCAGCTCTAGGGCGGCCCGCGGCCGCCGGATTTTAGAGAGTGGCGTGCCGCAGCACGCCCTATATCTGGGGCGCGGCCCCGAGGGTCAAGGAGCCCTAAAGCGGATGCAAATAAAGACGCACCCGATTACCTCCCCCAGGGTGCAGGGGGAGTGCTCAGGAAGATTGCTTGAATGTGGGCGATGGTGCCCCGGGGGGGAATTACTAGGACTTGCCGCCGTTGATGCGGTTGCGCAACACCCCGGAGGTCTTAAACACCACGACTTTGCGGGCCCGCAGGATGAGATTTTCTTTGGTTTGGGGATTCCGGCCCCGGCGGGCGTTTTTCTGCCTCACCGAGAACTTTCCGAAGCCGCTGATGAGCAAGTCTTCACCAATGGCCAGGGAATCCTTCATGATGTCCAGGACCCGCTCCACCACTGACCGGGATTCTTGTTTACTCAGACCCACCTGGGTCTGCAGACGGCTGATCAGCTTTTCTTTGGTAAGGGCCATAAGTTTGTCTATAACCTTTTGTGGGGGGCTAAATCCTTAGATTATATAATGGCTTAAACAAAATACCCTGTCAAGCATTTTTTCCCTAGAATTTAAGGGTGGGGATGGGGCTCTCCTGCCAGCGGCGGGGTGTGCCTCAGGCTGAAACCCAGGGCCCGGAAATGGCAGGCATCCAGACAACGCATACACATGATACACTCCCGGCTATCCTGCTCCAGATAGGGTTTTACCCCGGTGGGGCAGGTGCGCACGCAGGCCTTGCATTGGACGCAGTTGCCTTCCACAAAATCCAGCTGCACCAGGGTCATCCGGGTAAAGAGGCTGTAAAACGCGCCCAGGGGGCAGAGAATGCGGCAGAAGGGACGACTGATGAACATGGCCAGGATGACGATGGTGGTCAGGATGGTGATCTTGTTCCAGAAAAAGAAACCCAGGGTGGTCCATAACTGGGGTTTGAGAGAGACCAGGGGCAGCGCGCCCAACAGGGTGCCCGCGGGACAGAGGAGCTTGCAGAACCAGGGTTGCCCAATACCATATTGATCCAGCAGGAAAAAGGGCATGAGGATCACCATAATCGCCAGCACGCCGTATTTCACCCACCGCAAGGGGGTCCAGAGATTGAACTTCGGCACGGGCACTTTGTGGAGCAGGTCCTGGATGAAGCCGAAGGGGCAGAGCCAGCCGCAGGGGAGGCGGCCGACGATGGTGCCGATGAAACCCAGATAGCCCACCACCATGGCCCCCAGATGGGGCATGCTGCCCGGGGTGTAGTAGCGCAGACCGGCGATGAAATTCTGGACCGCGCCCACCGGGCAGGAGAGGAGGGCCCCCGGGCAGGAATAGCAGTTGAGGCCCGGATGGCAGATCGCCTTCAGGGGTCCCTGGTAGATCACCGAGCCCCAGGGGAACAGCAGGTAAGCATTGGTCCCCAGGGCAATCACGGTCTGGATGAGCCATCTCAAGGCCACCATCAACCGACTCCGATGCAGGACAGGCAGATGGTGTTGCCCAGGTTCATGAGGTATTCCAGATCTCCGGTGTTGACCCCCAGGATGAAGAGGAGGGTAAAGAGGATTACCAACCAGATCGCCTTTTTCGGCATGCTTACACCTCAGGTCTGAAAAGTTCAAGGTTCAAGGTTCAAAGTTGGCGCAGGGTGCCCCCGCCCGGCTATTTCCCCACACCCGGCCCGGCTTGCTGACGAGAAGAAGATTTATCGGGCCGATTTTTTTCTGCTCACTACTCACTGCTTACTGTTTTGAAAAGTTAATAAACCGCGATGACTTGGTGGGGCGGCCGTCTCCGGCCGCCTCCGGGATGGCGGGCATGGAGGCCCGCTCCACTAGTCTTTTTATGGTTTATGGGTGAGCCATCGTCTCATGAGCAACCGCTCAGACAAAGCCTTCCTTGAGCGCGGCGATGGCCGCGTTCACCCGGTCCCGGGCCTCGGGGGCTTCCCGTTGCAGAGAGTCCCAGGCCTCCTGGACCTGTTGCTCCAGGAGATCGGGGAGAGAGCCGTACACCGCCAGGTAAGACCGCCAGCGCTGCCGCAGCCGGAAGGCCAATCTCTCCGGCTCCGGCTTCTTTCTATAGTCGTCGATGACCTGTAAAATCTTGGCTTTATCCCGGGGCAGTTGCCCTTCTACGCCATAGAGCAGATTGGACATCTGATCGGAAACAAGATAAGAACGGCAATGCAAGTTGGCAATCAGGAGGGCTATCTCCGCCACCACCTCATCTTCCGGGAGTTCGGCGAACCGCCCCTCCTTGGCCTGGGCCAGCAGGGGAGATTTCCGCCTGAGGGCCAGGGTGCGCAGGCGGATAAAATCAGGATTGATCGCGCTTAACGCCCCGGCGCTGTCCAGGGCATGCCGCGCCGACAGGTCTTTGCCCCCCAGGCCGGGCATGAGATATTCACAGAGGGAGATGCCCGCGGCCACCACCTTTTGCCCCCCTGCCACCTGTTCCCGGGCGGTGACCCCTTTCTTCATCCTTTCGAGCACCGCGTCACAGCCGGATTCCAGGCCCACGTGCAGCCGCACCAGGCCGGCCTGGCGCAACTCTTTTAACTCTTCCAGGGATTTGCGGTTGCAACTCTTGGAGCGGGCATACGCGGTGACCCTCTCCACTGTGGGAAAGGCCCCTTGCAGGTAATGGAGGATCGCCAGCAAATCCGGGGTGCGCATGACCAGGGCGTCCGCGTCCTGGAGAAACACGGTCCTGGCCCCGGAGTTGAGCCAATTGGCCACGTTGTGGAGATTTTGCCACTTCAGGGACTGGTTCCCGGAGTTTTCCCCGTAGAGACGGGGGTTGCCGGCCCAGAGAGCCCGCACTGCTTCGGGGGAGATCACCCGGCCGGGGCTGGCGCTCCCAGTATTTAGTTCATCGTGGAGGGCCCGGGCCACATCGATATCATGCTGAATATCTGCAAGTTGCCGGTAAACGAATTTTTCCCCCTGATAAGTGGCGCAAAACTCGCAGCGGTTCCAACTGCAGTTCCTGGTGATGCGGATGAGCAGGGAATGATCGTTCCCCTCGCTGGGGGGGCGGATGGGGCCCATCTCAAAGAAAAACTTCTCGCCATCGAGGGCCTGGCCGCGGTTGTCGGCAAAATGAAGAGGAGTCATGGGCTTATTTTCGGGCAGGAACCGGCATGCTCCAAACTCCCGGAAATGCTCGGAGAACAGAGGGATGAAGTTCCGGAGAAATCATAGAGATAAATGGAAATATAAACTTATCCCCATTATATCCAAAGGTGCGGGACCTGGGGAAAATTTTTTCCAGGTTCAGGATATTTTCTTGCCAGGGAAACCCGGGGCGGACCGGGCCTGGACCGGTCCCCGGTTAATGTTTATCATTATGCTAAGTGGATGGGAGCTATGGCAAAACCTATTTCCCGCGTCATCTTGACTCAGGGAGTGGTTTAAGTTAAGCAAGAATTACCCCCCTAGGAAAGGGGGACTTTAAAACCTTGAGTGCCAATCTTTCGCAGTACAGAACATTCTTGGAGGTCGCAGACAGGTTTTGCAACAGCTTATAAGCCCTGAAATATTGCACCATTACCTGGTGGAGGTCCGATGGGCAAGAAGGCGTTGATCGTGGCGGATATGCTCCGGGATTTCATGGAGCCCCAGGGGACCCTCTATCTGGGAGACGCGGCCCGGGGTATCATCCCCTTTGTGGTCCGGAAGATCGCCGAGACCCGGGAGAGAGGGGGGGTGGTGATCTACGTCTGCGACGCCCACGCCCCGGACGACAAGGAGTTCCGGCTCTTTGCCCCCCATGCGGTCAAGGGCACCCGGGGCGCGGAGCTCATTCCCGAACTGCAGGTCTTGCCCGGGGATTACCTGGTGGAAAAGACCAGCTACAGCTGTTTCCTTAACACCGGCATGGAGGCCGTCCTCCAGGGGGAGCAGGTGGAGCGGGTGGAGATCGTGGGGGTGTGCACCTCCATCTGTGTCATGGAAACCGTGAAGGAACTCTTTGAGCGGGACCTGCCCCGCCTGGTTTACCGGGACGGGGTGGCCGACTTCGACCCCGAGGGCCACGCCTTCGCCCTGAAATACATGGCCCGGGTCCTGGGGGCCGAGGTGGTGTAAGGGAGAGATTCTGGGGGAGGGGGCCAGGGGCTTTTTTGTCAGCGACCCCTGCCCCCTCCCCCAACCTCATAAGCGCTAACTTAAATCATATTTGTCATTCTGAACGGAGCGGAGCGGAGTGAAGAATCTCTATTTTTCAAGGAAATAAGGATTCTGCGCGGCGCTTAGAATGACAAAAGAGCCTTTCTTGGCGCTATCCCCCCACATCCTCTTCCCCAATCCTTACCAGGATTGACCATCAACTCAATTCCCGAATCAGCTTGCTCCCTTCCCTGAACCCCGGCTGCAGCACGTCGGCCAGGACGATGGAGAGGCCCGCGCCCGCGAGCAGGCCCAGGCAGGTCAGTTCCATCTCCAGGGGATAGACCCGGCGCAGCTGGCTCCTGAGGTTGGAGAGCCCCACCATGGTGCGGGCCGGTTCCGGGAAGATGGCGCCGCTGGCCAGCAGGCGCACCGCCTTGATACACTCCTTAACCTGCTGCCAGGCGTCGGGCCAACTGAGGCTGGGGAGCACCGGGTCGAAAATCAGCCGCTCCTCCGCCACGCCTGCGGCCAGGGCCAACTCCCGCAGCTCCAGGGCCAGGGCGATTTTGCCTTCCAGGGAGGGGGCCGGAAAGGAGCGTTCGTCCAGGAGCAGGAGCACCAGGTCGGTCTGCCGGGCCGCGGCCAGGGGCAGGATTTCCTGGATTTTCTGTGCTTCCAGGGTCAGGGCGTTGAGGATGGGCTTCCCCCGGCAGGCGGACAGCCCCTGGGCCAAAACCCCGGCAATGGGGCTGTCCAGGATCAGGGGGAGGTCGGTAACCTCCTGGACCGCGGCCACCATGAAGGCCATGCGGTCCTGGTGGCGCGGGCTGAGAAAACCGGGGTTGATGTCCAGAAGCCCGGCCCCGGCCGCCTGGCAGCGCCGGGCCAGATCCTGCAAGGGCTTAGGCTCCCGCCTCTCCAAGGCCGCCGCCACCGTGGGATTTAAAATTTGCAGATTATCCGCTGCCAGGATCATGAGAAATGACCGTTTTCTGTTTTTCGTTTTTCGTGAAAAAGATGGGAGAATCGGCGTGCATCGGCGTTTATCCGCGGCTAAATATTAACCGCCGATGCACGCTGATGCACGCCGATAAAAGGGAGAATCTTCATCTGGCCGCCAGAATCTCCCCCGCGTCCAGGAATGCTTGCCGGCCTTCCTGCGCGGCCTGGGAGAGCTTCTGGGAGAAAGCCTGACGTTGCGATTCCTCCGCCACCAAAGGCAGATTGGCCCAGGCGATGTGATCAGCGCCCCGGAGCGCGGCCCCCAGGAACTCCCGGGCCACCTGGAGGTCGGAGACCAGGTGCCTCCGGCAGCGCGCCCCAACCCAGGCCGCCAGGGCCAGGGCTTCTCCGGCCCGGGCCATGATCTCCCGGGGCACCTCCAGGGCGTAGGCCACGGCCTCCTGCCTTTCCCGGCCCCGGGAGCCGGAGGCCCGAACTTGCGCCATCTGCGCGTAAGCCCGCACGTCCTCTTCCCGGAGTCGGTCCAGGTCCGCGGTCAACTGCTTGATCTGCCTTAACTTTTCTTCCCATGCCTGACGGTTCCCCTGGTGCGCGGGCCGCTGGGCCTCCAACTGCAGCACCTTCGCCAGCAGCGCCAGGGCCACCATGCCGCCATACGCAGCCGCGGCCCCGCCCCCGGGATCGGGCCGGGGTTGGGCCAGTTGTTCTAAGAATGAGGGGGTCATGTGTCCTTTTCCGCACAGGCTGGAAAGCCTGTGCTACCAATTCACCAAATGTAAGGGGTTGGGGGAGGGAGTTTGAGGGAGGGGGCAGGGGCCACTTACAAAAAAGCCCCTGGCCCCTCCCTCAGTCCCTTTCATTTTATCTCCACGCAGGCCTGGGGGTCGAAGGGGTTGGTGCGCACGGCCAGGGAGAAGAGATAGGCGTAGTTGTCCTTGAGATGCTGCATATAAGCCAACCACTCGCCAATCATCAAGAGATAGACCCTCTGGAGGTCGGCGCCCAGGTGTTCCTGATCCGCGGCCGAAAGATGCGCCAACGCTTGGCGTTGGGACAGCTCTTCCGTGAGGTGGAAAACGGCCAGCAGGAGGTTGGAAAAGGTGTCGTGCTCCAGGAGGTTGGGGTTTTCCAGGAGGCGCAACAGAAAATCCCGCTTGTCCAGCAGGAAAGACCGGAGAAACTCCAGTTTGACTTCCTCAATATTGAGGGCGAAATCATAGCCGGGGAGGGATTTTTTAAAATCTGCGAATTCCTGGTCCGACCATTGGCCGATATGCTTGATTAACTTGGGAAAATTGTCCTGACCGTCTGCAAAAGAGGAGATGGACTTTAATAAGGCCAGGCCCACCTCACTGAAGAACGCGCCGATGACCATGTTAAGTTTGGCGAGCTTTGAGCGCTTGGCATGTACGCTCAAGAGCTGGTTGATGATGATGGTGACCAGCAGCACGTTGAGGGGCAAAAAGCCCAATTGGGCCAGGAAGAGGCGGCCCATGTAGTTAACGTCTTTAAAGATCAGATAGTTGATGAAATAGAAGAACCCGGACAGGCAGAGCAGAGAGAGGCTGAGCCACATTTTCCAGTTGCAAGGTTTCATAGGTTAATCCTCAGGGGCACTATCAGGTTGTGGCAAAATTTCCTGCAAATGGCAATTCAGGGCCTCATAAAAACCGAAGGTATCTAAAGTCCCCCTTTGAAAAAGGGGGATTTAGGGGGATTTCAAGCGCTTATAAAATCCCCCCTAACCCCCCTTTTTCAAAGGGGGGATAAGAATTTCTTCTTATCAAGATTACAGGCTATTTCCCAACTGCCTTCTATTTCCCAAGTTGAACTGGGGAACGACAATGGCTGCCAAGCCAAGCTCGGCGGTTAAAGCGTTCCCAAGCCCAGCTGGGGAACGAGGAGATAAACGACTCACGAATTCTTTCCGGCACAGGCTGGAAAGCCTGTGCTACCAAAACTTATGGGATTGGGGGAGGGGGCTAAGGTCCACAGGCGAGACGCCTGTGCTACTGCCCCTGGCCCACTCCCTCACATCTCCTTAGGCCAAAGTGCTAGCAAAGATATTCTTTTGTAGGGACGGACCCGCGTGTCCGCCCCCTGGGGCGCACACCTGGGTGCGCCCCTACAACTCCACCCCGGCGCAGACCCCGCAGCGGGTGCAGACGTCCGGGCGGCAGGGGGGGGTCTCCTCCCCGGCCAGGGCCTTCTGGTATTCCTCCCACAGGTAGGCCTTATCCAGGCCGTGGTCGATGAAGTCCCAGGGGAAGAGTTCATGTTGGCGCCGCTCCCGGAGGGTGAAAAAGTCCGGGTTCACCGGGCTTTCCCGGAAGGCCCGGGTCCAGCCCCGTTGATGGGCCGAGAGCAAGATGTCCCCCACCCGGCGGTCGCCCCGGGCCATGAGGGCCTGGATGTAGGCCCATTTGGGGAGGTCGGTGTTGACCCGCGCCTCTTTGACGCCCTGGAGCCCCTGGCGCACCAGTTTCAGGCGTTTTTTCAATTCCCCCACTTCCATAAAGGGGACCCACTGAAAGGGGGTGAAGGGCTTGGGCACAAAAGAGGAAAGGCTGAGGGTGATCAGGCCCAGGCGTTTTTTGCCCCGGCTCTCCTTGAGGACCCGGTGGGCCAGGTGTTTCACCAGCAGGGGGATTTCTTCCAGGTCCTCCAGGGTCTCGGTGGGGAGGCCCACCATGAAGTAGAGGCGCATCTGGGAGAGGCCCGCGGCATTCAGGGCCAACGCGGCCTGGGCCAGGTCCTCGGTGGTCAGTCCCTTGTTCAGGACCCGGCGGAGGCGCTCGCTCCCCGCCTCCGGGGCCAGGGCCACGCTGCGCACGCCGCCTTGCACCAGCAGCCGGAAGAGTTCCTCGTCCACGGAATCGGCCCGGAGCGAACTGATGCCCAACTCGCCGCCGGCAGCCAGGACCTGGCGGCACAAATCCTTGACCCCGGGGTGGTCGGAGACCGCCGCGCCCACCAGACCGACTTTATGGGATATCTCCAAGCCCGCCAAAATTTGGGGATACAGAGATTCTGCCGCCCGCTCCCGGGGGGGACGGTAGACGAAGCCCGCGGCGCAAAAGCGGCAGCCCCGGGAACAGCCCCGCCCGGTCTCCACCAGGAACATCTCCCCCCATTCGCTCTGGGGCGCAAGGATGTGGCTGTGGGTGGGAAAGGGGGCCAGTTCCGGGAGATGGGGCGGCCGCACCCGGGCAGGATAGCCGGGCGCCGGCGTAAACGCGGCGAGGGTGCCGTCTGCGGCGTAATGGGGTTGATAACCTCGGGGCACATAGACCCCGGGGACTGTCTGGGCCAACTCCCGGAGCAGTTCTTGGCGGTCGCGCTCGCCGCTCGCTGCCGCCAGAAACTGGAAAAAGGAGACCGCCCCGCTTTCCCCCTCCCCCAGGAAGAAGGCGTCCACAAAAGGGGCCAGGGGTTCGGGATTAAGAAAAGTGGCCACCCCCCCGGCCAGGATCAGGGGGTCGCCGGGGCCCCGGGCCGCGGCCAGGAGCGGTATCTGCGCGGCCTCAAGAATTTGCAGGACCTGGGGATAGTCCCCCTCAAAAGAGATGGAAAAGGCCACCGCGCCAAAGTCGGCGAGGGGCCGCTGGGACTCCAGGGCCAAAAGAGGGGTGCGGGTGCGGCGATATTCCTCCAGGTCTTCGGGAGCGGGCAGGAAGGAGCGTTCGCACACCAGGTCGGGTTGGGCGTTGAGCAGGTGGTAGATGACCTGGAACCCCAGGTTGCCCATGGCCACGGGATAGAGGTGGGGGTAGACCAGGGCCACGGGCCAGCGCGCACCCCACTCCCGCGCCTGCGCGCCTTTTTCCTGGGAGAGGAGTTGTTTCAGGTGGGCCTTAATCTTGGCGGACATGAAATACGGTTTTCAGTTTTCAGTTTTCAGTTTTCAGTTTTCGGTTAAGTGGTGGATATTGGTGACACTTATTAACAAGTAAGGGCGTGATTAAATCACGCCCCCACGGAAAACGGAAAACAGAAAACTGTATTCTAATCAGCCTTCCTTAAGAAAGGCGGGGTGTCCAGTTCGTTTTCCTCGTATTGCAGATCGGGGTGGACGATGTATTTTTTCGCATTCACCACTCCCAGGTTGGGGGATGGTCTTCTCTCGGCTTGGTGTCCGCTGGCGGCCATGCCCGCCATGCCCGGCATCTCCGTGCCTTTGCGCAGGATGGTGGGGATTTCCAGGTCGTCCATATCGGCTTGGGAGTGAACCGGGCCGGACCAGATGACCCGTTCGGCTTCCGGGCGTTTACCCAGGCCGGTGGCGATGACCGTGACCCGGATTTCTTCGGCCAGGGCCTCGTCGTAGACCAGACCCCATTTGATGATGGCTTCATCGTCGGCTTCTTCCTGGACAATGCCGCAGATTTCCTTCAGCTCTTCCATGGAGATATCCGGGGAGGAGGTGATGTTGATCAAAATTCCCCGGGCGCCGCGGATGGAGACGTCTTCCAGCAAGGGGCTGGAGATGGCCTTCTGGGCGGCCTCGCAGGCGCGGTTGGCGCCGCCGGAGATGCCGGTGCCCATCAGGGCCATGCCCCTCTCCCGCATGATGGTGCGCACGTCCGCGAAATCCAGGTTGACGAAACCGGGCACCATGATGAGGTCGGAGATGCCGCGTACGGCAAAACCCAGAACCTCGTTGGCCATGGAAAAGACGTCTTTGATGCGGGAGTTCTTGGAGCTCAGTTTGAAGAGCTGATCGTTGGGGATGGTGATGATGGTGTCCACCACCTTGCGCAGCTCGTCGATACCGGCCTCGGCCAGGCGCTTTTTCATCTTGCCTTCGAAATCGAAGGGTTTGCTCACCACCGCCACCGTGAGCGCGCCCAGCTCCCGGCTGATCTCAGCGATCACCGGTGCGCCGCCGGTGCCGGTGCCGCCGCCCATGCCCGCGGCGATGAAGACCATGTCCGCGCCCTGGAGGACCTGCTTGAGGCGTTCAGTTTCTTCCAGGGTGGCGTTGCGGCCCATCTCCGGGTCGCCGCCGGCCCCCAATCCCCGGGTAACCGTGGGACCTAATGCAATTTTAACGGACGCCAGGCTCCGTTCCAGGGCCTGGGCATCGGTGTTGGCGGCCATGAAATCCACCCCGGCCATCTGGGAGGCAATCATGTCGTTAACGGCGTTGCCACCGGCTCCGCCAACCCCTAAAACCTTAATTTTTGCGGATAATTCGTTGTTGGGTACCAATTGTATCTTCATTAAGGATACCCCCTTAAAAATATCTTAGCATGTTTCGCAAAATCATACCACCTCGCGCACCCAGTTTTTCAAACGGGACCAAAAACCGCTGCCCGATCCTCCGTGGCCGTGGCGGCGGTTGGTGCGGCGGCGCTGCTGCTGCTGGACCTGTTGCGTGCGTTGGGCGTAAAGCACCAGGCCCACGCCGGTGGCATAGGACGGGTCGTGAATGATGTCGGAGAGGCCGCCCACACCCATGGGATAGCCCCGGCGGGTGGGCAGGCCGAAGATTTCTTCCGCCAATTCCGGCAGGCCTTCCACCAGGGAGGTGCCGCCGGTGAGGACTGCCCCGGAAATCAGGGGATTGGTGAACCCGGCCCGGTTGATCTCCTTGGCAATATAATTGAGGATTTCCGCCATCCGCAGATGCACGATCTCCGACAGCCGCCCCCGGGGGGTGCCCCGGGTTTTGCGGCCGCCCAGCCCCGGAACCTCGATTTCCTCCTGAGGGTCCGCCAGGACATTGAGGCAGCAGCCGTACTGCCTCTTCAGCTGCTCGGCGTTTTGCAGGGAAGAGGGCAGGCCGATGGCGATGTCGTTGGTGAGGTTGTTGCCTCCCACCGGCAGGACGAAATTAAAGCGCAGGGCGTTTTCCGCAAAGATGGCCAGGTCGGTGGTGCCGCCGCCGAAATCCACCAGGGCCACCCCCAATTCCTTTTCTTCATCGGTGAGCACCGCTTCTCCGGAGGCCAGGCTTTGCAGGGCGATGGCGCTTACCTCCAAGCCGGCCCGGTTGGCGCACTTGATGATGTTGTTCAGGGCGGTGACCGCGCCGGTGACGATGTGGACCTTGCACTCCAGGCGCACGCCATGGATGCCCACCGGGTCCTTGATACCGTCCTGGCCGTCGATCATGAAGTCCTGGACCAGGGTGTGGATCACCTCCCGGTCCGAGGGGATGGCAATGGTGCGGGCCGCGTCGATTACGCGTTCCACGTCGGACTGGCTCACCTCCCGGTCCTTGATGGCGATGATCCCGTGGCTGTTAAAGCCCTTGGTCTGGCCGCCCCCCACCCCGGCAAAAACCGAGCGGATCTCAACGCCCGCCATGGTTTCGGCTTCTTCCACGGCCTTGCGGATGGAGCGCACGGTGTTTTCAATATTGACCACCACCCCTTTGCGGAGCCCCCCGGCGGTGGGGGCGCAGCCCAGCCCCACGATTTCCACCTGCCGGTCCCTGACTTCGCCCACCACCGCGCAGATCTTGGTGGTGCCGATATCCAACCCAACGATTAAGTCCTGTGGCACTTTGTTGATCCTATTGGTTTTCTTCCATCCCCTTGAGGCTTAAGAGCACCTTTTGGGGATAGTCCAGGTTAATCCTGCCGGCCCGTGACAGAAAGCCTTTTTGGGTGAGTACGGGCCAGGCCTGGGCCAACCGCGTCAATTTTTCCTGATATTTATCCATCCCTAAGTCCACCCCGGCCCCCAGGCCGTTGGCGTAAAGAGTAAGGCCCCGTTCCCGGTCCACGTGAATCTCCGAGACGTTCTCCAGGTTGAGGGGAGGCTGCGCGGCCTTGAGCAGGTTCATCAAGGCGCTGATACGGGCCATGGTCTCCGGCAGGGCCCCTTCTCCGGAGGAGAAGAATTCCCGGGGCAGGCCGGTGATCACCGGAAAATCGTGGGGATCGCCGGGGGACAGAGGTTTAAACAACTTCCCCTTTTGATCCACGTAATACAGCTCTCCCGCCTGCACCAGGGCCATGGGGTCCCGTTCCTGGATGCGGAGTTCCAGCCGCTGGGGCCACTTGCGCGTCAGGGTGGCCCGGGCGATCCAGGGGTGGGTTTCCAGGGCCTGCTCCACCCGGGTGGGCTTCAAGGCCAGGAGATTGGCGCCGGGGCCCAGCTTGGCCAGTTCCAGGACCAGGTCCGGTTGGAGCCGCTTTAGGCCGACGATGTTAATATTCTTAGTATCTTTAAGGGAAAAAAGGTCCCAGGTCAAGACTTGATGATATAGAAGGGCCAACCCCAGACCCAGACCGGCCAGCCCGATAAACCCGAAGGTGAGGAATATGCCCCACAACCAATACTTCGGCCCTTTCTTTTGGGAGCGGCGGCGATTATTTTTGCGGCCCCGCCGCTGGAACGTCCCTTTCGCTGCCGGCCTCTTAGCCGGGCGCTGGGGCTTCAGGTTCGAACTCCAGGCCATGATTATTCTCCCGGCAGGCCGGGGCCGGGCTGGGCGGATTTGGCTTGCAGCCGCGCCAGCAGCTCTTCCCCGGTTTTCCAAATGTCGCCCGCGCCCAGGGTGAGGACCAGGTCCCCGGGGTGCAGGTGGTCCAGGATAATGTCCGCGGTGGCGGCTTTTTCTCCCACAAAATGCACCGCCGGGTGGCCGGTATGGCGGATGCCTTCATAAATGGCCCGGCCCGTGACCCCCTGGAGGCGACGCTCTCCAGCCGCGTAAATCTCGGTGATAAAGACCATGCCCGCCTTCTTAAAGACGGGGAAAAAATCGGGCAGCAGGGCCTTGGTGCGGCTGTAACGGTGGGGCTGGAAGGCCACCACCAGCCGGCGCTGGGGAAAGGCCTGGGCCAGCGCGGCAATGGTGGTGCGGATCTCCGTGGGATGATGGCCGTAATCATCCATCACCATGATACCCCGGGCCTCGCCTTTGGGCTGGCAGCGGCGGTGAATCTGCCCCAAATTTTTGAGTCCTTGCAACCAGGCCGGGAAAGCCACTCCTAAGGTGTGGGCCACCGCGCACGCGGCCATGGCGTTGAGCACATAATGGCGGCCGGTTAGAGGCAACGCTATTCTCCCCAGGTCCTGCCCCTGGAAAAAGAGGCGGAACCGGGCGCCCTGTTCCCCGGCCTCAATCTCCCCGGCCCAAAAGTCGGCCCCCGGCTCCAGGCTATAGGTCAGGAGGGGGCGGGCAGCCTTCTGGAGAATCGGGGCCAGGTGGGGGTCGTCCCGCCAGGCCACCACCCGGGCATCCTGGGGGAGCGCGGCCAGGTAACGGGCGAAGGCCTCCTTAATATTAGCCAGGTCCCCGTAAAAATCCAGGTGTTCCCGGTCGAGATTGGTGATCACCGTGATCTGGGGCTGGAGATAGGCAAAGGAGCCGTCGCTTTCATCCGCTTCGGCCACGAAATATTTACCCCGGCCCAAGACGGCGTTGGACCCCAAATGGTCCCACAATGCGCCCACCAGCACCGTGGGGTCGAGTCCTCCGGCCCTAAGAATCGCGGCCACCATGGCAGTGGTGGAGGTCTTGCCGTGCGCGCCGGTGATGGCGATCTGGAAGTGCCCGTCCATCAGGCGGGCCAGCATCTGCCCCCGGCGGAGCACCGTCAGGCCCCGGGCCCGGGCCCCGGCCAACTCGGGGTTGTCTTCCTTCACCGCGGTGGAGTGGACCACGATGTCGGCCCCACCCAGGTGCTCGGTGGCATGGCCCTGGTGACAGCGCACCCCCAGGGTCTCCAGCCGCGCGGTAATGGCATTGGCCGCCAGATCGGAGCCGCTCACGCAGTGCCCCTGGCGGGCCAAAAGCTCGGCCAGGCCGCTCATGCCGATGCCGCCGACGCCGATGAAGTGGTAGGTGGTCTTATCAGTCATATTTTAAGGAATTGTTGGGCAATGCCCACCCTACATTTTACTTTAATGATTACTTATATCATCATTTGCATAAACTTCCTTACAATTATTAATCAACTCCTAATTTCTTTTTAATTCTTTCTAGATGCATTCGTATGCTTATATTAAATATTTCGCCTCTTAAATCTTCGTCAATATCTTTTAGCATTATTTTTTCTTCATTTGTAAAGCGATTTGTTTTTAATATCCTGCTAATATCACTTCCTGAAAGGTACTTTGTAAACGATTCCTTATATTTGTCAATACTATATCTAATGAAATAAGCCGAATTAATTATAGCCAACTTCTCCCTGACAAGGTTATCGCTCACACTGCTATCTTGTTTTACCTCTTGAGCATAATTACCTCTAAATGCTTTCGATAATATGACCGACAAATCCCTGCTATTTTCTGCCTTCGCAACATCACAAATTGACAATAAAATAAATATTAGTGGCAAAAAGGCAAGCGATGTGTAGATAGGCGAGCGGATCAGGAGATCATTCTTAAAAGGATAAATCAGCAAGGTTTTCATGCATATCTCCACAGTCATGCAGGGCGGGCATTGCGCGCCTTCTTTTATTCGCCGCAGCTATCATCAGAGGTAAATGAAACTCCTTTGCCCCAATCTGCCGCCTATAAGACGCCACCCCCACCCTAACCCTCCCCCCTCTAAGGGGGAGGGGATAAGACCAGATGCACCATTCGAGATAGTCGGCAAGATGCCGAGGGTAACGTTCGCCCCCCAAAAGGGAGGGGATAAGAGCAAGGATATTCGGGATGTTATGGTGCGCTTTTTTTCTAAACCGTTTTCAACTACCGCCAAGTATCTATTAATCATCAGGATTGGAGAGGATATTTGATCTTATCGATTCCATGACCCCTTCTAAATTTGCCAGGACTTCGTTATTCCAAAATCTCAATATCCGGTAACCTTCCGCCCTTAACCACTGGTCCCGTTCATTGTCTTTAATCAGTCCCTTTTCCTCCCCATGCTGGCCGCCGTCAAGTTCCAAGACTAACCGTTTTTCGAGGCAGACGAAATCCACAATGTATCGGCCGAGGGGATGTTGCCTCCTAAACCTCAATCCTGCTAATTGTTTTCCCCGCAAATGCCGCCATAATAAATTTTCCGCATCAGTCTGATTTTTTCTTAGATTTCTGGAAAGATTGACCAAGTCATGCATCTTTCCTTAACCCTCAAGCTCAACCACCTAAAAGGAGGCGGCTTTATCCCCTCCCCCTTGAGGGGGGAGGGTTAGGGTGGGGGTGGTAAGCGTTGGCACGTGCCAAACGGTTACCGGGCTGATAGAAGGCTGGGTGCATCCACGCATTTATCGGCGGCTAATGCCCGCCCTACATTTTTAGCAATTCCAGGCAGGCCTGGACGATTTCTTTGGCCGCGTTGGGCTTCGCCAGGGTGCGGCCGGCGGTTTCCATGTCTTTTATGATGTCGGGATGGGAGATGAGATGCCTTATCTTACCAGCCAGAACCTCTCCGGTAAAATCTTTATTCAAAATTAATTCCCCGGCCCCAGCAAGAGCCAGGAACCGGGCGTTAAACTCCTGATGGTTGTTGGCCGCGAAAGGGAAGGGGACCAGGAGCGCGGCCCGTCCTAGGCCGGTGAGCTCCGCCAGGGTGGAGGCCCCGGCCCGGCAGACCACCAGGTGGGCCCGGCCCATCCAGGCGGGCACTTCCGGGGTGAACGCCGCCACCTCCGCGGCAAACCCGGCTTGGCTGTAGCCCCCGGCCACCTTTTCCCGGTCTTCCTCCCCGGTGAGATGCAGAAAATGCAGTTGCTCCTTGAGGTCCGCCAACCGCGGCAGGGCCGCCAGGGCCGCCATATTCAAGTGGTGCGCGCCCTGGCTGCCCCCCATGAGGAGCACCGTAAAGGGTTCCCTGGGCCGCTCCGGGGGCGTGATAAAAAACTCGGGCCGGATGGGGTTGCCGGTCCACAGGGACCGTCCCCGGGGGAAAAAGCCGGAAGTGTCAGGGAAGGACAGAAAGACCCGGTCAGCCAACTTGGCCAGCCAGCGGTTGGCCACCCCGGGGATGGCGTTCTGTTCGTGGATGGCCAGGGGGATGCCCAAAAGATAAGCGGCCACCCCCACCGGCCCGGAGGCATACCCACCCATGCCCA
>Ga0265296_1002633_pt1 | contig 17760 bp, 20 predicted proteins | sample MunlanPumphouse1_FD_189073 | JGI IMG/M metagenome (GOLD analysis project Ga0265296, IMG submission 189073) | Groundwater microbial communities from a municipal landfill in Southern Ontario, Canada - Pumphouse #1 | ecosystem: Environmental > Aquatic > Deep subsurface > Groundwater | place...
TTTCATCTCTTCTTCTAATTCTATTATAAATTTCAGGAGTTGAGCCATCTAAACTAATTGCAATTCCATCCAAACCCAGTTGTTTAAATTTTATTAGTTTATTTTTTGTAAGTAGTGAGCCATTAGTTACTAATTCAATTTTATAATCTAATTTCTTTCCTATTACTATTATCTCTTCTACATCTTTTCTTACTAATGGTTCTCCACCAGTAATATCAAATCTTTGTCCACCAATTTCTTTTGTTTCCCTCAATATCTTTTCTAATTCTTTTAAATTTAATTCTGGTAAATTTAAAACTCCAGAATCAAAAGCACAGTGAGTACATTTAAAATTGCATCTATTAGTTATATTCAAGTCTAGCTTTGGCAATTTTCTATTTTCCATTTTTCTCTCCTATTGGGATATACAGAGTACATAAATAGAGTTCATGCACGTTCCAATCACCCTCTAATTTTCTTTTTACTCTTGGCTTTTTTTCTTTAGGATTAAGCCAACATAAAGGATCTGGACCATTGAAATGTCCGTTTTCTAAGTATGAAGCTCCTGCATCTCCGCCTTTGCAATGATAATATGCGGAGCATTGCTTACATTTTCCTTGTGGAGTTCTATTCCTTATTTTTCTAAAAATATAAGAGTTCATAATTTCCTCAATAGACTTATATTTTATGTTTCCACCAGACTCGCTAAGAAAAACACTTGGAGAGACTTCTCCATTTGGCTGAATTCTAAATGCTGTAAACCCCGAAGGATCTCCCGGAATATAATAATTACCACCGAATGCTGCCCTAAAAATTGGCTCTGGTGTTAATATACTTTCTCTGTTAAAATGGCTTAGATAAGTATATGCTTTTTTCAGCTCTTCTTGTGATAAAGCTAAGTTTTGTTTATTACATATTCCTCTGCCGTTTGCTCTAAATCTGTTAAGTCTCCACGAATCTACTCCTAATCTTTGAGATAAATTATATAATTTTTGCAATTCCTTTTCTGAACAATTAAGTTTAGTTAAGCAAGTTACAATTTCATTTTTAACATTTTCCTTTACTAAGACTTCCAAAGCATTTACTGCTTGTTCAAAAGTTCCTATTTTTCCTCTGAACCAATCATGTTTTTCTGCTTCTGCAAAATCAATGCTTACTCCTATGTCATGAAATAAATACAGATAATCTTTTATTCTATTAAAAGTAGTTCCATTTGTCGTATAAGAAATGGCAATATCTTTACCCTTAATATATTTGCACAAATCAATAAAATCTGGTCTTAAAGCACATTCACCGCCCCCAAAATTTATAGCAACAACTCCAGAATCTTTTAATTTATCAACTACCTTTAAACATTCTTTTAAATTTAATTCATTTGGGTCTCTTTTCCCAGAAGCATTGTAACAATGAATACAATTAAGATTGCAGGCTTTAGTTAGAGACCATCCCGCAACTAACATTTTAACCCCCGCAACATTTTTTCATATTTCTTGATATTTGCCGCTTTTCCAGAATCTCTTAACTTTCTTGCTATTTCAGTATGATACCGATGATTTCTTATAAATTGTATTTGTTGTTTATACCATTTTTTATTATATGGAAGCCCAAGTTCTAATCTAATTTTTTCTCCTAATTCAAATAAATCCGGTCTGCCAAGATGGTCAAGATCTGCATCGCATAATACTTGTTCTAAAAATCCATTTGGATTCTGAGGCATTTTTGTTGCAAGAATTAATTTTCCAACTTTTTCAGCTTGGTCATATGAATAACCTATTTTAAGAAGATGTTGCCTTGCAAATTCTGCACTTCTTTCTTCATTATTTCTTATATCATGAAGCAAAGCAGCTGTTTTTAACAAAAATGTATCTTCATGATTAATTCCCCCCAACAAAGCGAGAGTGCTTGCTGCTGAACAAACACCAATAACATGTTCAAAATTGTGATAGGGGAGTTTAGGCATTAACTCTCTAACCACACAAATTAGAGTTTCAATCTTCTCTTTATATTCCTTTTTTTCCATTTTCATTTCCTGTCTCTTCTGAGACAAAATATACAGTATTATGTTATATAAGAAAGATTTTATCAAAAATTGATGATTTACCGAAATATTTATATAATATGTTAGTTTAATCATAAACATGAGATATTTACAGAAAAATCCCAAAACTATAAATGCAAAATTGGATGTTAAAGATAAAAAGATTCTCTCTATCTTTTCATACAACTCGAGAATTCCATTAACACAACTGTCAAAAAGAGTTGGATTATCTAGAGATGCTGTTAATTATAGGATTAAAAATTATGAAAAAAATGGGATTATCCAAGGATATAGGACAATGGTTAATATGTCCAAATTTGGATATAATGCAAATCATTTGTTTATTAAGCTAAATAATCCAACAAAAGAAATAGAGCAAAAGATACTAAACAAACTAATTAAACATCCATTTGTGAGAGCAGTAATAAAATTTAGCGGAAATTATGATTTTGAAATAGCGTTTTTTACAAAAAATATAGATACCCTTGATAATGCTTTAACAGAAATTATTACTGATTGTACTGGCTCTTTGCAAGATTATGAATTATTAACAATTTCTAAGACATTTGTTGCTGAGACATTTCCTCCAAGTTTTTCTGAATTTTCTGAATATAAACTGCAAAAAAATTTTAAGAGTAAACCAGACCAAAAAACAGACAAGAAAGATATTGAAATTTTGAAGATTATAAGTGAAGATGCTCTTTTGCCATTGCATAAAATAGCAGGAAAAGTAAAATTATCTGCTGATGCTGTAAATTACAGAATTAAAAATATGATAAGTTCTGGAGTTATTATGAAGTTCATTCCAGTAATAAATTACACTTCTTTGGATTACAACTTGCATACTCTTCTTTTAAATATTAGTGGATTGGATAAAGAAAAAGAAAAAATATTAAAAGATTTTTTATATTCTGATAAAAATACTTTATGGGCAGTTAAAACAATAGGAAGATATAATGTTTTGATTTACTTGCTTGTAAAAAATATAGGTGACTTGCAAGATACTGTTATGAAGTTAAGAAGCTTATTTCCTAAGCAGATTAACCATTATGAAACATTAATTGCTTATGAAGAATATAAGTATATTTATTTTCCTAAAGATTTGTTTTGAAATGAATAGAACAAACCTTTTAAAAAAACAATAAATTATTAAAGAATTTCAACAATTTCTCCAATATCTTTCTTTAAGGAATAAAGCATTGGGGGTCTATGGGAAACATCTTTTTTTATCTCCTCTTCTTTTAATATATTAAGGGAGAGTATTTTTTTAGAAAAATTTCTTTTATCAAATTGCTGGTTAAATACTATTTCATAAATCTTCTGAATCTCACTTATAGCGAATTTTTTGGATAACAATGAAAAAGCAACTGTTGTGTATTCAAATTTCCATTTTAACCTCTTTAATGAATAATCTAATATATTTCTATGGTCAAAAGCAAGTGGAGGGATTTTCTTTATTGAAAACCATTGAACTTCTAAAACATCTGTTGCGGCCTTAAGTTTTATTTTTTCAGAATTTATCAAAGCCATATATGCAATTGTAATAACCCTTCCTCTTGGATCTCTTTTAGGATCTCCAAAACTATACAATTGTTCAAGATAAACATCCGCAACTCCAGTCTCTTCTTTCAATTCTCTTTTTGCAGCTTCTTCTAGAGATTCATTTATTTTAACAAATCCCCCTGGAATAGCCCATTTGTCCTTGAATGGCTCAATTCCCCTTTTAACTAACAAAACTTTCAAATCATTGTCTTGTATAGTGTAAATAACTATATCTACTGTAACAGAAGGTTTTTCATATTTGTGGATACTATCTTTTTCCATATTATTTATTAATTTTAATTTTCAAGGGCAATTATATTTATTTCCTGCCAGTATTCATAACCTCTTTTATATTCTTTTTTTAATCCTTTATTCCTTAAATAGTTTACCCATCTTTTATCATTTAATATGTTGTTAACTTTTAAAGGGACTTTCATATTCTCTAAAAGTTTTACCTTCATATTTGGCTTCTTATTAAAAATTATATTCCAACAAAGACTAGAAACATTTGTGATTATAACTCCTCCAGGATTCAAGTATCTCTGGCCTTCATGAATAATATGATTCAATAAACCAATTCCTTCATAGGAGTTATCATCTATGCTTTTTGGTCTTGGAACATAGGGGGGATTGCATATTATTAAATCAAATTTCTGTCCTTGAATCTTCTTAATCCCATCCCCCGTATAAAATAAAGCTCTTGAATCTTTTATATTATCCATCGCACATTTTATTGCATAAGGATTTATGTCATTTATTAAAATAGATTTTATTTTCTTATCTTTTTGAAGAATATATTTACTTAAATATCCAGAACCGCATCCAATTTCAACTACTTTCTTAAAATTATTTTTTTGCTTCAGGTATTTTCTAAGTGCTTTTACAAATAAAATTGTATCGATTGATGGACACCAAACATTTATATGAGAAGAATCTGTAAAAACATTTACATTATCATATTCTACAATTCTAAATGAAGAGGAATAAAGAGAAAAAAGAGTATCTCTTAATGTTGGGTTTAATTTTGATATTCTATAATTATCAGTCATTAAAACAGGCTCTTTAAAACTGCAAACATATTGTTCTTTATTTTTAGGATAAGTTATTACCCTTTTCCCATTTTTTTTGTTCTTACCCATAATACTTGCAAGTTCTACTCCATTTGCAAATATATGCTGATTTTTCAAATCATTAGAAACTCTAATTATCATATAATTGTAATTATTACACTATATATAAATTTTATGAGATAAAGAAATTTATCTCTTTAAAGAGTATTTTAATATTAAATTCTGCAATTGCTTATCGGCTTCATCAAATAATTCTTTATTTGTATTATAATCATATTCTCTGGTTAGGATTTTTTTTAGACTATTCATTCTTACCTCTGAACCATTTTGCCTTATTCTATCAACTTTATCATCTCCGTCTAAATCCTGATTAAGCTGACTAGAATAATATCTATGAGAAAGTTGGGGGTAGATTTTAACATCATGGGAACCATCAGAGTAAGTTGTAAATTCAACATGTCCAAATAATCCTAAAGCATGAGATTCTGTCTTATAACCTGGATTTGAAATTGACTTATTATTCCAAGCATTGTTGCATGCTTTCATTCCACCACCTATAATACTAATTAATCCGGCCCATAATACAGCTTGTTTTAAACCATTTTTGATTGTCATTTTTAATTATAATAGGATAAATTTATATGTCATTCTTTCTAGCAACATATCTAGCAAGTAAAACGGGGTCAACCGATGAACCCAATTCATTATCATAACCTGCAATTAATGTAACTAAACTTGCTTTTTTTCCTCTTGGTGAGAATGGAAGCGGAATAACTGTTGTCTTTGAAGGTATTATAACACTATTTTCTCTTCTACCAACAATATCAAATGTTCCTGCATCTTCTCCCTCAAACACACCTATCCTTCCTTTATACTTTGGATTGATGACGCTAGCTCTCATTAAATCATTTACTCTTTCTGCTGTTATTTCAGAATCTGAAGTTGCAACAAAATAAAGATTTGCAAAACTTCCATCAAGAGTTGGAACTCTATAAGACATTCCACTCATTTTTCCATTTAAGCTTGGAATTACTTGTCCTGTAGCTTTTGCAGCTCCAGTTGAATGTGTTATTATTTGTCCTAATGATTCTAAAATTCCCTGTGAAGCTGTTGCGGCATGAGTTGTATCCATTGATAATGCTTCAATATTAATTCCATTGTCAAGTAAAATTTGTAAGGGCATTGCAAGTGCTTTTGTTGTACATGAAGCATTAGATATTATATTATGTTTAGTAGGGTTATATAATTGATGATTGACACCCATTATAACAGAAAGGTCTGCTGTTTTTGCAGGATAAGTTTGTATAACTTTATTTACACCATATTGAAAAAATGCTCTTGCTAAATTATCAGAAGGTGTTAATTTTACTGATTTATCTTTAATTTTTGGGTCTCCAAAAAATCCAGAACATTCTAATACCATTTCTATGCCCTTATCTTTAAAAGGTATTTTAGAAATATCTTTTTCGGCATAAAATGAAACTGGAATTCCATCAAATGTTAATGAATTTGAACCTGTTTTCTTAACTTTCCAATCATATATCCCATGAACAGGATCTCTTGTCATATAATTATTTACAACAAAATCAATTCCTTTTGGTTCATTTAACGCAGTTAGATATACTCCATTCTTATTTCTTTCAAGATGCGAACCCAGAATAGTGTTTTTCATATCTTTAACAGTTTCATAAGTAACTGCTCTTCCTATTCTTCCACCGGCCCCATTTATTAGAGTTTTCATAATGTTTGGCTTTCTTTATTTTATTTTTGTCAGAATCTATTTTCTCCCAAATTTTTCTCTTAAATGAAGCATTTTTGTAAGTTATATCAAAAAATCTGTCAAACTCTTTTTTAGTGAGTAGTTTTCCACTTATCATGTCATCCAAAGGATGATTTGCCAATATAGCATTTACCTTCTTAGGCAGAGTTTGAATTGCTTTATCCAAAGATAATGCAACAGGTTTTATTTCTGACTTCAATATTTTCTTATATTGTCTTACAATTGATTTTATTGAATGAATGTCTGGTTCAATTATATACAATTTTCCATTAAATTTATATGCAGACAAACCCCATCCTATTTTATTTATGCTTCCAGGTGCAATTTCTATTACTGTTCCGTCTTTTTTTAAATTATAATTTGAAAAGATTTCTTTCCATATAGCACCCATGAAATGATTCCATCCATAATCGCTCATTAAATCAAGTTTTTTATTTCCTACTTTTGCAATTCCTTTAAAATATAAATCTTTTTTTGACATTTTTATTTAATCTTTTTTAATCTCCAACAACTCTAATTTTATCTCTACTTTTAATGCCAATTCCAATTTTCAAAGCTCTCTTAATTTGCCCATAATCTTCTGCTTTGTTTTTATCAAGTAAATTCTCTTTTCCTTTATATTTCAATAAGTAATCTAATCCAACAATATCAATTGCAACTCTATCTCCAGAGGCATAAATTAATCCGGGGGATTCTATTCTCCCTTTATCTGGTCCGCCCGTTACAAATATTTTTCTTGCATCCATTAATATTAAATCTGGACAAATCGCTTTATTCATATCGGCAATTTTTTCTTCAATTCCATTTGTGTGAATAAAAAGAACTCTGTGTTTAATGCAAAGCAGGCTCATTGTTAGTTTTAATGACATAGTAAATTTTGCCCGGCGATGAGTTTTCATACAAGGAATATAAACAATTTTATCAAAATCAAAAGTTTCTTTAGCAAAGCTCAAATCCCTAAGAATGTCACTTTTTAATTTAACTTTAATCCAATCCTTCTCTTCAAAACAAGAAATATCAACTTTTAACTTATCAACCAATTTCAAAACTCCTAACTTTCCAAGAACATTTCTTGTCGGTAACCAATGAACACCGGAACAAGCACCAATTGTAATTTTTTTTATTCCATAATCTTGAAAAATTTTAATAACATCCTCTAAAAATTTCAAATCAGTTGATGCCGGATAAGGGTCATTACTGTTAAAATTAGGAATTATTAAAACAGAATCATTTTTTTTAAATGTTTTTTTCAATCCGCCAATTAAATAAATCGATTTTTCAATATTCTTTTTAAGTTGATTTGTCGCTCTAACTTTGCTCACAAGAACTTTTCCTTTAGAATCTACAAAATTATTTTTCTTTTTTTTCATAGCAAGAATTACTTTTTTTGTATGATGTGTGTCAAATAATTTACCTTCATGATAATATTTCTTCACTCTATCTATATACTCTTCATAACTAACCATTTTAAAATAAGTTAAAATCTTTTTATAAAGTTTTATTTCTTGTTATTTTATATTATTTTTATAGATTTTAATGGTTTATCATATAATTCAATTTCAACTATATCCCCTTTGTTAAAATCATAAATTGATTCATTTATTGCAATGATTCCTCCGTAATCTTTTTCAGATTTTATAGTTAATATTTCTCCTTTTTTTAAATCTCCATTTAAAATGGTTGGCTTGAATATTCTTTTACCAAAATATGGTTCCCGAACTATAAAAGAAAGTTTTTCTTCATCATGAGCAAAAATCTTTCCTCCTGCGGAATAAAACCAGGCAGGAGAACCAGTTCCTGTGGAGACAATTATGCCCGAGCTTCTATGTTCTTCTTCTTTGCCTTTAAACTTTATTTTATATCTTGAAATATGAAACTGAAATTGAGCCCCAATGTAAATTTCATTTAAAGAATGCTCATCTAAAGCTCTCCCATTTAGTTTAACTTTTATTCTCTCTCTTGTAAGGATTTCGTAATTCTCTTCTTGTATTTTTTTAAGTTTATCAATTTCATTAACATTTATTGTTGTAAGAGCTCCCTCGCTAGTTTTGGGTCTTGAATTAATTCCTAAGATAAAGCAATCCTCAATAAGATTAGCAGCTTTGACAAAAGTTCCATCTCCTCCAAATGTGATAATCAAATCAAAATTATTAATAAAATCTTTTTTGACTTCGCTCAATTCAATTATTTCTATTTCTTTATATCCTAAATATTCTTTTATCTTGCTTTTCAGAATATATTCTTTTTCATCCTTGTTCTTGGCTATTATTAGTACTTTTTCAAACATTTTATTTTCTCTTTTTTAAATAATGTTTAATTACTTTTTTGTGGTCAAAGGCAAGATTCATTTTTGCTGCTTTTTTTAATGCAACCCAATATAATTCATCTGCATCATCATCAGCTTTTCCTTGCCCAGCAAACTTTTTTGCTATGTATATATGGTCTATAACATGATCTCTTGGATCTCTCTTTGGTTCGGAATTAATTTCAAATAATTTTAAATCCTTCAATTTTACTCTATAATTTGTTTCTTCTCTTAGTTCTCTCTTTGCAGTATGCTTTAATGTTTCTCTTTTATAATTCAAAAATCCCCCCGGCAAAGCGAACTTTCTTGCATAGGGATATCTTTTTCTTTTTATTAAACATATTTTACCATCTTTTTCTAAAATTATACTGGCAGTAGCTGCGGGATTTCTAAAAATTTTCTTTATCATTTGTATAATTCCCCCTGAACATAAAAAGTTGGAGGCATGTGTCTTTTATGTTCTGAAGATTTTATTCTTCTTTGTATCTCATCATAGATTTTTCCATTATTAATCTCACCCTTTAGGACGCTATCAATCTCACCATAGTTTGCTCCAATTTCTCCTTCGTCAGTTTGTCCATCAAAAAGTTCTGCAGAAGGTTTTCTATTTATTATCTTTTGGGGTATTCCTAAAATTTTAGCTATTTCAAATATTTCTGTTTTATATATATCCGCAATTGGTTCAATATCACAACCTCCATCTCCATATTTTGTAAAATATCCAATTTCAGTTTCAGTTTTGTTACTTGTTCCTATTACCATTCCATTTAATTGATTTGCAAAACTGTATAGAATAATCATTCTCATTCTCGCCATTATATTTCCCAAACTTATTTTATCAAATTCTATATAATTAAATTTATCGACCATTTCTTTTATGTTTATTTCTTTGTTTTCTATTCCAATATGATTTGCAACAAGTTTTCCATCTTCTGCACTTTGTTTTCCATAAGGAATTAAGACCCCAAGAACATTTTCTTTTCCAACAGCCCTTGCACAGAGAGCAGCTACTATCGCACTATCAATTCCTCCAGAAATTCCAATTATTGCCTTTTTATTCCCAAGGTATTCTCTAAGTTTTAATATTATTTTTTCAATTACTTTTTCATATATCATTTTCCTTCCTCCTCCAAAAAATAAGGTGTTAAGCAAAGCCTACAAAACTTATCTCTTATAAAGGGCTCAATACGTTCAGCAGTATTTGCTAATAAAATAACATCGCTTGCTTTTAATTTTATGTTGTGCTCTTTATTCAACTTATTTACTATTCTTTCTTGAATTAGCTTATATTTTTTATAGAGTTGTTGAGGTTTTATTCCATCTAAAACTTTTTCAGTTACAACTAAAGAAAAAATGTTCTTAAACCATTTATTTGCAATTAATGTTTCCATAGGTTCTTTTGTAAAAGCAAAACCCGCTCTGTAATAATACATTCCAAAAGGTTTTGACATTGAAGCCATAACTGCAATTATATTCGGGTAATCAACATCAAAAGAATATTTTTGTGTTAATCCCACATAAGCAAGATCATAAATTACTCTGTGATATTTACATATATTCTTTACAAATTCATTTGGAATTATATTTCCATCTCTTCCCGAAGGATTTGAAATAAAAAATATTCCTGATTCTAGTTTTGAAAAATCTTCATTTTCTTCCACTTCTTGTATTTTTGTTCCTATTCTAACTGCATATTCTTTATAGCCTTCATATTCTCCTTTAAGCACATAAATCTTAGTATTTGGTTCCTTACATTTTAATTCTACAAGAATATGAAAAATTCCTTGCCTTGACCCGTCTGTGAAATATCTAAATTTAAAATCTTTTAATCCGGGAATCAGTTTCTCGTTATATTTTACAAATTTTTCTATTATAGGGAGATGAAAATTATCTAAGCCAGGAGTTATTGAACTAAGGAAAATATTATGGGGATAATTTTTTACAATTTTATCTACTATTTTTCTTATTTCAGGAAAATAATAGCAATAAACAGTTCTGGTTGCTTTTATTTTATCTTCTCTTTCAATTATTTTTTGTTTTTGCATTTTCATTTTAAATCAAAGTTGCTCCTTTATATTGCCAATCAAACCTAAGATGTCCATCTGGAAAAAAGATTATTTGCCTTAAGTTATCTGATTTGGAGTTGATTGTTAAAGCATTGGTTAAACATATGTTTTGGCCTTTAACATCATAAATTTGTGCTTCATCTTGCAGCGTCATTAGTCTATTTCCTTTTTTCATAATAAATCTTTTTATTTTTTCAAGTTCTATATTTTTTACGACGTTTTCTTTGGTCCATTTGAAAATATTATTATTCTCAGAGTGTTTTGGCATTGCTAATTTTCTTATACTTAATTGTTCAACATTCCATTCTTTAGCATTTTTTATGAGGTTTTGCACTTCTTTCTGATTATCTATGAATCCCTTTAACAGAGTGCAACTTAATCTTATTGAAAATCCTATCTTATGGAGTTTATCTATAAGGCTTTTAAGTTCGGGATATTTATTGGAGAAAATTTTTTTATTTTCCTCTTGTTTATAATGGACTATAGACAATGCAATCATTGTTAATCCAAGTCTATACCATTTTTTTAAATACTTTTCATAATTCTTTTCAGCTAGAACTATTCCATTTGTTTGCAATTCTAATAACGGAAAATTAAATTCTTTTAAATTTTCCAAAAATTTTGTTATTTGCTCTGGATAGAGTGTTGGCTCCCCCTTTCCTGTTATTAAAACAGTTGTTACTCCATTTATTTCTGCCATTCTGCAAGCCTTACCAAAATTTCTCCAATTAACATTGGGTTCTTCTAAGTTAATCCCTTGTTTGGGGGTCATTTTTGATATGCAATAAGGACAATGTGCATTGCATACTGTTGTTCCTGCGACTATGCTAAATGTTTGTATTTTCATTTTTTCTCCAAATATTAGTTTTGTTTGATGCAATAACTCCAAATTTATTAACTAAATCTCCCGCATAATTTATTTTATTTCCATAATAGTCTGACATTATTCCTCCTGCTTCTTCTAAAATAACCTGTTGACTGCACAAATCCCACAAGTTCATTGTTATTGAAGGTGGACAAACAAAATGAGTGGCATTTCCTTTTGCTACTTCTGTAATTTTGAATGAACTTAGCATTTCAATAATTTTATCGGGATTTATCTTTTTTACAATTTTGTTTAGTTCAGAATTTTTTCTATTTTTGCTTATTAACAAATTTAATTTATATGAATCTGAAACATTTATTCTTCTTTTTTTATTATAACATTCTAAGAAAGCAGATTGTCCTTTAATTGCATAAACTATTTCATCTCTAACTGGTTTGTAAACAACTCCCAAAATTGGATTGAAATTTTTCATTAATCCAATCATTACTCCAAAATGTTCCCCATTATTTACATATTCAAATGTTCCATCCAGAGGATCAACAACCCAACACAATTCTTTATTCTTTCTAGAATTATTACCTCTCTCTTCATCAATTATTCCATAATCTGGAAAATCTTCCTCTAATTTTTTATAAATTAAATCAGAAGAAAGCTTGTCTGCAAGAGTCACTATACTTTTATCTTTTTTCAAAGTTATTTCCATATCTCTCTTTCTAATTTCAAGAAGCATGGCTCCGCTTATTCTAGCAACTCTCTTCGCAGTTTCTAATTCCTTTTCAAATTTCATTGTACAAGCTTTTCTTCCAGCCTCCCATCTGAAAATAAAAATAATCCTTTTGCATTAGATTTATCAAATCCACAAATAGTTACCTCAACCTCATTAAGATCATAAACAGGCCAACCAAATATAAACTTTTTTGGTTTTTTAAAGAAAGGATAGGATTCTATTGGAAATTCATCTTCTTTTCCTTTTAACTTTCTTATAACTATTCTTTTAATTCCCAACTCTGCACTTTTCTTTGTATAATCTTCTATTTCTTCTTTATTGAAAGGAGTAATAAGCATAGATAGTTTTATAGGAATTGTTGATGTTTGTATTATATGTTTAATATTAGGCATTTCAACTTTAGTTATTTTCTTGTAGGTATCTGCATTAAAAGAAGGAAATGAAACAGAAGATTTATCATAAAGATTGAATGTTCCTTTTTTTAACGCAAGTAAGCCATTGGTATGAAGAGAAAGCTTTGTTTCTGAATTTAAATTTTCTCTAAGATAACTTATGAGTTTTCTTTCATATCTGTATAGTTGGGGGTCAACATTTGTTCCGGTAAATGCTAAGTCTGGGATTGAAAATTTATTTACTAAATCAACTAATTTATCAATATTTTTAATAGGAAATCTTTTAAGATTAAATGGAAGAGCATTTAATGAAGGGTGATTACCAATACATTCATAGCACATTGAATTACATTTTTCCCCTGTAAAAAGGATATTTGCATAATTGTACATTTTAAGACTCCTTAGACAGAAGATTTTCTTGAGATCTGCCAGAATAAAATAAAGGGATAATACCATTCACATAATTTTTTCCTGTTTCTGTTAATCCAAAAAAATCCCCTTTATATTCCATTAATTTTTTTTCTTTTAAAAATTCAACAGAATCTTTAAATTTTGATTCTAGAGAAACTCCAAATCTCTTTCTAAAGGCGCTTGCATTTATACCCCCAAAATAGAATGATACAGAAATCATTTTTGCCATCATTTCATCATCAGGAAGAGAATAAATATCTTGTACTGGAAAATGCGTTTCTTTAATATCTTTCATATATCCTCCTAATTTTTTTGATGCAGCCCCTTGATTATAATATATTGAATTAAGAGACATTGACTGAGCACCTAGCCCCAATCCTAAGTAAGGAACACCTTCTATTACTCTTTTTGTAAGATACCTGCTTGTTCCGGGGTCATTTTCCAATCTACTAAATGTATTTTTCCCGGGATTTGCTTTATATCCTTTCTGATTCAAAAAGCCATAGATTGCAGAATAAAGTTTATTTACATCTTCAAGATTCACTTTTGCTGATTGTTCTTCTATTTTTGTTTTTTTATAACGCATTCTGTAAAGAGTAATATATTCGGGATCCAATTGAACCGCAAAATCTGCGGTTGTCAGAAAACTCTCTAATGATTGGTTTGCAAAACCATACATAAGATCTATATTAAATTTTTTAAAATTAGAATTTCTTATATTGTCTCTTGCTCTTTTCAAGATCTCAATTGTTCCGTCTTCTCTTCCAATTTCTTGAAGTACTTTTGAATCAATAGTTTGCATACCCATACTTATTCTTTCTATACCTGCTCTTCTGATTGCAAGCAATTTCTCTCTTTTCATAGAAGCAATTTTCGGGGTTGTTTCTATGCTTGCTGCAAATTCTAAATCAAGATTAAAACCAAGAATAGATTGATTTAGAATTTTCTCTATTTGATGGGCGGTTAATGTGGTTGGTGTTCCTCCCCCAAAATCAAGGCCAACCAATCTTTTTCCTTTTGTTAACTCTCTATAATATCCTATTTCTTTAAGAAGCTTATCTACATATTCATTTTTCATATATGCTTCCTCTCCTGAGAGAACAGTATATTCACAATACAAACACCTTTTTTTACAAAATGGGATATGCACATATAAGCTCATCTCATTAACATCTTTCCATTGCTTTCTTACTTCATTATCTGATTTATCTGCTGGAACTTTAAACTCTTTCCAGACTTTTTTTCCATCAAGGGGATAAGCAGTATTTGCATAATGATGATTTTCAAGACCTTTCCTAAATATATTTTCAATTAATAGTCCAGATTCTGTTTTCATTTTCTCTCTCCTAAAATTTTATATATCTCATCAGTTGTTGTTAAAATAGCTCCTTGTTTTTTCCAGTTCTCATAAGGCAATAGCGAATTAGGAATTTCTTTTATTGCATCTATTGGAACATAAACCTGAACTTTTCTTTCCAAAAGACCCTTAACAGCAAAATCAACACAAACATTTGTTGCAACACCATAAACAATTGCTCTATCTGGATTAATTAATTTAAGAATTTCATTAGAATAGGGAGTTCCTGTAAATACATCAAACTTATCTTTGTAAAGAATAATATTTCTTCTATTCAAAACCTTTTCTTTATCAAAATTTTTCTGCTCCCAACTAATTTTGTAAGGATTTTCTGGATTTGTTTCAAATATATATTCTGCTCCTGCAGTTCCTTTCATACAATGCTCTGGAAAAGTATTTATGTAATCGGGATTATGAGAAATTTCTTTTGAATTTATATTATGCCAATCGGCGGTGTTTATAACTTTTATTTTATTTTTATTTGCTAAATTAGTTAATTTTAACAAATTACCTTCAATGTTCTCTGCATTCTGAACATATAATTTCCCATTTGATTTCATAAAATCATATTGTGTATCTACATTCCAAAATATTGTTTTCATTTTCTTTCCCCCAATCTTAATTTTAATCTTGGATTTGGATTATATGTTCTCCCTGTTTTTGATATTGGAAGAAAATTTTCAGGAGTTTCACCAACAGAAACTACATCCATCTTTGCTGCTCTTGAATCAAATATTTGACCAACCCCCAACATGTCAAATAATTTTACTCCTAGAATTTCTTCTGCATTTGCAAAGGCTTCTACCTTTTTTGGTTCTGCAAATCCGCTTGATAACGCAATTTTCATATATGAATATCCATTTTCATTTAATGCTTTTCTCATAGAATAAACTCCAGTTACAGTAACTCCGCTTCCAAACCAATATTTTTCATATGGAGTTGGAACAATTATTTTTCTTCCAACAAGTTGTTCTAATTTTTCAGTATCAGAAAATGCTAAAGCTTCCTCACATATATTTTCTCCACAAGTATCTATTCTAGGACCCCATAATCTATTTCCTATAGCATTTGCACAAGAAAGAGTATCAGTAATCTCTTTATTTCTGTAATCACAGAGAATTATTCTTGGGACTTTTTGAGCTATGTGCCTATCAAAAGATAAGAGAGTTTCAAGAACAGATTTGTCTTGACCATATTTCCAAGACATTATATTTTCTAATACATGAGGAGTTGTACCCATTCCTTCTTGCCCAAATGTTTCTGCTCCTGCATCTGTTGAAGCGCTTGTTGCTCCGCCCTCATAAGCAGCGCGAGAAATAAAAGCATCTTCATCAAATCTCCAGTGTCTTGCCCCAAAATACGAAACGGGTCTTCCTTTAGCTGCCTTAACAACAGCAGCCATATTTTTCCTTACTTGATTTAGGTTTACTTCTATTTTATCATTAGCTTTTGTAGTTTCTGCACTTAAAACCCCCAAATACATTGTTTCTAATTCCACTATATCCTGAATTGGAGCTTCAATTGACATAAGTGTTTCTCTTGGAGAATAATGCGCTTTTTCTTCTAAAGCATAGACTCTTCCACCATGCTCTAATAAAGATGAATATTTTTCAAGAATGGATAAAGCTTCGTTTATTCCATAAACTTGTCCGGGTCCCTTTCTTATCATTACTTGGGCTCTGACCCATGGATTTATACCCTCTGCTCTTAGTATCTCTCCTGTTCTCAGGAAATACTTGTCTGCATATTTCCTATAATCTTCTGTGGCTGCTATATGTGTATCTTTTACCATAACTTATTGTAGTATTTACACTATTTAAACATTATTGCACTAAAGTATATGTATTATTTACACTAAGTTTCGAGAGAACAAACCTTTTAAAAAACTCTAATTCATTATATCCACAATGAAACAATATGACATATTAATAATTGGTGCAGGTCCTGCTGGTTTGACTGCTGGATTGTATTCTGCAAGAAGCGGTTTGAAAACTGGAATTATATCTAAAGATATAGGGGGAACATCTAATTCTATATTAATGATTGAAAATTGGCCGGGATATAGTGGCTCTGGGGCTGAGCTTATGAAGAAATTTTATGAACAAGTGAAAAAATATGATGTTAATTTTATAATAGATGAAGTTTCTTCTATTGAAAAAGGAAAATCTGGAAAAGAATTTATAGTAAAAACAAAAAAGCAGGAATTTAGTTGTAAGGCTGTAATTATTGCAACTGGAACAGAGAGGAAGAAGCTTAAAATTCCTGGAGAAGTTGAATTTTTAGGAAAAGGTGTGAGTTATTGTGCAACTTGTGATTCATTTTTCTTTAAAGGTAAAGATGTTGCGGTTGTTGGAGGAAGCGATTGTGCAACAACTTCTGCTCTTGCCCTTTCTGAGACATCAAAAAAGGTCTATTTAATTTATAGGGGAGAAAAGCTCAAATGCGAAAATGTAAATGAAGAAAAATTAAAGAAAAAGAAAAATGTTGATATATTTTATAATTCATTTCCTTTAAGTATATTAGGAAAAGAAAAAGTTGAGGAAATTAGCATAATGTCTAAAGACAAAAAACAAAATATAAAAGTTGACGGAATTTTTATTGAAGTTGGTTCTGCACCTCTTGCAGAGTTCACAAAAAATATGGGTTTAAATATGGATGATAAAAAGTTTATTCACGTTGATGAAAATATGAAAACTTCTGTTGATGGGATATATGCTGCGGGAGATGTTGCAAGTGGAAAACTAAAACAGGTTGTTGTTTCTTCAGCTCAAGGGGCAATTGCAGCGAAGTCTGCTTATGATTGGTTGAGCAAGCAGTAGGGAATAATAAAGGATTTTAATGAATATAATTAATGTGTAAAGTTTTAAGTTATCTGTAACAGTTTTAATATTATTATAGAATTAAAGTTAATAATTGAACAATGTTATGTTTTATGGAACAATTTTCACTATCCCTCTTTTGGTATTAAGAAAAAGCAATTATATTAGTTATATCTGTAAAACCACATAATTATCTTTGTAAAATCATATTTCTACTATTAACACTGCCTCACGATTATTATATAGTTCAATATAAAAAACTGTTACAGATAATTTATTTCTTCAAAACCAAAACTCCTAAAAACTCCCTATTTCTTAAATTATTATGACATTAAACTTTGAAAATGAGAAATTAATAAAAGAATTGAAGAGAATAAAACCAAAGAGAGTTTTAGTTCAATTGCCCGAGGGTGTGAAGCAAAATGCCTTTGATATATTAAGCATATTT
>Ga0265296_1002634_pt1 | contig 17758 bp, 18 predicted proteins | sample MunlanPumphouse1_FD_189073 | JGI IMG/M metagenome (GOLD analysis project Ga0265296, IMG submission 189073) | Groundwater microbial communities from a municipal landfill in Southern Ontario, Canada - Pumphouse #1 | ecosystem: Environmental > Aquatic > Deep subsurface > Groundwater | place...
TTACCACTGAAAAACCCCTCTGTCCATACCATATATTGTAGTTGCCCAGTTTATCGGGCCTAAATAAATTGGGCAACTACAGGAGTTTTTCAGCGTTAACTAGATAGATTAGAAGATAAAACTTTTGGCAGAACGAAATTTAAAAAAAGGAGCCAAAGATGAAAAAGCTAGTCGTATTATTTGTAGCGATCGCAATGTTCGCTGTTTTAAACGCATTTGCTGCAGACATCAACGTTATTATGCCGGTGCTTGATTCCGCGAAGCAATCTATTGATTCTACTCTATCAGGAATAGACAAAGACCTTAAGGCCGCAGCAAAAGAGTTGTCAAGCACGGATCTAAAAGGGGCTGCGGCGCGCAAGATATTAAATAATTTAATTAAATACCGCCCGTATGTCATAGATTGTTCGATTATTGACGCTAATGGTATAAAGATTACCGTCGAACCCGCAGAATACAAACAATTCGAGGGCGCGGACAGAAGCGGCCTGCAGTCCGTCACCTCGCTGCTCAAGGAAAAAATTCCGGTGATGAGCGACGTATACCATTCAGCTGAAGGCATCCATGCCATAAGCATAGGTTATCCTATATTTTCAGATAAAGGCGATTTATTGGGGGCGGTGAGGATGCTGATAAGGCATGAAGTGTTCCTAAAGCCGCTTGTGGAGGATCAGCCTTGCAAGATCTGGGTAATGCAGAAGAACGGGCTTATTGTATACGACTCTGACCCGGAGGAGATAGGTAAAAATATATTTTTTGACAGTATGTTCAAGCCATTTGAGGCCCTGATTGCCTTTTCCATGACCGTTGCTGCAGCGCATGATGGCGCCGGATCGTATAATTTTTACGCCGACAGGCCCAAGGACAATACGTTTGTGCAAAAGATAGCGGCCTGGGATACTGCCGGGCTATACGGCACAGAGTGGCGCGTGATAGCTATGGAAGTAGGCAAAACCCTTACCCAGCCGCCGGCGCCGGAGGCAGAGAAAGGGAAAACTGCTACGGAAGCGCCTCCTGTGGCGCAGAAGGCTCCAGCAAAATAGCGCGCGCAGCGCATATTCCGCAATACAGATTTGGAGGGGTACCGAAGTGGTCATAACGGGCCGCTCTCGAAAAGCGGTTGGGCCGTAAGGCTCACAAGAGTTCGAATCTCTTCCCCTCCGAATTAATCTTCCGATCCCTGCGTACAAAACACCCAAGCCACTTAAATTTCCCTCATATTGCTTATCCGAAATTTAACCCTGAGGCAAAGCCGAAGGGCCTATCTACCAAAGAGTCGCCTTCACTCAACAAAAATTCCCGTTAGATTTCACCTCCTCCTGCGTCAGTTAGAGTAGAAGGGAGGCGAAAATACGTAACAGTTCAGCCCTTGGAAGTGCTCGTGTCATTGCGAGGAGCGACAGCGACGAAGCAATCTTAAAAAGGATTGCTTCGCCCCTACGGGGCTCGCAATGACACCGACGGATGCTTCTGAGAGCTGAACTGTTACGAAAATACTCTCTTGACAATACAACCATTTAGTTGTATACTTTAATCGAGAGTATTGCGGTTAAATGGCTCTTTATGAAAGTTTTTATTACAGGAATGATACCGGCAGGTGCCCGGTAAAGGAATTTATCGATTCTTTAGATCCTAGGTCGCAAAGGAAATTTTTCTATGTATTGAGTTTGCTGGAAGAGTTCGGCCCAAGGCTCCCGTTGCCGCACGCCAGATATTTATGTGACGGCATATTTGAATTAAGATTCTGCGGCAGCGAAGGCAATATCAGGGCATTGTATTTCTTCTTCAGGCATAACCGGATTATCTTGACTAACGGCTTTATCAAGAAGACACCAAGGGCACCGCAAAAAGAAATAACTGTTGCGCTAGAAAGAAGGAAAGCTTTCTTAGGGGAAGGTGATAAAATATGAAAGCGGCAAAAACAAACGAGCACCTTAAAGAGAAACTGAAAGACCCGTATTTCAGGGAACTTTATGAGCTGGAAGAGCAGAAGCTTGCTATCGTAAAGCGCATCATCAGCTACCGCATCCAGCATGAAGTCAGCCAGGCCCAGCTTGCGCAAAGGGCAGGCGTCAGCCAGCAGCATATCTCCAAGATCGAAAACGGAGAATTCAGCAGCATCGCCACTTTGGAAAAAGTCCTGCTTTTTATCGGTTTTACCGTCAAATTAAAAGCCGTGCCCCTGGAGAAGAAAGTCCGGGAGCAGATTTTGCACGCCGCCTAGCATCAGGCTCAGGGGTTAGGCGCACCTCTCCCTAATTCCCCAAAAATCCCCGTTAGATTTAACCTCTCCTTGCGTCAATTAGGGTAGAAAGGAGGGGGGTGAAATGGAGCAAAAAGATGTTGACAAGATAGGAAAAAGTAATACAATTGTATATACAATAAAGAGGTGAATACATGAAAAAATTTAAGCTAACAAAATACGAGCAGTGGATTGAGGACCATGCGGAAGAGTTTGTGCCGGCAAGCAGGGAAGAGTTTCTCAAAATCAAAGAGGCCTTGGAAGCGCGCAGGAAAGATGCGGTTCTAAATATCCGCGTCAACAGCAGCGTGCTAGATACCCTTAAGAAGAAAGCGCAAAAGATGGGCATCAAATACCAGACTTTTATCTCAGAAATTTTACAGAAAGTAGCCCATGCATGAAAAATGGTATGCAGAAAAAGAATAAAGAGGGCGCTAAGCAGGGGCTAAAGAATCTACTGCGCTCCCGCATCAAAGCATTGCAAGCTCAACAAGGGCAGTTTGCGCGCAATCCGGCGTTCAAGGACAACGTCCGCTTCGCTAATCTCACAATCATCGAAAGCCAAATTACTTCGCTGCAAAAGCTTCTCGATCAAATATAGCCGTGACTTTTCTAATCCGGAGACATTACCCAAAATCGATTTACCTCAATCCTGCACTAAGTCGCCGAGGCGTAAAACTTCCTAGTGTCATTGCGAGCCCTTGACACTTCGTGTCAAGGGTGAAGCAATCTTTTTACCCAAATACAGAGTAGCGGGTCCTGTCTTGGGTATTTTCTCGCAGCACCGCTCGCCCCGCCCCGGCGTGGCGGGGTTTCGCTTGGTTTTCGGCCTCGCTCCCCTTGACATTTGCTTTGCAAATGTCAAGGGACCATGCCCGCTCGGCCTGCAAAACATGCTGCTCGAAAACACCCAAGCCACCCGCTACCAAAGAGTCGCCCTCACTCAACAAAAATTTCCGTTAGATTTTACCACTCCTTGCGTCTGTTGTAGTAGAAAAGCTAATTGACGCATAACTAAGGAGGTGGTAAAATATGGAAAATGAAATAGTAAAAATTCCACTTCTTACTTATATGCCCACTATCACTCAAGAAAAAGTAAACCACAAAAAAGATATTTTTCACCTGTTTAAAGATATCCCAAAAAAGCCATATTTTGAAGATGCTAAGCGCAATATAGCTTTATTTAAGGTAAATTGTTTCGATTTTCTCCCCAGCCTTCCTGAAAACTCCATAGACATGATTTTTGCCGACCCGCCATATTTTCTTTCTAATGGAGGCTTTACTTGTCACGCCGGTAAAATGGTTTCCGTAAATAAAGGTAAATGGGATGTATCAAAAGGCTTAGAAGAAAACTATATTTTTACCCAAAGATGGCTAAGGGAATGTCAGAGAGTTTTAACGCCCAATGGAACTATTTGGGTATCTGGTACGTCACACATTATCTATACCGTAGGTTCGGCCATGCAAAGTTTAGGATATAAAATATTAAATGATATCGCTTGGTTTAAGGTGAATCCTCCGCCAAATTTAAGCTGCCGCTATTTTACGCATTCCACCGAAACTATCCTCTGGGCAGCCAAGAATAAGGACAGCAGGCACTATTTTAATTATCCCTTAATGAAAAAGATGAACAATGATAAGCAAATGCTAAGCCTTTGGTCTATTAAAGCGCCAGGGATGTTAGAAAAAATATACGGAAAGCATCCTACACAGAAACCGATAGAGCTATTGGATAGAATTGTAAAGGCCTCAACAAGGACGGGAGATATAGTTTTGGATCCTTTTAGCGGCAGCGGTACAACCGGAATAGCCGCATATAAAGAGGGAAGACAATATATAGGAATAGAATTGGAGGAAGAGTATTTAAAAACTTCGATAAAAAGACTGAAAGACGAATTCAACACCGGAAAATATGGTAAAGAAAGCAAGAATTAATATTTATAAGCATACAATTGATTTATCTGATTTAACAATAAAAAATCAGCCGAAAGATAAGTTCCGGGAGGCTTTAGAAAAAATAAAGTACAGGGGATATGAAGTAGAACAAGTCTCGGACGGTAGGAAAATAGTTGTTACTAAGCCGGGTGGAAAATTTAGCTTTGGTACAATTAAAAGAGATGATTTTATGGTGTGGGTTTATAATCCGGATGAAGAATCCCTTTGGTTAATATCTCACGCAAATATTTCCGATGACTTAAAAGAGAAGGCTGCATGTAATCCCAAGGAAGCGGTTCTAATCATTGAGGCATTAGAGAAGGTCTATAATGGGGAAGAGCCGGATGATATTCTTAGCAAGATGAAGATAATAAATCCTTGCGGAGAGAGCCCTGAGGTTCTTCTCAAGGTTTATAAATGGATATGGGGGCAAGAGGATTGCAATTATCCTCCTCCTAAATATAAGGGGAGGGCTATGTCTTGGGAAGGCTGGAAAAAGTTAGATGATAATTGGGTAAAGACCGGAGACGGAATCATGGATCTTAAAGAAAAATTGAAGAAGTCTTTTTTGGGAAAAAATGATTAAGGGTGGTAAAGGTGGAGCAAAAACCGCTCATTCTGGATTAAGATTTGAGTCTAGGGTAGCGATGAAGAATCTGTTAGCATCTTTGCCCGGTTATAGCGTTGAAGAAGATATTGTTTATTTTGATAAGAGGAAAATCGCAGAGTTTTATGGGAAAAATAAATTATATAAAAATTTACTTGAACCAAATAACATCGATTATTCAGTAATAATTTCTAAAAAATTATTACCCGATGAAGCAATCTTAATTCTGGCCGGCAATACTCTCTATATTATCGAAATTAAATTTCAAGAAGTAGCTGGGTCGGTTGACGAAAAATTGCAAACCTGCGATTTCAAGAATAAGCAATATAACAAATTACTGGCTTCATTGGGAATATCGGTTAAATACGTATATATTTTAAGTGATTGGTTTAAGAAAGATGTCTACCGGGATGTCTTAAAATATGTCGAGTCAGTTGGTTGTTACTATTTCTTTTATGAATTACCGTTAGATTTTTTAGGTTTACCCCAGCCGGAAAAATAATTATTGTTTTTGTCGTTTGTATTTCTAATAAAGGTGGCCGTTTCTAATTTTTGAAGAATAGAAACGTTCGCAGTTTAAAAATCTGGGAAACTCATTTCTCTATGGCTAAAGATATAAAAAAAATTCTCATTGATAAAATAAATCAATCTGAATGGTGGCATGTCCCGCCGAGAGATCCCGATGCATATGCTAAGCGAGGTAAATTTTTAGCGTCAACTTATCAACAAGCAGAGTTTTATGGAAGGCCTAATGATATCCCCGAGAAAGTATTTATATCCAATCCTCTCTTTGGTTTTTCTGAAAAAGAAATAATCAAGCGGTTATTCCCCGATAATCATGCTGTTTTTCATTTAAAAGAGGTGGAAAACGAAGCCGAATGCTATCAAAAGCGGATAGGCCTTGATGCTAAGATGTTCAGGAAGGCAACATTACTTGGCTACGACGCCATTGTTCTTATGACTTTAACCGGAAAAAAGGAACTTGAGAGAAATAGAAAACCATGTTCAATCGAACTTAATTTATTGTATGCTGGAAACCCGCTAAGGGGATAGATGATCCGGTATGCGGAGATTCCGGCGGAGACTCCCGGGAACACAGTAGATAAATATGATGCTCCCAAGGATTAATAATATATGTCTAAATACTACATTGGCAGAAAAACTAAGAATTTGTTTGATCCGCAGAGCAAAGCTCCTTTCAAGCTAAGCCGCTCTAAAATTGAGTTATTTATTAACTGTCCGCGATGTTTTTACCTTGATAGAAGGTTAGGTGTGGGGCAGCCTCCCGGGTATCCTTTTAGCTTAAACTCCGCGGTAGACAAGCTATTGAAGAAGGAATTCGATATATATAGGAATAAACAGGTAAGCCATCCTCTGATGGAGGCTAACGGGATTAAGGCAATTCCTTTTAAGCATGAGAAGCTGAATCTTTGGCGGGATGCTTTGCATGGCGGAATTGAGTATTTACATGCACCGACAAATCTTTTGCTTTCCGGAGGCGTGGACGATATTTGGGTTGCGCCGGACGGCCGGCTGTTTATCGTGGATTATAAAAGCACATCCAAGGAAGAAGAAGTTAATATAGACGCGGATTGGCAGATTTCTTATAAAAGACAGATGGAGATATATCAGTGGTTATTCAGGAGGAATGGTTTTAATGTCTCGCCTACGGGTTACTTTGTATATTGCAACGGGCTTACTAATAGAGATACCTTTGGGGCAAAGCTTGATTTTGATATAAAAATAATACCCTATGAGGGGGATGATTCCTGGCTTGAGGCCAAGATCCTCCAGATGCATAAATGCCTGATGAGCCCTGAAATCCCTGATCATGGCGCGGATTGCGACTTTTGTACTTACCACAAGGCTTTAAAAGAAGTTGGTTCGAAATAAGATCTAATTATGCCTGTTTTTCTTAAAATGGGTATCCGGCAATAAATTTTCGTTAGATTTAGCCTTTTCTTGCGTCTATTGCTGTATAAGAAGATAATACTAACGCAGGGAAGGAGGAGCCTATGGAGACAAAGATAGCGGTATTTAAAGGTAAAGGCGTACGGAAAACTATCCATAATAACGAGTGGTGGTTTGTAATTATTGATGTGGTTGCTGTTTTAACAGATTCCGTTCAGCCGGATGGGTATATAAAAGATATGCGCAGGCGCGATCCTGAACTTTCAAAAGGGTGGGGGCAGATTGCCACCCCCCTTCCAGTAGAGACTCCCGGGGGTATCCAAAAGCTTAATTGTGCAAATACGGAGGGTGTTTTTCGCATTATCCAGTCAATTCCATCGCCTAAAGCTGAACTATTCAAGCGGTGGTTGGCAAAGGTCGGCTATGAGCGGATTAAAGAAATTGAAGATCCGGAATTGGCAAGCAAACGGACAAGGATGCTCTATAAACTCAAGGGGTATCCCGATGATTGGATTGAAAAACGGTTGCGAGGTATCGCCATTTGTGAAGAACTTACGGATGAATGGCAGAAGCGCGGGGCAGAGGAGAAAAAGGATTACGAAATTTTAACGGCAGAAATCTCAAAAGCTACCTTTGGAATCACGCCCAGCCAGTATAAGAAGATAAAACGCTTAAATCGTGAAAATCTGCGCGACCATATGGATGATTTTGAGCTTATTTTTACAATGCTTGGGGAAAGGTCAACTACCGAAATTCACCGCACTGAAGATTCACGGGGTGTGCCGAAACTTAAATCCGATGCCAAAGCTGGCGGGGATATTGCCGGTAATGCCAGAAAGCAGCTGGAGAAAAGAATAAAAAGGCCTATTGTTTTAAGAGATAACTTCCTAGGGCAATCTAAAAAAGCCAAAAAATTGCCTTATAAGTAACCGGATAAAATAGGGAGCAGCGGATATTTTCTGAAGCGTCGCAGGGGTTTTTGAGCAGCGTCTTGTAAACATTAATGTGGAGTTTGCGATAAGCGGTTAAAAACAATTAATGGTTGCTTAAGGGGGCACTATGAATAAGAAAAAGATTTTGCGAATAAAACCAAAAGCTGGGTTGATAATTTTCGGAATTATGTTTTTCCTCGCTAAAGTTTTATCGAGCTCAGCTGCTGCGGCGGATTTTAAGACCGATTCCGTGGTCAAGATTTTTGTCACCTATAATTCCATAGATTACCTTAATCCTTGGCAATCTAGAGGGGTCAGTGAAATCTCCGGCTCCGGATGCATTATTCAGGGCAACCGCGTTTTGACTAATGCCCATGTAGTGAACCACAGCACCTTTATACAGGTGCGCAGGGAATCTAGCCAAAAAAAGTATATTGCCAAAGTTGAGACGGTCGGGAATGATTGTGATTTGGCAATTTTGCGGGTGGAAGACCCTGAATTTTTTAACGGGGTTTCGCCTTTAGAAATCGGAGAATTACCAAATCTTCAGGATACGGTTACTGTGCTTGGTTTTCCGATGGGGGGCGACAAACTTTCTATTACTCAGGGTGTAGTCTCGCGCATGGAAGGCATTGATTACGTCAACAGTTATAAGAGTTTATTGGGGATACAAATTGACGCTGCGATCAATCCCGGCAACAGCGGCGGACCGGCAATTAATAACGGCAAGATTGTGGGAATCGTGATGCAGGGAATATCTAATAGCCAGAATATCGGCTACATAATCCCTACGCCGATCATTAATCATTTTTTGAAGGATTCGGAAGACGGCCAATACGATGGTTTTCCTTACCTGGGCATTAGTTTCAGCAATACCGAGAATAAGGCCTTGCGCAGGCATTACGCTGCCGCAGATGATGCGGGAGGAGTTCTGGTGAATAGCGTGCTGCCGTTTTCTTCTGCGGATGGTTTCTTGAAAGAGGGCGATATAATCCTTGAAATAAACGCGGTTGCCATCAGTGACGACGCCACATTCGCTTTTAGAAATAGCGAGCGTTTAGATATGGCGCACCTGGTTAACATGCAAAAGATCGGCGAAACAGCTGCGTTGAAAATCCGGCGCGAAGGCAAAATAATTATTGTGAAGGTCCCGCTAAAATCTTTTTCAGATTTGGTGACGATTGCGAATTATTCCGAAAAGCCGTCGTTTTATATTTACGGGGGGCTGATTTTTTCGGTATTAAGCACAGATTTAATCAGGGAGTGGGATGATAGGGGCGACAACCTGGCGCCTTTGTCCTTTCATTATTATAATGCGGGTTTAGGCGCCTGGAACGAAAAACGTAAAAAGGAGGTTGTTGTCCTCTTAAAAGTCCTTGCGGATGAGGTGAATATCGGTTACCACGGGCACGCATACGAAATAATCACTAAAGTTGACGGCAAGGAATTTGATTCGTTTAAGCAATTTATCAAGCTAGTAGAGGATTCGCAGGGAGAAAATATTGTTTTTGAGAATGAATATAAAGAAAAGATTATTCTTTCCTCTAAGGATATAGATAAGATCACGCAGAATATAATCAGGCGGAATAATATTCCAAGCAGGTTCTCTGAAGACGTTGCGCAGTGGAAGAAGCGCGGCGATTAAGGAATTTTCAAGATGAAAAGCAAAGTATATTTGATCCGTCTTAAGAATTCAGAAAAAACAGAGGTTGTTATCGATAAGCTCAAGCGTCTGCTTGAAGAAAGCGGAGTTTTGGATTTTATCCGGCCGCATTCCAAAGTTGCCGTCAAGGCGCATTTCGGCGAAGAGGGCAATACCGGATTTGTGAAAGCGGAATATCTGCGCATAGCCTGCGAGAAGATATCCGCTAAAGGAGCAGCCGCATTTGTCGCCGACACCAATACCCTTTACCGCGGCAGGCGCACCAATTCCCTGGAGCATTTGGCACTTGCCCGGGAGCATGGCTTTACCCGTGAAACGCTTTCCGCCGAAGTAATTGTGCCTGATGATAATTTAAAAGAAAGCAGCATAGATATCCAAATAGGGCACAAATTTATTAAAACCGCTAAACTGGCGCGGATTTTTGTGGATGCTGATGGGATAGTGGCGGCTAGCCATTTTAAGGGCCATATTATGACCGGCTTCGGGGGAGCCCTGAAAAATATCGGCATGGGGTGCGCCGCGCGCATAGGCAAATTGCAGCAGCACTCTGATATCTCGCCTATTGTCTATGAAGAAAAATGCATAGGTTGCGCAGAATGCCTTAAGGCTTGCCCGGTTAATGCCATCCAAATTAAAAATAAGAAATCAGTGATTAACGGTTTGAAGTGTATTGGTTGCGCTACTTGTATTGCGGCCTGTCCCGTTTCGGCGATAGATGTGCCTTGGGAGTCGGGAGGTGCTACTATTCAGCAGAAGATGATTGAATATGCTTCAGCGGTGATGAAAAACAAATTGGGGAAAGCCGGGTTTTTAAATTTTGCTATCAAGATCACCAAGGAATGCGACTGCCTGGCAAAGGATGACCCCCGTATAGCGCCCGACTTAGGGATTTTGGCCTCAACAGACCCGGTAAGCATTGATAAGGCCAGTTTTGATTTGATAAATCTTTCCTGCGGCAGGGATATTTTTAAAGAACTTCACCCCCAGCGCGATGGCAGCATACAGCTTAAATATGCCCAGGAATTGGGCCTGGGTAATTTGGAGTACGAGCTGGTTGAGTTGTAGTTTCTGCTTACCTTAATTAAGTTACCTTTTTTGTATTTTTTGCTATAATAGTATCCGTTATAGTGATAAGACTTTGGAGAGGTCGCGTAGTGGCCGAGCGCGCGTGTCTGGAGTACACGTAACCCGTAAGGGTTCGAGGGTTCGACTCCCTCCCTCTCCGCCAGTTGAGAAATGGGGCGTTTTTGAAGAAGAGACGGAAGGTAACTTCCGTCTCTTCTTTGAAGCAGCACTCTTTCCTAACTGGCGGTGCGTTTACCGCCTTGTTCGAACTATATTTCAAAAGTAATCTATCTTTACCGCGCCTTGGGGCGCTTCCACATTTCTCGTGCACCGTTCGCCCCGCCTGGGGGCGGGGCTCACTCGGCGCCGGCCTTGGCGGCCGGCTTCCAGCTAATTTTATTGCGTGTGCGGCGCAGCGGGTGCTGCAGCCGGGTGGGGGCGGCTGCAGCACCCGCGTCCTCACCGACAAGTTACTACAAGTAAAAAAACAAAAGTTTATAAGGGTTCGTCCGCTATGCCGCTATTACTTCCCAAAATACCGCTTTGGACGCGGCATTGCTGCGCCTCTCCCGAATAACACTAGAGAACCCACTCTGCGAGGGGCGGGCGTGGTGCGGGCACGCCCGCCCCACAACTACTTTCGCGCCGGCAAAATTTTGGTGCGGGCAAAATTTTGCCTTTTGCTTTGTCCATTCAATCTATCTAAAAATGTTGGGGAACTATTAAAAAAGTCTTCAAAATAGAAATATAAGTGGTAAAATATAATAGTTGAAATAATAGCGGTATAATAAGTATTAATATGATAATACTATTATGAGGTATACCTGTCAAGGAGTTTCTATGCTTGCGGAACGACTCAAGATGATAAGGAAGAAAAAAGGTTTAACTCAGCAAAAATTAGCTGAAAGAACCGGTTTAGCGTTTAATACCATAACAAAAATTGAACAGGGAATAGGCGATTCGCCAACTCTTAAGACGTTGCTTAAATTGGCTGATGCGTTGGGAGTTGGGCTTGATGAATTAGTGGGAAGAAGCCGCAAAGCATGAGTACACAATTTATAACAAATCAAGATAGGTTGCTTTCTGATGTCGTGAATAATGTTTTGCCGTCATCGGAAAAATTATATTTTTTGGTGGGCTATTTTTATTTTTCGGGTTTCGAAGAGATTTATAAAAATGTTACCGAGAAGCAAATAAAAATATTAGTGGGCTTGGAGATTGAAAAAGACATCGCAAACAAGATTCGCGAGTTTGAGGTTATAGACGGAAGCAGAATCCCCAGAGGGAAAATCAGAGATAATTACTATAAGTCGTTTGTCGAACTTTTTAACGATACGGATTTTTTCGACACCAAACAGAAACAGGAAGCTTTCAGGCTTTTTCTTGAAAAGATCGAGAATGGTACATTGGAGATCAGAAAAACCGAGCATCCCAATCATGCCAAGCTGTATATCTTTGAGAATAAAAAAGAATTTAATCAGGGGGGTGAATTTCCGGGTACGGTTATTACCGGGTCAAGTAATTTTACTCGATCTGGGCTCCGAGGCAATTTTGAGATCAACGTTATCTCACGCGATTCAAGTAATTATTCAGAAGCATATAAGATTTTCAAAGGCCTTTGGGATTCCGCTGTTAGGATCGCCGATAAAGATAACTTTAAGGATTTTCTCTATAACGTTGTAGAAAAAATATGGCTGGACAAACTTCCGAAGCCATTCTTGTTATATGTAAGAGTTCTTGAAGAGTATTTTTCTGAACGCACCAAGGATCTTATCAGGCTTCCGTCAGAGATAACCCGTAATAAATATATCAACCTGAAATATCAGATCGACGCCATTAAAAGAGCTCTCGATATTCTTGATCGGCATAACGGCGTTATTATTGCTGATGTCGTTGGGCTAGGTAAAAGTATCATTGCCTCGGCCGTTGCTCATAATTTTAACCTTAAGGCTGTTATTATTGCTCCGCCTCACCTTAAGCATCAATGGGAAGACTATCACAATGAATTTGAGTTTCACGCGCGCATTTACAGTAGCGGGAAAATTGATCAAGCCCTTAAGGATTTGGATCACGAAGAAGCCAAACTGATCATTGTTGATGAGGCGCATAAATACAGGAATGAACTAACAGCGGATTACGCAAGCCTTCATAAACTTTGTCAGCGTAATAAGGTTATGTTGCTTAGCGCAACGCCTTTCAATAATCGCCCGCAGGATATTTTTTCGATGGTGAAACTCTTTCAGATTCCGGCTCGCTCTACAATACAGACCGTTGATAATCTTTCATTTCAGTTTAAGAGGCTTGTTTTGGAATACAAAAAAATTAAAGAGGAGCAGGATGATAAAAAGTTAACCGATACTGCTACAAAGACGCGCATTCGGGCTGTGGCTGATGAAATCAGAAATATGCTTTCGCCTCTTGTAATACGTCGTTCCCGGTTGGACCTTGACGCGATCGACGAATACAAGGAGGACCTTAAACAGCAGAATATTTCATTTCCGAAGGTCAACGATCCTGAAATCTTAGAGTACAACCTTGGGGATTTAAGCGATCTTTATAAGAAAACACTGGATATCATCGCCCCGGATGATGAGGACGCTGGATTTATCGGTGCTCGATATAAACCTACGAGCTACATCAAAGATTTCGAAAAATACAAGGAACGAATCGCAAAAGAAATGGGCGTTGATGAAAACTTGTTGAAGCAAACACAGGTCAACTTGGCGTTATTCATGAGGCGGTTATTGGTTCGCCGGTTTGAAAGTTCTATGTTTGCTTTTCAGACAACGTTAGATTCGCTTATTCATCAATCAGAACTCATCCGGGATTGGTATAACAAACTTGGCAAAGTGCCTATCTACAAAAAAGGGAATCTGCCTGATATAGATACATTGATGGAGGCAACTGGCGAAGAACTTGATGAGGATCTTAAAGGCGTAATCCTTGAGAAAGAGCTCAAAGATCATATCGAAAAAGGCCTGTGGCTTATTGATAAGAAAGAACTGCGCAAGTCGTTTATTGAGCATGTGGAAGAAGATATAAAGATATTAAAGGACATACGTGAAAAATGGTTTGGCAAAGGATTCCCTGCTGACCCAAAGCTCGAACATTTCAGTGATATTCTAAAAAAGAAACTCAAAGCAGAGCCCGAGAGAAAAATTGTTGTCTTTACCGAGTTTGCCGATACAGCCGATTACTTGTATAAAGTGCTCAAGGACAAACTGAGAGTTTTTAAATATTCTTCTCACGATGCGAGCGAAACAAATAAACGCACCATACGTGAAAATTTTGACGCCGGGAATAAAACTCAAACAAATGAGTATGATGTGTTGATTGCCACTGACGCTATCTCGGAAGGTTTCAACCTGCATCGTGCTGGAATCGTATTCAATTATGACATCCCATATAATCCCACGCGAGTTATTCAGAGGGTTGGCCGTATTAATCGTATTAATAAGAAGGTTTTTGATGAACTTTATATTTTGAACTTCTTTCCGACTGCGACTGGCGAAAAAGAAACGAGGATCAAACAGATCGCGACGTTAAAGATTGCAATGATACATGCTCTCTTCGGCGAAGACACCAAAGTGCTGACTCAGGATGAAGAGCTCGAATCATATTTCGCCAAACAACTACGCGAAGCCTTAAAGAATGAAGAAGCATTATCGCCAGAAGTAAAATACGAGAATTTTATTAAGAATCTTCGTACATCTCAACCTGACGTTATCGATCAGGCAATGAATGTACCTAAACGATGCCGTATCAAACGGACTGTTAAAAAACAACGCTCGGGAGCTGTAATATTTGGCAAGAAGGGTGAGGAATACGCATTTAAGTATGGCGCTAAACCTGATGAGTGTATATCGCTCGGCATAGCCGATGCATTACGGTTATTTGAGGCAAGTGTCTCTGAAAATAGCGAAAAGCCAAGCGATAAGTTCGAATCCATTTATGATCCGATTGCTAAACGGCTATTCGTAAAGAAAACAGAAGTAGCTATGGATCGTGGTAAAACCGATGCTATAAATAAAGCCGAGGCGCTTAAGACAAAATTACCTGACAAAAAAGATTATCTCGAAGACTTGCTTTATGTCATGCGTGAGCTTGATGCTTTGCCGGATCGTTACTCGAAACTTATCCGGGCGATTGACTTAAAGAATATCGCTGATGATTTTAAAGAATTGCAGAAAGAAGTGCCTCATAGATATCTTATTAATATTATTGAGCGCGAAAAGCAGATTGACGAGGGCAAAGAATCCCTCATATTGTCCGAGGAGCTTATTTAATAATGGATTTCAGAGCGGCATATAAACGAAGCGACTATATTAACTTCTTCAGAAATTATTTATTGCCTGAAGATTTTGTTGATCATAGCGAAGATGTCGTGCTTGGTTTTAAACCACAGTCTATTAATAATGCTGTTAAGATTGGGGATGTGCCATCGCTTGAGTTAAATATCTATGAAGTTAGGCATCCATCTGAAAATGATCCGAGAGTATCTTTATCGCGCGATGCTTTTCGTCTGCTTGCGCAATATGGTTCCAAACGCGCGTTGATTTTATTTACTTCAGAGAATTCGCCGAACTTTCGGCTTTCGCTCGCCACCATTGATCTTAAGTGGGAAGAAGGCAAAAGGGTTCAGAAAGAGTATTCCAATCCGCGCAGATATTCTTTCTTCTTGGGACCTGAAGCAAAAACACATACTCCGGAAGAATATCTCATTAAGCAAGGACGGGTAAAGGATTTCGATGGTTTAAAGAGCCGCTTCTCAATTGAGGTGGTAAATAAAGATTTTTATACACAAATCGCGGTTCTTTTTACCCAATTGGCTGGCGGTAAACGTACAATTGGCCGAAAGTCAATCGATGCCGGTAGAGGCCTTCTGAATTTGCCTTCCACTGTTGATGATACTTTGGATAAAGAATTTACGGTTAGACTCATTGGCCGGCTTGTATTTTGCTGGTTTTTAAAGAAAAAACGGTCGGACAAAAATATCCCTCTTTTGCCGGAAGAGCTTCTTTCATCAAAAGCAGTTTCAGAAAACAAAGGCTATTACCATGGCATTTTGGAACCGTTGTTTTTTGAGGTGCTTAATACCCCCGTGGATAATCGTGAAAAGAAGTATCAAGGATCACCATGGTCTCAAATACCATTTTTAAATGGCGGTCTTTTTACACCCCACCGGCATGATTTTTATGAACCGGGGCCCCTTGGGATTTCCAAGTATATAAATACGCTTAAGGTTCCTGATCACTGGATAAAAGAGATATTCGAGATTTTTGAAATATATAACTTCACTATTGATGAGAATACATCCGTTGATGTTGAGCTTTCCATTGAGCCTGAAATGCTCGGCCGTATCTTTGAAAATCTACTTGCCGAAATCAACCCGGAGACCGGCGAGACTGCGCGTAAGGCAACCGGGAGCTACTATACCCCAAGGCCGATTGTGGAATATATGGTTGATGAAAGTTTAAAACAATATTTATTGACAAAGACTAATCTGGATGAGATTAAGATCAAAAGTCTTTTGACTTATGAGGATCTCGCAATAAAGCTTACAGGCTCTGAGAAAGAATCTATCCTCGTTGCGCTCGATGCCATTAAAGTTATTGACCCTGCCTGCGGTAGCGGTGCCTTTCCTATGGGGATACTTCAAAAGATGCTACTTATTCTCCAAAAAGTAGATCCGGAATCCGAATGGTGGCTTGAAAGAAAACTTTCACAAATCGAGAGCAAATTATTCAAGAAGGAGCTCTGGAAAAAGTTGAAATCCGAAAATGTTAATTACATCCATAAGCTTGGCATTATTCAAAGTTCGATCTATGGCATCGATATCCAGCCAATTGCCGTTGAGATTTCGAAGTTGAGGTTCTTCTTGTCGCTTATCGTTGATGAAAAAGTAAATGACGCGAAAGAAAACCGTGGTGTCGAACCCCTGCCCAATCTTGAGTTTAAGTTCGTTTGCACAAATAGTCTTATTGGGTTGCCAAAGAACGAAAAGAGTCCGGATCAGCTTTTTGAAACAGAAGATACACAGTCTATAAATGAGCTTAAGGATCTGCGGGATGAGTATTTGAGAAGCTATGGTATTGAAAAAGAGAAAATACAGATAAAATTCTTAAAAATCCAGAAGAAAATGGTTGATTTCTATTGGCAACGTGTACTTAGGCCTCAAACTGATTTACATGGCAATAAAAGAGAAGTCAAGAAACAGGAAGAACCCAAATTCACGCGTATGTTAAGCAGTTGGGATCCGTTTTCAGATGAGCCGGCTGGCTGGTTTGACTCTGAATGGATGTTTGGCATAAAAGATGGGTTTGATATTGTGATTGCAAATCCGCCGTATATCTCTTCATATGGCAGACAAGCGCAGGATTTTAAAGCAGAAGATATTCAGTATTATATCCAGAATTTCTCTACTTTTTTACCTGTGGCTAAACGCAAAAACATTTCACTAAATACGATTGTGCTTTTTATAGAACAAGGACACAGGGTACTAAAGCCGAAAGGTTGCTTATGCTATATTGTTGATCAGGCACTCTTAAATGTTGATGTTTATTCTTATTCTAGGGATTTTATTTTACAGAAATTTTCATTAAACCAAATTGTGACAGATTTAAATTTTCCACAGGTTATTGCCGAAGCTTGTATTTTATTATTCGATAAGATCACTCCTGTCCCAAAGTATAATTTTTTATGGAAGAAGAAAAATGTGAACATATCCGGGGATAGAATCAACATAGAGCAGATTTTAAACAATAACCATAAATTTTCTTTGAGCAATTTTGATGTCTTAATGACTAAGATTGAACGCGAGTCAACACCATTATGTAACTGCGCTGAAACATTTACAGGGATGCAGGTTATTCCTGAATATTTTTTGAGTGATGATGATAATGTCTTAAATTTAAAAAAATGGCATAAAGCTGTTTTTTCAAGCAACATTGAAAGATATAGAATTGTCTGGCCAAGTGAGAAGCAAAAAGGGAAATATATAACTTATGACACCGACCTGCAAAGAAAAGTTCGAGGCATGCTCCAGAGAAAGTTGGAAAAAGGAGAAAAATGTCGTGCGCCAGAGAGCTTATCAATTGGAAGCGATGAAAAAGAATATCGTTTTTATACTCCAAAGATTATCATGTCTCAAACAGTTAGTAATGCCAATAAACAAATTCAGTTACAATCGTGCATAGATGATACTGTTGCCTATTACGGAAACGTTTCGATTCATTTGATAAAACATGATAACTTGAATTATCTTAAGTATTTAGTTGCAGTTCTTAACTCGCCGCAGTTTTTTTGCCAAATTGACCTCAAGCGGGCTGCATGACTACTTCTGAAGCTGCTGAAAATAGCAAAGAACGTCCTGCTTTCCAGGCAGTATAGCGCAGCATACGGGC
>Ga0265296_1002635_pt1 | contig 17754 bp, 14 predicted proteins | sample MunlanPumphouse1_FD_189073 | JGI IMG/M metagenome (GOLD analysis project Ga0265296, IMG submission 189073) | Groundwater microbial communities from a municipal landfill in Southern Ontario, Canada - Pumphouse #1 | ecosystem: Environmental > Aquatic > Deep subsurface > Groundwater | place...
CAATTGATCGCCCTGCCTGAACATTTCGCCTACCTGGGGCCGGAGGACAAAAATCCCCCGTCGGCCCAGCCCCTGGACGGCCCCCTGGTCCGCGGCTTCGGGGAACTGGCCCGGAAATTGGAAGTCTTTCTGCTCCTGGGCTCCTTCCCGGAGCTAGCCCCGGGGGAGGCCAAGCCTTATAACACCAGCGTGCTCCTCGGTCCCCAGGGAGACATTCTCGCTACCTACCGCAAGATGCACCTCTTCGATGTGGACCTGGCCAACGGCCCCAGCTACCAGGAGTCCCGGGTAGTGCAGGCGGGCGCCGCCTTGGCGGTGGCACGGCTGCCCGGCACACCTTTCACTGCCGGCCTGTCTATCTGCTACGACCTCCGCTTCCCGGAGCTCTTCCGGGCCCTGTCCGCCCAGGGGGCCGACCTGCTGCTCTTGCCCGCGGCCTTTACCCTGACCACCGGCCGGGACCATTGGGAAGTGCTGGTCCGGGCCCGGGCCATCGAAAACCAGGCCTACGTCATCGCTCCGGCCCAATGGGGCCAACACTCCCCGGGGCGGCGCAGCTACGGCCGCGCCCTCATCGTCGACCCCTGGGGCCTCATCCTGGCCCAGGCCCCGGACGGTGAAGGCCTCATCTACGCCCACCTGGACCACGACCGCGTGACAAAGCTTCGCCGGGAACTGCCATGTTTGCACCATAGGCGGTTGAAGTGAGAGGTGGGGGGAGGGAAAAGCTGTCTGCTATCAGTTGTTAGTTGTTGGCTTAGTTGCAAAACTGCCAGATATTAGAAGCCCTTTTATCTGAACCTGATAGCTGAACGCTTACTAAGGTTGTGGCGGCGGCGCTGCTGGGGAAAGCTCATCCAGGCAAGCGAAGACGATTTAACTGGCGCAGGCCGGCTTTTTAGGCAGGTTGGAGCGGGGCATGATAAAGGAAATGCGGGTCCCTTTGCCCTTTTCGCTCCAGATTTCCATCTCGCCCCCCAACATCCGCACCCTTTCTTGCATGGAGGCCAGGCCCAGGCCTCTGCCGGTCACATCAGCAGTCATGGCCTGGACTACGTCAAATCCCCGGCCGTTATCCTCCACCAGAAAGAAGACCTCGTCTTCTCTCCGGCCAACTACCACCGTGACCTGCGCGGCCTGGGCATATTTGCCGATATTGGTGAGGGCCTCCTGGAAGATCCGGTAGATATTGATCTGTTTTTCCAGGCCGAAGAGTTCATCGATCTTATCAATCTCCAAAGAGAACCGGACTGCTGGATCATGCCTTTTAAAGTTATCGAAAAGGTGCCTGAGAGCGGCGCTAATCCCCAGGTCCTCCAAAATGTAGGGGCTCAGGTCCCGGGAGAGGCGGCGGACTGTGTCAATCAGCCCATCCAGATGGGAATGCAAACGGTTAAAGCCGGCTCTAATCTGTTGGGGGTGGGGGTCCTGCTCCAACTTTTTTTCCAGGGCCCTGGCCTCGAGTTTCAAAGAGAGCAAAGATTGTCCCAGGACATCGTGCAAATCCCGGGAGATTCTCTTGCGCTCCTTTTCCTGGGCGGTCAATAATTGGGAAGCCAGGTGGCGCAGGTTCCTTGCCGATTCCCGGAGTTTATTTTCCGCGTGTTTACGCGCGGTGATGTCTATCCCCAGAGTGAGTATCAAGGAGGAGCCGTCGATATCGGTGAAAGGGTGATCATAAATTTGATAAATCCGGTTGCCCTCCTGCCAGTGCCACTCCCATTCTTGGGGATTATTGGTCTGTAAGGTTTCAAAGGACCGGCAGTCCTGACAGGACTCCTCCCGGCCGGTAATAGCTTCATAACAACGTTTGCCGCCGGGAGGGCCGAAAGTCTCCCGGAAAATGCGGTTGGCAAATTTTATGGTGTAATCCGGAGCCTTTAGATAGACAAAGACCGGGAGGTTGTCCAGAACGGCAAAAAGCCGCTGCCGTTCGGCTTCCATGGCCTTTTCCACCCGGCGGCGCTCCTCCATTTCCGACTGCAATTCCCGGTTGGCCAGGGTCAGTTCCGCGGTACGCATGGCCACCTTCAATTCCAGGTTGTCATGGGCTATCTGCAGGGCCCTCTCAGCTTGTGTGCGCCGCTCGATTTCCTCCTGTAATTTATCCACTGCCCGGGCCAGGTCTGCAGTGCGGTCCTCAACCCGTTGCTCCAACTCATCGTGGGCCTTTCTGAGGGCCTCCTGCACCCGCTTACGCTCGGTGGCATAGCGAATGGCCCGGAGGAGCACCTTACCATCCACCTCCCCCTTGATGAGATAGTCCTGGGCCCCCTCGCTCACCGCGGTGACCCCCATGGCTTCATCAGCCATGCCGGTCAAGACCACGAAAGGCACCCGGGGATACTGATAAGAGGCCCGGATAAAGGTGTCCAGACCCTGGCTGTCCGGGAGGCCCAGGTCCAGCAGGACCACGTCAGTCTCCTCCCGGCCCAGGCGCGCCAGAGCATCGGCAAGGCGGGTAACCGTCTCTATCTCCAGGCTTCCCTGCCCTTGCGCGGCCAGCATCTCCTGGATCAAGCGGGCATCCCCGGGGTTGTCCTCTATCAGCAGGATCTTGACGGTTTCGACCATGATCGGCGTTACCTCGGCGGCAACATCACCACTGTCAGCCAGAAGTTCTCGATGGATTGGACCACTTCCATGAACTGCTCCAGGTTCACCGGCTTGGTGATATAGCAATTGGCATGGAGATTATAGCTCTTGATAATGTCCTGCTCGGCCTCGGAGACGGTGAGGATCACCACTGGAATGCGCCGCAGATCGGGATCTTCCTTGATTTCCGCCAGCACCTCCCGGCCGCCCTTTTTAGGAAGGTTCAGATCCAGGAGGATCAAATCCGGCCGCGTCGCCTGGGTGTAGGGACCTTGCCGGCGCAGATAGGCCATGGCCTCTTCCCCATCGCCCACGGTCTGGAGGTTGTTCACCACCTTGCCCTCCTTGAGGGCCTCCTTGGTCAGGTGTACGTCCCCCGGATTGTCTTCCACCAGCAAGATTTCAATGGGCCGGCAACTTCCCTTGCGACTCCCTGCCATCTTCTTTACCCCCTGGGATACTGAAATAAAAGGTGGAACCCCGGCCCGGCGCGGACTTCACCCAGATACGGCCACCATGGCGCTCGGCGATCTTCTTGCACAGGGCCAATCCCAGGCCCGTGCCGGGAAACTCCTCCCGGCGGTGCAGACGCTGGAAGATGGTAAAAATCCTTTCCTGGTGCTCCGGCGCTATGCCGATGCCGTTATCCTGCACGCTGAAAATCCACTCATCTCCCTGCTGCTGCGCGGCGAGGTGCACCCGCGGCGGGTCCGGGCCCTGGAACTTAAGGGCATTGGCCAGGAGATTTTGAAAAAGCTGTCCCAGTTGCACCTCATCGGCCCTGACCGTGGGCAAGGGGTCGCGGGTCACCACTGCGCCGGTTTCCTGAAGAATCGTGGTGAGGTTGGCCAAGGCATGGCTCAAGACGGCCTCACAGTCAACGGCCGCAAAAGGCTTGCCCCGGGTGCCCACCCGGGAGAAAGCCAGGAGATCGTTGATGAGCACTTGCATACGGTTGGCCCCCTCCACGGCAAAACCGATGAAGTCGTCGGCGTCCTGATCGAGTTTGCCCTGATAGCGCTTGGCTAAAAGCTGGGTGAAGCTGGCCACCATGCGCAAGGGCTCCTGCAGGTCATGGGAGGCCACGTACGCGAACTGCTCCAGTTCGGCGTTGGAGCGTTTCAGATCCTCCGCGTATTGAGCCAGCACCCTCTCGGCCCGGCGCCGTTCGTCCAGTTCCACAGACAGGCGGATATTGACGTCCTGAAGCGCTACGGTCCGTTCCGCGACTTTTATCTCGAGATTGTCTTTGGCCTGCCGGAGGGTCTCCGCGGCCCGCTGGATGGTGAGAAAAAGGGGAGGGATCCACAAAACCGCAGCCAGCATGGCCAGGGAAATGGCCAGGGTCAGGCCATCATCAAAGAGGTCGGGAGGGTCGGACAGGTCACCGGTAGCCAGCCGCCAGAGCTTGATACCCCGCCGCAGGGCCATGAGGCACAGGGCCCCGGCAATCAGCACCCAGGCGGTGCGCCCGCCGGTTATCCGGATCAGCCGCAGCGCGCAAAAAGCCGCGAGCAACTGCACCAGCGCGGCAACGGCAATGATTAGTAGAAGCCCATGCATTGCTATTTCCGGTATCCGTGAGAGAATCCGGCTATGGGCGTCCGGATGTTCCGCTAGAATTGAGTAGCCGCCGCGGGATCATGAACTCTTGTGATCAATATACGCGCAGATAGTTAACTTTTCAAAGCAATAGATCAGAACTAATTTACAATATGTGAAAAATATCTTAAATTCCTAACTCCTTGATGATTACCGGTCCTGCTCAGGGGCAGGCAAACAGCTTTGGCTAGCGATGACCTGGTGATTTATCGGCCAAGGCAAAGAAGACTCGCGGCTGCCGCATATCTTGCCCAACCTCTCTCTTATCACCTTCCCCGCGAAAATGCATATATGACCAGATAATTAGCGCTTACCTACCTTAAGCGCGGCAACAAAAAAAGGCGGGAGGAAAATCCTCCCGCCGTGATATTCGGGTGTTGGTCTGTCCTAGCGGGCCGTGGCCTTGGCCAGTTTTTCCCTTTGGGATTGGCAGCCCCGGCAAAGGGGAGTTTCCGGCATGATTTCCAGACGCCGGGGTTCGATGGGTTGGCCGCAGGCCTCGCAGAGGCCGTAGTTGCCGGTTTCCAGTCTTTGCAAGGCCTCTTCGATGGCCTCCAATTCCTGGCGCTTGGGGCCCAGGAGGGAGAGCTGCGTTTCCGCGAGGAGGCTCACCGAGGCCTGATCCTCTTCATCCCGGGCGGTGGACAGCATCTCCTGATAGCCGTCGCCGATGCTGGTCTTGAGCTGCTGCTTTACTTCCAGCCAGAGACGCTGTTTCCGTCCCATCAACCGCTGTTTCACTTCATCCTGTCGTTCTTGGCTCAGTCCCGCCATTCTTCATCCTCCCCTGAATCGGTTGCAGGGCTGGGCTCGGCCCAGGTATTATTCCAGAAAATCCTCCAGCGCCGCTTTGCGGGTGGGGTGTTTAAGACGCTTGAGCGCTTTTTTCTCAATCTGGCGGATGCGCTCCCGGGAGACCTTGAAGGCCTTCCCGATTTCCTCCAGGGTGTGTTCCACTTCATCCCCGACGCCAAAGCGCATCTTCATAATCTTTTCTTCCCGCTGGGTCAGGGAAGTAAGAATGGTGTCGGTCTTTTCCGTGAGTTGGGACTCGAGGATGGCCTCGTAAGGGGAAACCGCCTTGTCATTGCGGATGAAGTCTCCCAGACGGTCACCTTCGTCGCCCACCGGGGTCTCCAAAGAGATCAGCTCATCGGACAGGTTGGTGACCATGAGGATCTTATCCTCCGCCACGCCGGAACGCTCGGCGATCTCCTTCAGATTGGGCTCCCGGCCCAACTCTTTCAGCAGGTCATAAAAGGCCCGGTAGCAGCGGTTGCGAATCTCCTGGAGATGCACCGGGATACGGATGGTCCGGGTCTTGTCATAAATCGCCCGGGTGATGGTCTGCCTGATCCACCAGGAAGCAAAGGTGCTCAGGCGGTAACCGGTGGTATAGTCATACCGGGTCACGGCCTTCATCAGCCCCAGGTTGCCTTCCTGGATGAGATCGGAGAAGCTCAGGCCCCGATGGAGATACTTTTTGGCGATACTCACCACCAGGCGCAGGTTGGCCTTAATCATCTGGTCCCTGGCCTGGGTGACTTCCGATTCCATGCCTTGGATGCGGTTCGCCAGTTCCTTGATCCCCTGGGCCTCCGGATGGTGCCGCTCGATCCAATGCAATTTCTTGTGAATGTCCTTGAAGAGCTTCTCTTTGGCCTGGGCGCTCTTTTCCGGGGTCTGGAACCAGTCCTGGATCTTCTTCTGCAAGTACCTGATCTCTTCCAGCTCGGACTCCACCCCGGAGACCAGGATGAAGATAGTCTCCTGGCCTTCTTTGATGATGCGGCCCAGAGTCCGTTCTTCTTCCGGGGAGAGGATGGAATAACGCAGCATTTCCCGGAAATAAGCGGCCACCAGGCCCTCGTGTTCCGGAATTTCCTGCACTTCCAAGCCATCGTCCAGGTCTTCCTCCGCCTCTTCTTCCAGGTGCAGGCCAGCCATGGATGGGGTCAGGTCACTGTCAATACCTTCTTCCGGCAGGGCCTCGAAGTTCTCCCGGAAGCCGGTGTTGTCCTCCTCTTCCTCGGGGAGGAAAATCTGAAACTGGTCGTAGGGGATAATTTGATCGTTACCCCCGCCGAAATTTAGCATCTTCTTAAAGTATTCTTTTTCCATGAATTTTGGTCCCGTGGGTCCTCGCCACCGTGAAAATTAAACACTCATTTTAACTTGTTATAGAGTGGTGTCAAGAAAAAAAGTTAATATTTTTTTCGGCCACCTGCTCTCTCTAGTGTCTATCGGCAATTTATTCAATAGTTTAAAGATAATTATGCCTTATGCCCTTGTCAAGAAGCGCGGCCACAACTATTGACCCCGGCCCCCGGCCCCGAGTATGATGGAGCCAGAATTTTTAAGGGGGAAAACCATGCCCCACCGCTTTATTGCCGACCTGAAGGAAGGGGACGCCGTGCACCAGTGTTTTCTGGTGCGCCGGGTGGAGACCCGTACTGATAAATCCGGTAAACCCTATCTGGCCATGGTCCTGGGGGATAAGACCGGCGATATTGAGGCCCGGGCTTGGAGCGAGGTCTTTGCGAAATGCCCCGGACCCTTCGCGGTGGGCGATTACGTGGGCGTTAAGGCCCAGGCGAGCAGCTACAAGGGGGAGGTCCAGCTAAGCCTCCAGTATATCAATACGCTGCCGGCCCTCCGGGAGATGGGCCGGGAACCCAAGGAATTCGACCCGGAACTCCTGCACCGGGTCACGCCTTACGACCGCCAGGAGATGTGGCGGGAGCTCTTAGGAATGGCGGAGTCCGGCCTCAAGCCCCCTCTCCAAGGCCTGGTGCTGGCCATCCTGGAAAAATACCAGGAAGAACTCCTGGTCTGCCCCGCGGCCCGGGTCTATCATCACCCCTATCTGGGGGGGCTTCTCGAACACACCTGGTCGGTGGCTCGCCATGCCCTCCAGTCTTTAAGCGTTTACCCCGAGCTCCACCCGGACCTGGTCCTGTCCGGGGCCATCCTCCACGACCTGGGAAAAGTCAAGGAACTGACCAATCCCCAGGCCCCGGATATCACGGTGGCCGGGGCGCTTTTGGGCCACATCGTCCTGGGTTGGGAAATGGTGCGGGAGGAGGCCCGGGCCCAAAACTTCCCCGACCCCGCCCTCCTCCTGGAATTGGAGCACATCATCCTCTCCCACCACGGCAGCCAGGAGTTCGGCTCCCCCATCCCCCCCAAGACCCGGGAGGCCATGCTGGTCTATTATCTGGACGACCTGGACGCCAAATTGAAAATGATGGGCACGCACCTGGAGAGTGATAACAGCCCGGGGGATTTTACCAGCTACCACCGGGTCCTGCAGCGCGGCCTATATAAAGGGGGAGAACGGCCCGAAGAAGAACCCTCCTCTCCGCCGGAATTCGTAAAATAACTAAGAATTACCAAAATTGTCAACTTGACATCAAACTATTTAATCTTAAGTTATTCTATAGTAAATGGCTAGGTTGCAACGTGACAGCTAGGGCCTGGCCCACGCAAGTTATCCTAGAAGGAGGGCAACATGTTTAATAAGATTTTGGTGCCGTTGGATGGTTCTGAACTGGCTGCTAAGGTCCTCCCCCAAGTAATAGAAATGGCCAAGACCTTCAAGTCCCAGGTGACCTTAATGCACGTCTGCTATACTCCCATGGTGGGCGAGACCTCACCGGGGACCATGAAAGCGGCGGAAGCCGGCGAAAAGAAATGGTGCTCCGCCTTCATGGGCAAGGCCGCGGGCGACCTGAAGGCCCAGGGAGTGGACGTCACGACTGAATGCGTGGAAGGCGTGCCGGCCCGGGAGATCATCGGTTACGCGGACAAAAACAAGATGGACCTCATTGCCCTGGCCACCCACGGTACCGGCGAAGTGGCCTGGTTCCTGGGCAGCACCGCGGAGCGGGTGGTCACCCACGCCACCGTGCCCGTATTCCTCGTCAGGGTGATTGAATTCAAGCCCCCCTTGCTGAAGGAAGTCTATTTCACCACCCCCGGCGTGGGTTAAGACTTTTTCCCAGTCCCAAAACAACAAATAATTGGGGGCTCGCCAGGTCACACCCTGGCGGCCCCTTTTGTTTTCAATAAAGTCATTTTGAGCGAAGGACCGGCGGTTTTTAACCCCTATCACCCTCCCTCAGACTCCCTTCCCCACCGCCTCCCCGGACCAGGGGGAGGGGACGGGGAGTTTATCAGGAGTTTCTATCCAACTTCCGTTAATAAAGCAGTGCTTATAATCCATTAAAAACAAACCTCCTGACAGAGGTGGTCCCTTTGATAATCTTTAAAACTGATTTATGCTTATTTCAAACTCAAAAATAAATGTTGATTATATTCATCATGGTCCTATTGTTCATCATAAATTATCCCATTCATTATTATATCTAAGTGTGAAATAGTTCTCCTTAAATCATCAGCCAAATTTGCAATACGATTGGCATAGTATTTGTCAAACCATTCCCTTAATAATGGTAAAATGTAAGATAAATCAACCTCACTGAGTTTTAATGTCCTTATTGCCCTTAAGACATATTTAAGTTCTGCTAAATTTATAGATTCATCTAAAGAACACTTAAGTATTTGGTCCCTATATCGTTTTATATCACTAATATACCCATACTCCACAGGGGCAGGAAGATCTAATTTTCTATTTGATTGGATACGTTCAATCAATTTATGCATATTTTGCGATCTTGATGGAACATTTTTTATGATTTCTAAAGCACGATCTTTTGTCAATCCAGCCAACTTCATGAAATAATATATGGGCAAGAATGCTGAAGATTCATAACATACTTGTATTATATATTCAATTGGCTCTGATACCTTTTCTTGTTCAAGGAAAGCATGAATAATTTCTATGGTTCGTATTGCTTTGGTCCGAAAAACAGTCTTTGTTGGTTGTATAAAGCCAGAATCAATTACCGAAAGGTCACCAATCAGTTTGAGAGTCGGGGCACCTTTTACTTCATGAAATTCACCTTCTTTTATAAAGCGCAGCTTCGTCAATAATTTTTCGTCAATAATAAAGGAACCACCTGATCCAGTGACCTTACCGGTAGCGATATCTAATATTGCAGTATTTTTAACTCCTATTTTTGCGATTTGTTTTAGATTAAACATCCAATAATCTCGCTCTTTACGCCTCTGTTCATCTATTATGTGACGAAGTTCAGGAAATTTTATTTTTTCTGTTCTCCCTCGATAACGATAATATATTTCTCCTTCTCTTACACCACCAATATTTTTCCTAGCAATTACAAGTTTATCATGAACTTCACCTACATGTATAATCCCAAATAATTTTCCTTGAACTTCATATAAATGCATTTGCCACTTAATTTCAGGAGAAAAGTTCTCATTTAGATATTCGCTGACTTTTGCTGGATCAATATTTTCAAAATTATCACTCCTTAGGCCAATTAACAACCTTGGCTTATTACCTATACCAAAAACAATATATCCTCCTTTTGTATTAGCAAAGGCTACCAACGTCTTAGCGTAATCATCTCGGTTCCCCCAGTTAAAACTTTGTTTAAATTCAAGCCAGCTACTTTCTCTAGCTATAAGTCTATCCATATAGATAGGAGATATTTTGAAAATATCATTTAATATCTCTTGTACAAAAGGATTTTTTTCAACATTCTCTGGCATTGTATTCTCTCCCACTATCCATGGTAGTTAATGCCATTATACATATTGATTAATTTAAATTAAGTATATTCTGTGGCCCCCTACTTTCAGGCGCAGGGTTTCCAAACCCTCAAAGTGCAAAATAAGGGTGTGGCCTGGCACCTATTGAAAAGGCACAGGCGAGACGCCTGTACCACCAAAAAAATATGCGGGGGTTGGGAGGGGAGTTTGAGGGGATGGCGGGGTACCAACTTACAAAGAGTCCCCCGGCACTCCCCTCAAGTTTGTGTCATTCTGAACGGAGCGCAGCGGAGTGAAGAATCTAGATTCTTCGCTCCGCTCAGAATGACACCTTAAATTACGCAAAGTCTCTACCTACCCTTTCCTGGCCATATTCAACGCGCCGCCCACCGCGATCATCCGCCTTTGCCGTTCTGACAGGTCCACCCGCACCCAGATTTGCCAGCCGTCTATTTTCAGGGGCAGGCGCTCCGCGCCGTCCAGGAGGAGTTGGCGCACTCCCGGGAGTTCCAGGGTCTTGCCCAGGTCCAGGAGGCCGTAATCCGCCGGGTTCTCAAAGGTCAGGGGCAGGATGCCGAAATTGATGAGGTTTGCCAGATGGATCCGGGCAAAGGACTTCACCAGTTTCACCCGCACGCCCAGGTACCGGGGAGCCAGGGCCGCGTGCTCCCGGCTTGATCCTTGGCCGTAGTTCTCACCCCCGACAATGGCCCCTTCCCCCCGGCCCTGGACCCGGTCCGGGAAGTCCTTATCCAGCCTGGTAAATGCGTACCGGCTGATGGCCGGGAGGTTGCTGCGCAGCGGCAGGATCTGGCTGCCCGCGGGCAGGATGTCGTCGGTGGTGACGTTGTCCCCGGCCTGCAGCCAGACCTCGCCCCGCCAGGAGTCCGGCAGGGAGGAGAGCTGCGGAAAGGCCACGATGTTGGGGCCCCGGAGCACCTCCACCTGGCGGCTCTCCTCCGGGGGGATGGGGGCCGACAGGCCCCGGCCGTTCACCAGGAAATACCGGGGCGCACCCACCCGGGGGTAGTCCCCCAACTGCCGGGGGTCCGTAATCTCCCCGGTAATAGCCGCGGCCACCGCGGTCTCCGGGCTGGCCAGATAGACTTGATCATTCTGGGTGCCGCTTCGGCCCGGAAAATTCCGGGTAAAGGTGCGCACGCTCACCGCGCCGGTGGCCGGGGCCTGGCCCATGCCGATGCAACCCCAGCAGCCCGGGGGCATGACCCGCACCCCGGCCTTGAGGAGCGTCAGCAGGCCCCCGGAAAGGTCCAGGTTTTCCAGGACCTGGAGGGACCCGGGATTGACCTCCATGGAGACCCGGGGGTGCACCCGCCGGTCCTGCAGGGCCCGGGCGATGACCATCAGGTCCCTAAACGATGAGTTGGCGCAGGAGCCGATGAGCACCTGGTCCACCGGGGTGCCCGCCACTTCCCGGACCGTGGTCACGTGGTCCGGGGAGCCGGGCCCGGCAATGAGGGGCTCGAGCTTCCCCAGATCAATCTCTTCCACTGCCGCGTACCGGGGCTGACCCCGGGCCTTCAAGGGCCGGTAATCCTCGGCCCGCCCCTGGAGGGCCAGAAAGCGCTGGGTCTGGGCGTCCGCGGGAAAGATGGAGGTGGTGGCCCCCACCTCCGTGCCCATATTGGTGATGGAGGCCCGCTCCGGCACTGCCAGATGGCGCAGGCCCGGACCGAAGAACTCCAGGATCTTCCCCCGGCCCCCCTTCACCGTCAGGCGGCGCAGCAGCTCCAAGATCACGTCCTTGGCCGAGGCCCAGGGTTGGAAGCGCCCCGCCAGGCGCACGCCCAAGACCTCCGGCATTACCAGGTAAAAAGGCTGCCCGGCCATGGCCAGGGCCACGTCCAGCCCCCCGGCCCCGAAGGAGAGCATGCCCGCACCCCCGGCCGTGGGCGTGTGGCTGTCCGAGCCGATCAGGGTCTTTCCCGGAATACAAAAACGCTCCAGGTGGACCTGGTGGCAGATGCCGCTCCCCGGCGGCGAGAAATAGAGGCCGTATTTGGCGGCAATGGTCTTCAAAAACCGGTGGTCGTCGGCATTGCGGTAATCCGTCTGCAACAGGTTGTGATCCACATAGCTCACCGACAACTCGGTCTTGACCCGCTCCACCCCCATGGCCTCAAACTCCAGATAGGCCAGGGTGCCGGTGGCGTCCTGGGTCAAAGTCTGATCAATCTTCAGGGCCACCTCCGCGCCCGGGATCAACTCCCCGGACACCAGATGGGCCGCCATGATTTGCTCAACAATCGTCTTTGCCATAACCAATCCCTTCAGGAAATTATTTTTTCACGCAAAGACGCCAAGTCGCAAAGTCGCAAAATATTTTTTATTGCGTCTTTGCGACTTTGCGTCTTTGCGTGAGAACATTACTGACTACTGGCCACTGTCCTTCAGCCGCAAGACCTCCTGCCGCAGGCCCAGGCTGACCGCGTCATAGTCTGAGGCCTCAGGTTCAACTTGCAGCCCTCGCTCTTTCAACTCCTGCCAGGAAAATTCCCGGCCGCAGACCACCCGGATGGGGTGGGCCCGGGGCAGGGCCGCGCCGGTGGGCCAGGCATCAAAGGAGCCTTGAATATAAACCGGAACCAGCTTCACATTCAATTCTTTAGCCAGGATGGCCGCGCCCTTCTTGAATCCGCCCACTTCCCCGGAGGGGCTCCGGGCGCCCTCGGGAAAGACGCACAGGATCTGGCCGTGCCGGAGGATATAGGAGGACACCTGCATGGCCGCCACCACGTTCCGGGCCGAATCCACGGGAATGATCCGGATCAGCTTGCTGAGGTCCCGGACCACCGGAACGTCAAAATACCGGCTGTAGCCCAGGGAAAAGAGGCGAAAGCGGAGCGAACCGGGCATTGCATAGGCAATGAGGAAGCCATCCAGGTAGCTGGCGTGGTTGGGGCAGAGGATGTATCCCCGGCCCTCGAGCTGCTCCCAGCCGTAAACCTTAAGATCGAACATCCATTTAAACCAAAGGCCCATAATCGCTAACAGCCCCTGGGTGGCCATGCGGGCCGCAAGCCCTCCGGCCCTGCCGATCCGCTGGAGCAGGGCCGGAGAGGGGTCGGTCATCAGGATGCTGTCCCAGGCCCCGATTTCTTCCCCAGGCTCCAGGCCGGCTGCCGGATTTTTCCCTTCAATGAAGCCGATAAGCTCGCGGACGGTGAATAGCCCGGTGAATTCGTCGTCCCGGATCGCCAGATTGAACCGGCTCTCCAGCGCGGCCAGCAGTTGCACCATCCCCAGGGAGTCTATTCCTAAGTCCATCTCCAGATGGTCGTCCAGGGAGATGCGGGGGTCGCCTAAGTGCCGGGCCAGGATTTCCACCACTATTTTCCCCACCGGGGACAGCCCTGCGGCCGCGGCCAACTTTTTCTCTTCGTACCGCTTTCCGGCCCGCTCCTGGTAAAGACGCAGGGCTTCGTGCCGCTTCACCTTCCCCAGCCGGGTCTTGGGCAGCTCTTCGTTTACCAGGACAAAATCGCGCACCCGCTGGTAAGGCTCCAGGCTCCGGGACAAAAATTCCAGGTCCCACTTCACCCGGCCGTAAATATCTGCTTCCCCGATCTTCCGGAAAAAGTCCAGATCCGGGACCACCACCGCGGCCAACTTCTCTTCCTGCGCGTCCGCGGTCACAAAAATCTCTTTGACCGAGGGCGCCTGGAGGTAGTGCTGGCCCACTTCCTCCCCGGAGACGTTTTTGCCGGAGGCCAGGACGATGATGTCCTTGATGCGGCCCCGGATGAACAGATAGCCGTCTTGGTCGAGGCAGCCCAGATCGCCGCTGTGAAACCAGCCGTCTTCGATGACCTCCCGGGTGGCGGCCTCATTTTGGTAGTACCCGGCCATGACGTTGTCCCCCCGGATGAGGACCTCGCCCACGCCGTCCGCGTCGGGGTTGAGAATCTTCACGGCCACGCCCGCCAGGGGCCGCCCCGCGGACCCCAGGCGGGGGGCCGCCGGGGGGTTGATGGTCACCACCGGCGCGGTCTCCGTGAGGCCGTAGCCTTCCAGGACCATGAATCCCAGCCGGGCCAAATTTTCCCCCAGGGACTCCGGCAGCTTGGCCCCGCCGCTGACAAAAAACCGGAACTGCTCCCCCAGGGCGCTCCGGAACTTCCGGAGAAGAGGCCGGGCGGGATTTATCCCCAGCAATTGAGCCAGCCGCCGGGAGAAATTAAGATAGGCCAGCAGCAAGGGCAGCACCGGCCAGGGAATTTTTTGCAACTGCCGGGCCATGCCCTGATAGAAATGTTGCAAAACCTGGGGCGTGAGCACCAGGATGGTGACTCCCTGCTCTTTGAGGCACTTGAGGATGGCCTCGGCCTTCAAGGTATCCAGGTAAGTAATCTTCGCCCGGGAAAAGAGGGGCAACAGCAGGGTGGCGGTAAAGGGAAAGGCGTGATGCAGCGGCAGGATGGAGAGAAAATTGTCGCCCGGCCGGATGGCTTCGAGTTGGGCGATCCCCCGGCAATTAGCGGCAAAATTCCGGTGGGTGAGCATTACCCCTTTGGGAATGCCGGTGGTGCCCGAGGTATAGATGATGGAGGCCAGGTCCTCAGGGCGCACCACGGGCAGGCCTGCCCCGCCTGGGGATGATTCCAGGACTGCCGGGAAATTAATGATTTTCCCGCCCACCTCCCCGGTCTCCCCAACCACTACCACCTTTTCCAGGAACGAGACCCCCTGTAACTGGTCCAGGGGGGCCTTGGGAAAGGTAAAGATGACCCTGGCCCCGGTCTGCTCCAGGGCGTACCGGATATGGTCCCAGCGGGAGACCGGGTCCAGGGGCACGGCCACTGCGCCCGCCAGCAGCACCCCGAAATAGCACATGGGCCATTCCGGGCGGTTCTCCAGGAGGATGGCCACCCGCTCCCCTTTTTCCACCCCTTGGGCCTGGAGCCAGCGGGCCACGGCCAGGCTGTGCCCATAGAGTTGGCCGTAGGTGTACTCCCGCACCTCCTCCCCTTCCCGGGAGAGAATGGCCGCTTCCCCGGCAGCTTCCCGGGCTGCTCCGGCCAAGATGCCGGTCAAGGTTTGCGCAGTGTCGTCCATATCTTCCTGGTAGCCCAGGCTTTCCAGCCTGGGCCCGTAGGGTGCGCCCTGCGCACCAGAATATCGGGGACGCCCGCCCCGCCCACTGATCACTGGCCCCTGCCCCCTGCCCACTGATCACTGATCACTTTCTTATCCCGTCCCCCTCTTAAATAACCAATAATCTCCCCGGGCCGGTTGCTGCAAATGGCGTCCAGGTTCATATCCAGGTAAGGTTCGAGGGTTTCCGGATCATCAATGTTCCAGGCAATGACCTTTAGCCCCTCCTGGTGGGCGGCCTGCACCAGTTCCCGGTTAACGTATTGATAATTCAGGACCAGGATGTCGGCCAGTGCGGCTTTGGCCAAGCCCCCGGGGTCCGCGGGGCAGCCCACCATGAGGACGCCCACCCGCAGCCGGGGCTCCTGTTCTCTGAGGGCCTTGATAGCCGGATGCCAGAAGGAGATGACCCGGATATCCTCAAATAAACACCCCTCCCGGCACAAGCGGAGCAGCGCGGGCGCGGCTTCGGGTTGTTTCAGTTCCACCGCCAGGTGGCCCCGGCCCCGGACCAGTTCCACCACTTCTTCCAGCCCGGGGATGTGTTCCCCCTGGCCCGCATCGAGCTTCTGCAGTTCCGCCAGGGTGAAGTCTTTAACCCGCCCCCGGCCGTTGGTGGTGCGGTCCACGGTGGCATCGTGGATCACCGCCAGACGGCCGTCTTTGGTCAACTGCACGTCCAACTCCACCGCGGCCACGCCCATCTCCAACGCCCGGCTGAAGGAGCGCAGGGTGTTTTCCGGCTCAGTAGCCGCCGCGCCCCGATGGCCCATGATTTTAACCATTTGCTCTCCCGAATTTGGAGGTGAAGGTGAAGTAAGCAGTGAGCAGTAAAGCACGGCTTAGCAGGCCGCCTTTTTGAACTGCTTACTGTTCCGAGAAGCTACGTATCGGCGCAGGCTGGAAAGCCTGCGCTACCGGGCCGAAACGGCGGGCGAGACGCCCGCCCTACGTAACTGCTTACTGCTTACTGCTCACTGCTAACTGTTCGCCGGCCCCTTGTGCAAACGGTCCAGTCGTTCCTATATTAGAAGAATCTCGGGCGACTGGCAAGCTGGGAGGAGGTGGGGATGAACTGGCTGGCGTTTTCCTTGATGGCCATGGGCCTGTGGGGGGTATGGGGCTTTTTGAGCAAGGTGGCCGCACAGCAGCTGCCGCCCCAGGCCATTTATCTGCTGGCCACCTGTGGCCACGTGGTAGTTATCGGCTATTTATGGGCCGGTGGCGGGCTGGCCGTGCCCTGGCACCCCTGGGGGTTGGCTACGGGCCTGGGCGCCGGGCTGAGCATGGCCTTTGGCTCCCTCTTTTTCTTCCGGGCCCTGGCCGGCGGCGAGGCTACGGTGGTAGTGCCCCTTACCGCCATCTACCCCCTGGTGACGGTGGTCCTCAGTTGGGCTTTCCTCCAGGAGGGCCTGACTCCCCGGCACCTGGCCGGTATCTCCCTGGCCCTGCTGGCGGTGTGGCTCCTTTCCAAATAGGGTGCATGTGTTTTGAAAGTTAATAAAAAGCGGTGATTGGGTGGGGCGGCCGTCTCTGGCCGCCTGCGGCCACGACAGGCACGGAGGCCCGCCCCACCAGTCTTTTCATGCTTTATGTGTGGGCCAATGGCCCATGAGGAACTGTTTTGAAAAGATATGCCTCACGCAAAGACGCCAAGGCGCAAAGCAAGACGCAAATATTTAAGATATCTATAAAATGCAAGTTGGGTCTGAGTACCAAAATAGCTTTTTAAATCAGGTGGTTAATGTATGGTGGGCACTGCCCGCCAATTCCTTAGCTTCTAGGGCTGATTTTTCATAAATTTCCCGGGAGGGCTAAAGGCCCGTGAGGAACTGCCCGGAGGCGAGGTAAATAGTTACTTTTCAATATTATCAAGGTATATTACGGCAGTGATGTTCCCTGGAGACCGTTACCAACCGCGCGCCGAAGAAGCGCGCATCCTGGCCCTGGACGTGGGCGAGAAACGCATCGGCCTGGCGGTGAGCGATCCCCTGGGGATCACCGCCCAGGGCCTGGCGGTGCTGCTCCGGCAGGACCGGGAGAGCGACCTGGCCAAGATGGTGGCCATGGTCCGGGACTACCAGATCCGGGAGATCCTGGTGGGCCTGCCCCGCCATATGGACGGCCGCCCGGGGAAACAGGCCGAAGCTGTCCTGGACCTGGCCAAGGCACTGGGAGAGGCCCTGGGGGGGGTGGAGGTGACCCCCTGGGATGAACGGCTCACCACCGTGGAGGCTGAGCGGGTGCTCATTCAGGCCGACATGAGCCGCCGCCGCCGCCGCCAGGTAGTGGATCAACTGGCGGCAGTCATCATTCTGCAGTCCTATCTGGAATACCGCAGCATTTCCTCATAAATTCCCCTTTACTGCACCGGCACCGCAGCTATTGCCCAACCGGCCACCCCTGCCAGCCGCAATTACCGCTAATATTCCTATCCTCTTAAAAATACTGCACTATTTTTTTCACCCCAAATAACCTACTAAACGCAGCCGCGATTGGGAGATAGCTTCCAGCCCTAAACCGCGGAAATTTATCGTGAAAATTTTCTGATAGTCTTTTTTTTCTTGACTATCCCTAAGAGGGGGCGTATTTTGACCGTGCGTGGGAAAAAGTGGGATGCAGTGGGGAGTGATGGGGTCAAATGTTCAATGGTAGCTACTTTCACCTCCTGGATAACAAAGGTAGGGTCAGTATTTCGCCCCGCTACCGGGAAATCTTGCAGGAACGGCAAGACCGCCTCCTCATCCTCACCAACTTCGACGGCTATATCCTGGCCTTTCCCCAATCCGAGTGGGTCAAAATCGA
>Ga0265296_1002637_pt1 | contig 17752 bp, 20 predicted proteins | sample MunlanPumphouse1_FD_189073 | JGI IMG/M metagenome (GOLD analysis project Ga0265296, IMG submission 189073) | Groundwater microbial communities from a municipal landfill in Southern Ontario, Canada - Pumphouse #1 | ecosystem: Environmental > Aquatic > Deep subsurface > Groundwater | place...
GAATTTGTGGTATTGTTGCCGGAAATCAGTCGGACGAAAGATAGCATGGTCGTAGCCAAAAAAATCCTGGCCTCTTTTCAAGGGCCATTCCTGTGTAATGACCACAAGCTCTCCATCACAACAAGCATCGGGATTGCTATTTTCCCTGACCATGGTCAGGACGGAAATACCCTGATGAAGCATGCGGACATTGCCATGTACCAGGCCAAGGGAAAAGGAGGCAACAACTACCAAATCTTTAATTAAGAGGAAACCGGTGTCAGTTCTAAATGCTTTCCAGACATGCCTTTGCCAGAGCAAAAAACAGAAAGACACTTGACATGAAAGAACTTCATGTGTAATAAGTACTCCCTGACGAATACGTCCCTTAAAAACAAAATCCAGGCAAGAAGGGACAGACATGCAAAAGACAATAAAAACAGCCACAGTCATCACTCTGACCCTCCTTGTGGCTTCTTCCCTGTTTGTTTTGATCCAGTATGCTATGGTTCGTACCTCAACCCCTCAATTCTGCGCTACATGTCATGAAATGCAGTTTGCCTATGATACATGGAAGAGTTCGACTCATGTCAATAACAGACATGGATTAGTAGCAAAATGTATGGATTGTCATCTTCCCCCTGTTGAGGATACCTTAAGCTTTTACCCTGCAAAGATATATCACGGCATCAAAGACCTTGTCTTACATTTTACGAATGAAGCCTATGATCGTGAAAAAAGCCGTAAGCTCGTTTATGAAACGTTTAACAACAAGTACTGTCTGAAATGTCATAGCAACCTTCTTTATATCCCGGACAAACGAGGGGCCATGCTGGCCCACAGGTCGTTGATTTATGCCCGTTCGGGTTATGAGAAGAAGTGTCTCGATTGCCATGAGAACCTGGTTCATAAACCGACAGAATTCTATCGATATAAATAGCTGAGGAAAGAGAGGGTGGTAAAATGAGAAGGGTTCTATTGTTTGTGGGCATGGTGGTTGGAGTGGTAGGTCTTTCTGTAATAGGGTTTATGGTAGTCGATGCCCAAACATCCAAGAATGCCCCAAAGGAAAAGGAATTCAGGATAGAGAGGGGTATGCCAAAGGAGGCAGTGGCGTGTATTGAGTGCCATAAGAAGGAAAGCCCTGCCATCTTTGTGGATTGGGCACACAGCCGACATGCGAACGCCAATATTACCTGTATTGACTGCCATAAGGCCGAGGCATTCGATCCGGATGTAAGCAAGGAACACTATAAACAGTATCAGAGGTCCGATCAAGGCTGGGGAACCAAGAAATATAGGGTGCCTGTTTCAGCGATTGTCACCCCCAAGGACTGTTCCCGCTGCCATCCCGACGAAGCTAAACAGTACAATCGGAGCAAGCATGCAAATACAGTTGAGATCATGTGGAAGATCGACCCCTGGCTCAATAAAGGTATGAATAGTGAGATGGAACGTGCCTCGGGTTGTTATTATTGCCATGGATCGGTCTTGAAGATTAAAGATGGCAAACTGTCCCCTGAGACCTGGCCCAATGTGGGTATAGGACGTATCAACCTGGATGGGAGCAAGGGGAGTTGTACCGGTTGTCATACCCGCCATCGCTTCTCAGTTATGGAAGCCCGTAAGCCCGAAGCCTGCGGTCAGTGTCATCTGGGCCCTGATCATCCTCAGATGGAGATATATATGGAGTCCAAGCATGGGAACATCTACACGGCATTTGGAGACAAGTATAACTGGGATGGCGCTGCCGGCACATGGACGGCCGGTGTAGACTACCGTGGTCCCACCTGTACCTCTTGCCACATGTCAGGTTCCGGTTCGGTCTTGACTACCCATGATGTTAGCGAGAGACTTTCCTGGGAGCTCCAGGCACCTCTTACAGTCCGTCCAGAGGAATTCAAGGCATTCCCGGCCAAAACCAACTGGCAGGTGGAGAGGAACAAGATGAAAGAGGTTTGTCTGAAGTGTCATGGTAAGACGTGGGTAGATAATCATTACATTAAGCTGGATAAGGTCATTCAAGAATACAACGAGGTATATTTCAAGCCCGCAAAAAAAATGTTGGATGACCTCTATAGTAAGGGTCTTCTGGATAAGAGCAAAAACTTTGATGAAAAATTAGAGGTTGAATTTTACGAATTGTGGCACCATGAAGGACGCAGAGCCCGAATGGGTGCGGCGATGATGGCTCCGGATTATACCTGGTGGCATGGTTTCTATGAATTGAAGAAGAGATATAATAACTTCATGGAGGAAGCACGGGATATGCTTAAACACAAAAAGAAGGCATATAAGGCTCTGGACTTCCCCAATGCCACCGGCACGACCAAGAAGCCGGAAGAGATTTTACCTAAAAGGAGGTAGAGATGCGCCGCACTGTTTTAGAAAATTGTCCATCCCCCCTTCTTTTCGAATTCCCAATCGAGTCAGGGCAAAGTCATACCTGACTGGGTCATCAGGAGAGATTGTCCTGAAGGCATCTGTTATCTCGGAGGCAGTACGTATGTCCGCTTGTTTTCGTTTTGTTAACTTGAGGGCAAGGCAGATCCTATGCATGTGGATATCAAGAGGAACGATGAGTTTGGAAGCCGGCACCATATCCCATCCCCCTGGGTCTACTTCATCCTCCCTCACCATCCAGCGCAGGAAAAGGTTCAACCGTTTGCATGCACTGCCCTTCGTTGGAGAGGGTAAGAGGCTGTTAGACCTGCCGTTGTGCTCAGCGGTCAATTCCTTAACAAAGGCTGAAATCGCCGGCAGGATTGTACTATCACGATCATTCATGCCGGCAGCAAAACATGCATGAAGAGAACCATACCGTTCGATAACGCCTTTGATCCCCAAAAGCATCGATACAAGACCCTCTCCCGTGGTAAACCGATGTTTGAATCCTGCAAAGTCAGGAAGAAGCGCCTCCCTCGAAGCCTGGTTCAGAAAGATATATGGAGATGGCTGCATACGCTCCCGCACTAAGGAAACACTTTTCAGTATCTGTTGAACCCTTCCATAAGCAAGGGACGAGGCAACGAGACCAACTATCTCACGGTCTCTAATATCTTCGTAATGGTATAAGAACTCCAGGGGATCTGGATGGACGAACTCTCGTCGGTTGTACCTGGTATAAAGGTCGTCAAGAACTGTTTTTTTAAGCATTGGCAAGATGTAAGTATTCACCACTATATATTGTTACCGTTGGGACAATGAGCGAAGCTGCATCATTCAAAGGGGTTAGGAAGTGCCTGGGTTGTCGGCGAGTTGTTAGCCTTTTACTTTGGAACTTCGCTCAGCGGAATTCCAAGTGCATCTGCAACCCCCTTGCCGTAGGCCGGGTCAGCCTTCAGGCAATTGCCGATGTGGCGGATCTTGATCTCCTTGGGCGCATCGCCCATGGCGCGGGCGGTGTTTTCAAAGATGACCTTCTGCTGGTCGGTACTCATCAGGCTGAAGAGCTTGCCAGGCTGGGAGTAGTAATCCTCATCCACGCGGTGGTTCCAATGGTCGGCGGCCCCTTCCAGTGTCAGAGGCGGTTCGGCGAAATCCGGCTGCTCCTGCCACTCGCCGTAACTGTTGGGTTCGTACCCGAGAGTGCTGCCATAATTGCCGTCAACCCGCGCGGCGCCGTCGCGGTGATAGCTGTGGTATGGGCAACGGGGGGCATTTACCGGGATTTGGTGGTGGTTCACGCCGAGCCTGTAGCGCTGGGCGTCCCCGTAGGAGAACAGTCGCCCCTGGAGCATCTTGTCCGGCGAAAAACCGATACCCGGCACGATATTGGCCGGATTGAATGCCGCCTGTTCCACCTCGGCGAAATAGTTCTCGGGATTCCGGTTCAGCTCCATGACGCCCACTTCGACGAGAGGATAGTCCTTGTGGAACCACACCTTGGTCAGGTCAAAAGGATTGTAAGGCATCTTGGCGGCATCTTTTTCCGGCATCACCTGGATGTACATCGTCCAGCGGGGATAATCGCCCTTCTCGATGCTCTCTAACAGGTCGCGCTGGTGGCTCTCGCGGTCCTTGGCAACGATTGCCTCGGCCTCCTGGTCGGTCAGATTTTTGATGCCCTGCTGTGTCTTCAAATGAAACTTGACCCAGTATCGTTCGTTCTTGGCATTGACGAAACTGAAGGTGTGGCTGCCGAATCCGTGCATATGGCGGTAGGAATAGGGGATGCCGCGGTCGCTCATGACAATAGTTACCTGGTGTAGCGCCTCCGGCAGGGAGGTGAAGAAGTCCCATTGGTTACGCGCGCTGCGCATATTGGTGTGCGGGTCCCGCTTGACAGCGTGGTTGAGGTCCGGGAACTTGAGGGGATCGCGCAGGAAGAAGACCGGCGTGTTGTTGCCCACCAGATCCCAGTTCCCTTCCTCGGTATAGAATTTCATGGCAAAGCCCCGGATGTCCCGCTCGGCGTCGGCGGCGCCTCGTTCTCCGGCCACCGTGGAAAAGCGGACGAAGCAGTCGGTCTTCTTGCCGACCTTGGAGAAGATTTTCGCTTTGGTGTACTTGGCGATGTCGTGGGTGACGGTGAAGGTGCCGTACGCCCCAGAACCCTTAGCGTGCATCCTACGCTCCGGGATGACCTCCCTGTCAAAGTGGGCCAGTTTCTCGATAAACCAAACATCCTGCAGTAGCTGTGGCCCGCGCGGTCCAACGGTCATAACATTTTGGTTGTCCACAACGGGGGCACCGTTTCTGGTGGTCAGTTTTTTCTTCTCGTCTTTCATGATCGTTCTCCTTTCAGTTATTGGTTTAGTTCAGCTATTGCCTTGAATTCCCCCTTTTCCGCATTCCCAGGAGCTTTATATAACCTTTGCCTTTTTATAAAGAGGGGACATGTTTCTCAGAAACTCAACGGCTTCCCTTAATACCTCCAGGAATCGATCAATCTCAGATTCTTTTGTGTCTCGACCGAAACTAATCACCAGGGTCCCCTGGGCATCGGCATACTCTCTGCCAATAGAAAGAAGCACATGAGAAGCCCGAAGTGCCCCAGAAGCACATGCCGACCTGGTAGAGACAGCTATGTTCTTCTCATCCAACATGAGAACTATGCTCTCCCCTTCAATATACCTTATGGATACAGAGACCAGATTGGGCAGAGAAAATTCGGGATGCCCATTGATGATGATGTCCTCAATACTTTCCTTCAACCCCCTTATTAGCCTTTCCTTCAACTTCCTTGCATGTTCTACTCTGGATTCCCTTTCCCGAAAGGCAATGTCAGCGGCTACCCCCATCCCGATTATACCGATGAGGTTTTCCGTGCCCGCCCGCCTTCCATCCTCCTGTGCTCCGCCATCAATTAATGGCAACGGCGATACTCCTCGACGGATGTAAAGCCCCCCCACACCTGATGGGCCATTAAACTGATTGGAAGATAAACTCAGTAAATCCACACCCAGATCCTGAACATCAACAGGCATGACACCCACCGATGCCACAGCATCACTGTGGAAGAGAATATCCTTTTTCCGGGTAATTCGGGCAATTTCCTTTATGGGCTGAATGGTTCCGATCTCGTTGTTGCCATGCATGATTGTCACCAGAATGGTTTCGTCTGTTACTGCCTTGGCAATATCATCAGGGTTTACCAATCCATATTCGTTCACAGAGACTGATGTTACCCTGTAGTCCATCTTCATCAGCCTCCTGAGAGACTTCAGAACGGCATTGTGCTCAATGTTAGAGGTTATGATGTGTTTTCCCTTGCCTGCTTTTGCTAAGGCTATCCCCTTTATGGCATGATTGATAGATTCAGTGCCGGATGAGGTGAACACCAACTCTTGGGGTGAGGCACAGTTTATCAGTCGGGCTGCTTTTTCCCTTGCCTGCTCCAATACCTCTGTTGCCTGTTCACCTAACTGGTGGGGGCTGGAAGGATTACCATGGTTTTTCTTGATAGCTTCGATCATGGCATCCTGAACCTCAGGCAAGAGGGGATTGGCCGATATGTAGTCTAAGTTTATCGTATTCATTTGAAAATCTCCTTGCCAAGATCCTTGCCACAGTTTGAACAAAACTCCATCGCCTCTCCTAAGTCGGTATCGCAGTAAGGACACCGACAAGCGTCTCCTTTGGTATGCTCATGCTTGTCTTCTACCTTTGGAGGAGCCTTGACCTTGCCTGCCTTTTTGTCTTCATAGTCCTTTATGGCCAGTTGAAGGGCATCTGCCCCCAGGTTGGAACAATGAAGCTTGTTTTTGGGTAAACCTTCAAGAGCCTCAGCTACCGATTTGTTGGTGATCTTCCTGGCATCTTCTATCGTCTTACCCTTGGCCATCTCTGTTAGCATGCTGGAAACAGCAATGGCTGCCCCACACCCAAATGTCAAAAACTTGATATCCTCAATACGGTCATCCTTAACCTTGATGTAAATGTTCATCATGTCACCACAGACAGGATTGCCAACCTCTCCTACTCCATCCGCATCCTTCATCTCCCCAACATTGCGGGGATTCTTAAAATGATCCATTACTACCTCTGAATACATCTCTTCCACCTCCATATATTTAAATCCATTATAACCACCCTAGCTAATTCGATTAGTTAGTTCGCCCTGAAAAATTCCCTTTTCCGCTCTCTAGTGCAGGTTTTAAAAACGGTTCACGGTTAACTGCGAACTGTCAACTGTAAACGATTTAATAATCCTGCTAATGTTCGCTCCAAAGGAAATTTTTCATTTTTCAGGATGAACTGGTTAGACGTTTTCTCTATAAGACTATCGTCCTTTAGTCTATTTTCTTAATATAATCCCTTTTTTCTTTTTGTAAACCCCTATTATATCAGGACAGGCAATTCAAAAGTTGTTCATATATGGTTAAATCTTATAGTCTTTTACTGCCTTTTTTGAAAACTCTATTTCAAATTTAGAAATGATAAAGCCCATAGCAGGTAACGCCCTCCACTTCATCTCTTCATCATCGGTGCAGAGGGAGGCAAAAAGGAGATTGATAACCCGACGAGGGGGCAGTTTACTTTTTTCCAACATGCCATCTGGTTCAAACTTCCGATACAAACAGTTTTTAGCTGTCGACGCTAAAAAGCCTTTATCCCGACCATCAGTATCCACACCACTAACGTTGCGGTGAGAGCGTACAATCCGAGCCACTTTAAATATTTATAATAATTTTTAAACCTTCGCCTAACAGCTATTTTTGCTATGATGACGGCGGTGATCGAGTTACCAATTATTATGTGTGCGACCGTTTTTGTCCCATAAATATCTCGGAAGAAATCGGATACGATGATGCCCAACACCTCGAGTAATATCAAAATTACGAGCGCTATGCGGCTAGCTAGACAGTGCAGTTTTCTACGCTGTGCTGCATCTTTGGGAGGTTTTTTACCGAAGGCTATCGCCCATATCAAGATAACCATCCAGATAACGACCAATAATAGGGTGCTGGCTAGGATATCTTTTATCAGGGTCAATTCCATGGAAATCAAAAGCTACTTTTTGGGCGGTATCGCGTTGACGAGATAATTGACAATTAACCCTTTTCCTTCGTCCGTCAACTCGCCTAGCCGTTTATTTTTCATCTTCTCAGCCATCTTGCTGACGACTTTGTTCCACTTCTGTTGGTCGTAATTTTTATTTAATGGCTTTTTTATCGAGTGGCATATCGAGCACTTCGTCTCGAAAAGCTCTTTTTCTTTGGCGAACCTCTGCTGCTCGTCCGACTGAGCGGTGTCCGTTTGTGCAATCACAAAAGCGGCCATAAACATTAAAGCGATCAATCCTATTAAAATTTTTCGCATTTATCCCTCCTATAGGACTTTGTGTTATTGCCATATTACGCTTTTCTCATCGTATTGAGAATGAATTCAGCGGACTGACAGGCTGCCTCGGAATAACGCTGCTCACCGATGGCCTGGTATATTTTATCTTTTCTTAAACGTTGTCCCTTGTCTCCTGATAATCAGCGACTTGGAAGCAATTACCTCATCAGCTTCCAGGGCTTCGCGAGCCATCTCGCTAATCCGTCGAACACCGAGATACCGGTCTCTATAGAGATGGACCTCTGCATTATCAGTCAAGAGAGCTTCAAGCTGTGAACGGCCATCTTCGACACCAAGCAATCCCACAGCCCATGCGGCCAGAGCCCTAACCGTAGTATCTGATGAGCCCAGGCAGGGGCAAAGGATACGGGTGGCATCTTTCTCTCGTAATATATCGGGTCTCATCTGGGCCAGCCTTCCTAGACCCCACACGACACCCCGCTGCAATGGTTGATAATCTATGTAATTCCCATCTTCTCGAATATAAGAAAGCAGGATATGGGCAAATTCCTCGGCCAGACCTTTGTTGCATGCCATAATCTCGCCCATTGCCTCCGGTGCCCCCCACCCTATTCCTCCTGATTCGTCGTTTAGACTCCACATGAGGCTACGCATCACAGTGCGGGCAGCCTCCATGTCTTTTTCGGCAACATTAGAAACGATAAAGCCCATAGCAGTGACCGCCCTCCACTTCATCTCTTCATCATCGGTGCAGAGGGAGGTAATAAGGGGATTGATGACCCGATGAGTAGGCAGTTTAGATAATTCATCAAGTGCCTGATCAAAATCCGATAATTTTAGCAGGCTCAAAACCTTACGCTTTAGAGCTGTTCTCCCTGTGCTCTTTTTCAACATGCCATCTCAATAAGCCGTCATTTTTCCCCGGTATCAGACCTATAAGTGGGCGCATTCTTTGGGGACTTACCCTTTTTGACTTCCTGGTAATACGCATAGGTAAGGGGTCTGCCTTCACGGAGTACTTCAGCACTGACAACATCTCCAAGAAAGACTGTATGAGTCCCCACGTCAATCTGGTTAAAGACTCCGGCCTCTATTACCGAAAGGGCATAATCCATGACTATGGGACAGCCCGTGCTTCCTGTTTTTACCTGGAAGCACTGTGACAGTTTGTCAATATCCCGGCCGCACTTAAAGCCGAAAAGCCCGATAAATGTCATTGGCGTGGACTCATCCAGAACGGAAACGGTGAATAAACCGCTCTTTGAGATATACTCATGGGTGAGATTGCCTTTATTGATACAGACCGCAATGCGGGGTGGCTCTGCCGTTATCTGAAAAACTGTGTTAGCCACCTGGCCATTCTGCTTGCCGTTAAACCCTGACGAGACAATGTACATTCCATAGCTGAGGTCCCAGAGGGCTTTTTTGTCTATCTTGTTGTTCATGATGAGGCTCTCTTTTCTATATTTAGATAAAGGGAACGTGCACGTCCCGTTTTTTATGCCTTCCACAGACCATGCAGATTACAGTACTCCCGGGCCGTTATCTTTTCTGCATCAATGCAAAAGACAGCTTCGGGTGTTTCCCCTGCCTTCAAAAATTGGCGGTATGCCTTACCGTCTGCAATTACTTCGATCCATTCGATGAAGTGTTTTTCCTCCATAGGGTGGGGAACGCTTCCGATTTTCACCTTGAAGCCACTCTTGGTCTTTTCAACTACAGGGACATGCTTTTCCCTGGCTGCATCGGTTGTGTTCTCTACATAAAGCTTCATGGGCTGCCCGCAGCACACCAACTCACCTTTTCCTTCATGAACCATCTCCACAATGTTTCCACAGATTTCACATTTGTAAATCTCTAACCTTTTTGTCATGGCTGTTCTCCTTTCTGAATTAGTAAAGCATTTTGTAAATAATATCCCAATACTGTTATTTCAAGTGAAACGAGAAATCTTATTTATAAGGCGAGTTAAAAAGATCATCTCCTTTCGGTCGAGACGACATCTTAATAAAAGTTCAGTTATCCGTCAGAACCTCCTCGTCCCATAACTTTTCAAAGAAGAGTTTATGAGCCCCTTCTTCGGCAGCAAGATTTTCAAAGAGTTGCCTTGAAGGTGAATCCGTGATGAGCTTTGCTAAATCCGCGTAAAGGTGCATGGATGCTAATTCTCGACGCATAGCTATCTGCAGGAGGTCCTGCCATTTCATATCTGGCGAAGGCTCCTTATCCACCAAGTAATCTGCTATCTTGAGATTCTGTACAGGTTTCACCACTTTTTGGAAATAACCGGAGACATCCATCTTCTTGAGCCGGTCCCTGTGGCTCTCTTCTACCGCCGCTATTTTACGCAGTTCCTCTGTTATAGGCTTTACTTTCACTCTGCCCGAGAGGAGATTGTAAAAGTCAACAGCCTCCTGCTCCTTTTCTATAGCAAAGTCTATAATGTCCCGAAGTTCATCTATTTTCATACCTACCTCCCTTTTCTGAAATCCTTTTTTGCAGTCAAGCCATCTGTTACTTAAAGGTTCTCCATTGGGCATCTTGCGCTAGGTTAACTTTTTCACTGCTGCCAGTATCGCATCGTAATCCGGTTCTTCAGCGATCTCTTTGACTAAAGAGATATACTGTATAATTCCGTTGCGATCAACCACGAAAACCGCTCTTGCCAACAGCCTTAGTTCCTTTATCAGAACACCGTATAAAGTGCCAAAGGAAGCATCTCGATGGTCGGAAAGTGTCTGAACTCGGGTGATACCGGCAGCACCACACCAGCGCTTCTGTGCAAAGGGCAGATCCATGCTTATCGTAAGCACAACAACATCAGAACTAAGTTGGCCGGACTCCTTGTTAAATCGCCTCGTCTCCATATCGCACACTGAGGTATCCAGAGATGGCACTGAGGAGATAATGCATACCTTGCCGAGGAATTTCGAAAACCTGACAGGAGAAAGCTCATTGTCCAACACTTCGAAGTCCGGCGACTTATCTCCAACCGATACCTCATTTCCCACAAGAGTTAGCGGGGTTCCCCTCATTGTTACGATTCCCGTTCTCTCTTTCATCTTACCCTCCTTAAAAAGCGGTAATGCTGAGTGTTTCTACCAGTTTTCTGCAAGGAGCTCGAAGTGGGCCTGAGGGTGGTCACAGGCCGGACATCTATCCGTTGCCACGGTTCCCTTATTGGTGTAGCCGCAATTGCGGCAGCGCCAAACCACCGATTTATCCTTCTTGAAAACGGTGCCCCCTTCTACATTGGCCAGTAATCCAAGATAGCGCTTCTCGTGTTGTTTTTCAGCAACGGCTATTGATTGGAATATCTTGGCGATATCCGCAAATCCCTCATCCCCGGCAACTTTGGCAAATGAAGGGTACATGTCTGTCCACTCGTAGTTTTCACCTCCTGCTGCTTCCTTCAGGTTCTCAGATGTCTTACCTACGACCCCGGCAGGAAAGGCAGCCTGTATCTCCACATCCCCTCCTTTGAGAAGCTTGAAGAGCCGTTTGGCGTGTTCCTTTTCCTGATTGGCGGTCTCCTCGAAGATAAAGGCTATCTGTTCGAACCCTTCCTTCTTTGCCTTGCTGGCAAAGTAGGTATAACGGTTTCGTGCCTGCGACTCGCCCGCAAAGGCAGTCAAGATATTTCTCTCTGTTTTACTCCCCTTTAATTTCATAAAATCCCCCTTTCTTTCGCATTTTATTTCAATTTTAACCTACAACTGACCACTGACAACGGACACTACCTGTTGTTGTCTCTGGTAAAGAGGAGAAGCTTTCTCAAATGTTCCTGCTCCTGATGAACAAGTTCTTCAATTGCATCCATTTGTGATTCTCGGACTAAACCCTTTACCTCCACAAAGAAGATTATAGACTCCTTTTCGAACCTTATAGCCATATCCAGGGCATCCTTCTTGTCCTTTACCTTATTTAGCACCTCATCTATGCCCTCTTTTTTTGTAAAGACATTCATTCCTGCCATAGCCTGAATGTAATCATAATATTCCTCTTTGTCCGGGATATCAGGCTCGTAGTCTTTGAAGGTTTCATAGAGGGATTCAAAGCTTCTTATATGTTTTTCTTCTTCATTTGCCAAATGGTCAAAAAGCATCTTCACATCTTTTTGCTCCATTGAGTCGGCCAAAGATCGATAGAAGGCAAAACCGTTTTTTTCGATCTGTATGGCTACCTTGATTATTTCACTACCAGAAAAGAATAACATTATACCTCTCCTTTCATTTGAAAATACGTTTCTGACCCCAAATCCTTCGAATCAAGCAACCCCCTTAAAATTTTCCTTCGTTGCCTTGCAGACAGGGCACTGGTCTGGCAACTCTCCATCAAAGACATATCCGCAGACCTGACATACATGGTAATCAACCACCTGATCCGTTACCATGGCAGATAAGGCATCCTTGTAGAGTTTGCTGTGCCTTTCTTCCACATCCCTGGAGCGAGAAAAACTCCCGGCAACATCCTCTCTATTGAGTTCTATGGCTTCCTTGACAAGAGGAGGATAGATTTGGGTATTGGCTTTGATCTCGTTCTCAAAGGCAGCCTTCAGATTATCCTCTGTACTGCCGATTATTCCCTCCATGTACTTGAGATACTCAGAGGCATGGACCCTTTCTGCCTCGGCAACTGCCCTAAAAAGACCGGCAATCTGGGGCAATCCTTCCTCCTCGGCCTTTTTGGCAAAAGCCAGGTTCCGTACATGTGCCTTCGATTCTCCGGCAAAGGCCTCTTTCAGACTTTTTTCAAGGGCATCCGGCAATTTCTCATAAAGGATAAACTGGTACTTCGAGGCCCCACACACAGGGCATTTATCAGGCGGGCCTTCGCCTTCATGGATATAACCGCAAACCGTACATTTCCATTTTTTGTTCATCAGTACTCCCCTTTAATTAATTCGCACTGAAAAAGCCAGATCAATCCTACAGGCCGGACAGACGCTGCGCTATCTTTTTCCCAAGTTCATGGCAGGCCTGAAGTCCCTCTTTATCGGGTACATACTGTATCTTCAAGCCGGGATCGATGATTTCGAATTTCATCGCTTCTAATTCCTTATTAATCAGGTTCATAGCCTCACCGCTCCAGCCATAGGAACAAAATGCAGCACCAATCTTGTTCTTCGGTCTTAACCCCTTCATATAGGTCAGAAAATCACTGACTGTAGGGAAGATTCCGTTATTCAGGGTTGGAGAACCAACGATGACCGCCCCTGCATCAATAACCTCGGTTATAATGTCACTTCGGTGACAGGATCGCAAGTTCATTGGCCTGGCATCTACTCCCTCTTCCCCCAGAGCGGCCACGATGGCCTCGGCCATCTTTTTTGTACTCTGCCACATGGTATCATAAATAACCACTGCCTTTTTCTTAGGTTTCTGATTACTCCACTCGACATAAGCCTTGATTATTTTGCCAGGGTCTTTACGCCAGATGATCCCGTGATCAGGACAGATTGTATTGAAAGACAATCCCATCTCTGTTACTTTGTCGACAAGGTTGAGGATAAGTGGAGAATAGGGCAAAAGGATATTGGCAAAATACTTCAGGGCGTGGGGCATAATAGCCTCGCCCATCTGATCGTCAAACCTTTCCGGACCTGCGTAATGCTGTCCGAAGGCATCACTGGAAAAGAGGAGTTTATCTTCCTTCACATAGGTAAACATACTGTCCGGCCAGTGGAGCATCCTGGTTTCTAAAAAAACCAGATTCCTTCTGCCCAGGTTCATTTCCCCGCCATCCTCCACTGGGTTATAATTCCATTTCTCCTGAAAATGATGGGAGAGATTTTTATGACCCATCCTTGAGCAAAAGAGAGGCTTGTCTTCCCCGATTTTGTGCATTACCCTGGGGAGACCACCTGAATGGTCCATCTCTGTGTGATTGCTGATAACATAATCGATCTTTTTGGGCTCGACAATCCGGCTGATGTTTTCTAGCAATTCGTCGGCAAACTCCTTTTTAACGGTATCAATCAGGGTAATCTTTTTATCCATGATCAGGTAGGAGTTATAGGTTGTTCCCTGATATGTAGAATATCCGTGAAAATCTCTGATATTCCAGTCAATGGCCCCAACCCAGTATATCCCTTTAGCTATCTCTATTGGTTTCATTTGTCCCTCCGTATCTGGTATTTACTCCTTTTCAAACTGGTCTTTTGATGCCCCACAGACAGGACATAACCAGTCATCGGGCAGGTCTTCGAATCTGGTTCCAGGTTTTACACCATTATCCGGATCCCCTTGAGCAGGGTCGTAAATATAACCACAGACTGAGCATACATACTTATCCATAAAATTTAACCTCCTGTTTAATTAGCGTTCAGTTGTCAGCTTTCGGCTTCTGGATCTTTAAAAACCTCAAGCTCAACAACAGCGGGCTTAAGCCCGCTGTTGAGTAGGCATCTCTCAGCTTCTGGATCTTTGGAACTAACAAGTTTTTCTACCCTTTTTTCAATCTCGTCCCTCACCTCTCGCATAAAGTTTATGGGCTTATCAGAGGGGTCCGGTAAATTCCAATCCTGCATGGGTACACCATGAATGTAGGGGCATTCTTCCCCACACCCCATTGATATTATTGAGTCTGGTTTCATATAGCCTAAAACCTCTTCAATGGATTTTGTCCTGCGAAATGCCATGTCTATCCCTTTTTCCTTCATAACCTCGACCATCAGCATATTTATCCCGCTTGCCGGCTGACTCCCTGCACTTTCCGCTTCAATCCTGTCTCCTGCATAGTACCGGGCAAATGCGCTTGCCATCTGGCTGCGGCAGGCATTTTCTCTACAGACAAAGAGGATTTTTTTTCTATTGAGAAAGGGTCCAATAAGCATTCTGGCCTTTTCCTTCACGTCCGTCAGGGCTGTCGGATGCTTTGCAATGTCCCCTGGTCCTTCTATCTGTCTGTAGGTAAGACTTCCATCAAAACCGGCGCCAATAGCATCAAAGAAATATTTGGCTGTAAGGGTAACGCCTTCAAAAAGGTTTTTACCTCTTGTGGCGCCGAGAGCCAGTAAAAAGCCATGTCTCCAGTTGCGGCCTGGGTCTGTGAGTTTATGGATGTACCTCCTTGACCACAGGGTTTGACTACGATCAATAAGTGCCTTCAACTGAGCAGGGGCTCCATAGAAGAATACAGGGGTAGCCATTACTATGAGATCTGCCTGCCAAAGGAGAGGGTATATACCCTGCATATCATCGTTTATAGAACAAAACCCCTCCCTTTCACAGGCACCACATTCCTGACAGGGGGTTATCCTTTTGTCGGTTATTTCCAGATTATATGTTTGTGCCCCAAGCCTTTCAGCCTGGGCCAAGAATGATGCAAGCAAAATGCTCGTGTTTCCATTCTTGCGTGGGCTTCCCTGTAATCCCAGAACAAACATAATTCCTTATCCAACCTCGTACCCTGCTTTTTCGATGCATTCTCTGACAGTATCCATGCTAACAGGCTTTACCTCGTCAAAACTCGCCTCGCCTTTGTTGAGATCGACTTTTATAGTGTTTTCTTATCCCACTAAACGTCTGGTAACTTCAGCCACATGTTTCCCCTGGAACCGGGCAATGGCCAGTTCGTTTTCACTGGGTAAACGACTGCCGTCAGGGCCGGTAATTGTAGAGGAACCATAGGGGCTTCCTCCGGAAACTTCATCAATAGTCATCAATCTCTTCTCGGAATAGGGAACTCCAACTATTATCATTCCGTGATGCAATAGTGTGGTGTGGAAACTTAAGATTGTAGATTCCTGGCCCCCATGTTGTGTTCCGCTGGAGGCAAATACACTCCCTACCTTTCCCACCAATGCATTATTAGCCCACAGCCCGCCTGTAGTATCGAAGAATGTCCGCATCTGTCCGCTCATCATGCCAAAACGTGTTGGAGTACCAAAGATAATGGCATCTGCTTCGGTTAGGTTTTCTAGAGTAGCGGTAGGAATATGGGCAAATGTTTTCTTGGCTTGTGTAGCTCCCATCTTAGCCAGAATATCATCCGAGAGAGTCTCAGAGACCTGAAATAGCTTGACCTGTGTACCACTTACCTGTCCGGCGCCTTCGGCAACCGCCTCTGCTAAACGATAGATATGACCATAGATACTGTGAAAAATGATATTGATCTTCATTGTTCCTCCTTTTTTTGCTAATCCAATTTAATGGCCAATTTTAGGTTTTCCACGTCTGTTATAGGGAACTTGCACGCATACCGTTCGCATACATAAACTGTAGGCTGCTGGTCTATGGGATGAAGCGCTTCTACGAAAGGAGCTAAAGAAGAAAGCCTCTTACTTCCTTCCCCCTCAGGTCGAAGCAACAAAACCTTGTTTGGTAGAAACATATTGTGAACAACCGCGATCATGGCCATAGTGGCTTCAAGGGCAGGATCTCCGGCAATGACAATCTCAAAGCCTGGACCGACCATAAAGTCAAGGACGCTTAAAAACTGAGAATGCCCTACAGGATAGGCAGCAATACTACTGGAAAATGTCCGGGTTAATTCATCGGCTTTTTTCTCCAGATCGGGATTCCCAGTCATCCGGCCAAGACGCATAAGGTTTAATGCCGCTACCGAATTTCCTGAAGGCAGTGCCCCATCATAAATCTCTTTACTCTGGACAATCAGCGCCTCGTTTTCTTTTCCCGTGAAGTAAAAGCCTCCTCCTGCTTCATCCCAGAAAAGGTCGATCATTATCTGGTTGATTTCAACGGCATCTTCCAGATAGGATATGTCAAAAGCAGCCTCATACAACTCGATAAGCCCCCAAACCAAAAAAGAATAGTCGTCCAGGTATCCAGGATACGCCACATCACCCTGCCTGTATCGTCGGAAGAGTTGGCCGTCGGGTTTCCTAAGTTTTTCCAGGATGAAGGATGCAGCGTGCTTTGCGGCATCTATATGCAATTCATTCCCCAGTGCCCTGTATCCTTTGGCCAGAGCAGCTATCATGAGCCCATTCCAGGAAGTGATAATCTTGTCATCCTTCAAAGGATGAACCCGCTTCTCTCGGGCCATAAATAGGAGTCGTCCGGCTTCCTCCAAAAGGGTTTCAAGCTCTGCTAAATCCATACCTTTTTGCTCAGCAAAGACCTCAAGAGCTATAGGGATGTGGGGGATGCTTAAGCCATCCTCAAAATTGCCTGCTTGGTTGATGTCATAGAAACGGCAGTAGAGGTCGCCCAGCTCATTCCCTAAACGATCCTTGACCTGCTGGGGTGTCCAGAGATAGAATACTCCCTCCTTGCCTTCACTGTCGGCATCTTCCGCCGAGTAGAACCCGCCTTCAGGGGCTGTCATGTCTCGCAACACATAGGTAAATATCTCACCGGCCACCGCTGCATACCGGGGATTTTTTGTTACCTGATATGCTTCGATGTAGGACATGGCCAGCAGGGCTTGATCGTATAGCATCTTTTCAAAGTGAGGTGCCAGCCACTTTTCATCAACAGAATAACGGTGGAAACCATAGCCAATCTGATCGAATATGCCGCCACGACGCATGGCATCAAGGGTTTTCTCCACCATAACAAGGGCTCTTGAATCGCTATTACGTCTATGCCACCTCAAAAGGGAGGTCAATTGGTGGGGTGTGGGGAATTTGGGTGCACCTCCGAAGCCTCCCCACTTTGGATCAAAGCTCCTGGCAAGCTGCTCATAACCATTCTGAAGGGTATCAATGCCCAACGCATGGCCTTCGGAAGCCATGTCTGCCCTTGGCTGAATGGCATTGGTAATCTCTTCGCCAGCCTTGACAATACGCTTCCGATCCTTCTCCCATAAGGCTGCTATCTGAGTCAGGACATCTGTAAAACCCGTCATCCCCATACGGCTAGACTTCGGGAGATAGGTGCCTGAAAAAAAAGGTTTACCTTCGGGTGTCATGAAGATGGAAAGAGGCCATCCTCCACGTCCTGTCATGGACTGACACGCGGACATATAAATTTGGTCTATATCCGGACGTTCTTCCCGATCTACCTTAATAGAAATATACGACTGGTTCAATATCTCGGCGACTTCGCTATCCTCAAAGGAT
>Ga0265296_1002638_pt1 | contig 17750 bp, 14 predicted proteins | sample MunlanPumphouse1_FD_189073 | JGI IMG/M metagenome (GOLD analysis project Ga0265296, IMG submission 189073) | Groundwater microbial communities from a municipal landfill in Southern Ontario, Canada - Pumphouse #1 | ecosystem: Environmental > Aquatic > Deep subsurface > Groundwater | place...
CACTTTCTCGATAAGTATGAATACCTTTGTTTTGACCTTTCCGTGATAGCCATAAAAAATGTGACCATGAGGGGTGTGTACAACTATGGGAACCCTTGCAAAGAATGAGGCCCAGCGGCCGAGGATGCCGGCCTTCGATGTGTGAGTATGTACAATAGCAGGCTTTTCCTGCAGGAAAAGCCTGTACAGGCGAAAAAGGGCTTGTAAGTCTATGACAGGATTTATTCGACGCACGAGGGAAGGTACGGTAATCACCCCTATCCCTATAAGCTCCGCTTGCTTTAATCCTTCATCCAAAGAAGTCCTTTCTTCAGCACTCATCTCCGATTCCAGGGAAAGACCTTTTATCAAGACTACCTCATACTTATTCTTATCCAATCCCAGAGTAGTAAGTAAGGTGTTTTCCGCAGCCCCTCCTTTATCGAATCTGGTAATGACATGTAAGACCTTAACCTTCTCCAACCTTTCTCCCAGCTATAGTTAATAGAATATACACAAGAGGATTACTTCCGATAATTCTATATCGTAATTCCTTCACCCTTTCTATAATGTCTTCGGTCAAGTCTGAGTTTGGAACCTGTCTGGTTAAAACCCATACATTATGTCCTCTTTGTTTCAGTCTCTTACCTTCTTCATAGAGGACCCTGGGAGCCCCTCCAATAACATTCTTTATGGAAACATCAGGCAACCATGAGAATATTCATTTAAGAAACCCTGCTTATTAAATCCTGCATGTCAATTATGAGGAAAATGCCTTTCATACCAGTATTGGAAGACGATAAGGTTCCAGAGCTTCCAGGATGTGTCAGATCGTCTGTGAAACAGGTCTCGTTTCAACCTTTCGACTTCCATTGAGTTAAAGATACCTTGTCGATTGATCTTCTCTCTGGAAAGGTAGTCATCAATCAGGAATCTTAGCTCCTTTTTAAGCCATTTACCTATAGGCATCTCAAAACCCCACTTGGAACGATTATAAAGGCTTTTGGGAAGGATATCGCGGAAGGTTTCAAGAAGGATGTATTTTCTTCTCTTCCCCCTAAGTTTCAGCTTGCTTTCCATCCCAAAGGCAGCCTCTACTACCCTGTAATCGAGAAAAGGAACCCTAACTTCCAACGAATTTCTCATGCTCATCCAGTCTACTTTGGTAAGCATATCTCCCGGAAGGGAATGTTTAACATCCACATAAAGCATCCTATTCAGGTCATCTCCTGGAAAATGACGGAGTCCTTCTTCAATTAGTCTCTCTCCTCTATTTAGACTAAGTCTTTCTTTTTCCATAACCTTCTCTAACAGCCCTACCCTCTCCTCTTGCGAAAATATCTCCGTCCAGGAGGAGAACCTCTCTGAAAGATCTTTATCGGCACCTTCCAGAAACTTTTTACCCCGTCGGATATATTCAAGAAATTCAATATCACGAGAGTCTGGTAATATCTTCAAAAGAGGTTCAATAATTTTATGTCTAAAAAAAGAAGGGAGAAGGAGATAGTATTTTCTAAAGTATTCTCCCAGATACATCCTGTATCCAGCAAATAGCTCATCGGAACCGTCTCCTGCAAGAGCGACAGTAACAAGCTTTCTGGTTTCCCTGGAAACTAGAAAAGTAGGTACAGCCGAGGAGTCAGCAAAGGGTTCATCAAAGGAAGAAAGAACCGCGGGAAAGACATCCAGAATGTCTTTGTAGGTAAGTTTAAATTCGTAATGCTCCGTATGGTTAAGTTGAGCCACCTCACGGGCATATCTAGTCTCATCAAACTGTTCAAGGTCTTTATATCCTATGGAAAAGGTTTTTACCGGTTTGGTGGAATTTCTAGCCATTAACCCTACTATTATGCTGGAATCAATACCTCCGCTTAAAAAAGCGCCAAGGGGGACATCAGAGATCATTCTCATTTTCACTGAATCTTCTATTAAATCAAAGAGTATCTTTTTGTAATAGTCCGTATCCTTTTCAATGGCATTTTCCTTGTTATCCTTTTCAGGGGAACTGTGAGGGATATCCCAATACTGCTCAACCCTTAATTTATCACCTTCCATTACCAGATAATGTCCTGGCTCTAATTTTTTGATGCCTTTGAATATAGTCCAGGGAGCAGGGATATAATTAAATGTTAGATATAGATTCAGTGCCTCCCAATCAATTTCTTTAGGTATAGAAGAGTCTTCCAAAAGACTTTTTATCTCTGAGGCAAATAGTATTTTTTTATTATCTATGTAATAGACCAGGGGCTTTATTCCCAGCCTATCCCGAACCAAAAACAATCTTTCATTATTCCCATCCCAGAGACCAAAGGCAAACATACCATTTAACTTATGGATACCACCTATTCCCTCTTCTTCATAAAGGTGTATGATAACCTCTGTGTCTGAATTAGACTTAAACCTATGCCCTTGAGCCTCGAGTTCAGACTTTAGAACTTTAAAGTTATATATCTCCCCATTATAGGTAATCCATACCTTCCCATCCTCATTAGACATAGGTTGATGGCCGGAAGGAGAAAGATCGATGATACTCAACCTTTGATGCCCCAAACCTATATTGTAATCGTTATTCGTTACTCGAAATTCGTTATCATTAATTGTACTATTCAAGACTAACGGTTTATGATCTCCATTTGATGACAGGAAAACCATTCCACTATCGTCCGGTCCCCGATGCTTCAAAACCGATGTCATCTTTTTCAGAAGCCCTTCATCAAAAGCTTCTTTCTGTTTTTCCGGATTAACAAAACCACAAATTCCACACATACTTTTCTATCCTATATATCACCCAACCACTTAACCCATTGAAGATTCTTTCGCACAGCATTATATATCCCTTGGTCCGACGTAATCAAAGGAATACCTTCATCCTCGGCAAGGGCTAAGCTGGATTAAGGAAAAGCCTCCCCTTTAATCCTGTTCCAGGTTTCAGATATTCGGTGGGCCAATCTGTCAATCCTATACTTGCGAATATATTTCCAGGAACGTTTATCCTTGAATAATAGATAAATATTTGAAATTTTTGTAAGGAATATATTATGATCATCATCGTCAATCTGTATTCGACCGATGCCGGCCGGAGTTGGTCGTTGATTTGTCGGACACTGTGTAAAAACTGCCTGAAAACCAAGGTGTTGCAGAAAATTCCATAAGGATTTTCCGGGGAGGCCCACCTTGAAAGCGCAATATTTGATTTGAGCATCAAAATTACTCCTCATAAGTCCCAATGACTTAGAAATGCTATCTTTTATGGATTGTTCATCGTATTGATTTTTAATACCTTTGCCTTCATATCCTAAAAGACCTATTTCCATACCGCTGCGAAAGATTTCGCAAACTTCCCCCCAATTCAAACATTTAATCGGTTTGCCTTTAATTGTCCTTTCCTTGCCGATATATTCGGGAACGATAAAAAATGTGGCAGGGAAGTTATACCTTTTCAATACAGGAAGTACATTAGAAAAGGCATCTTTATAACCGCCATCAATAGTAATCGCAATAGATTTGGGTGGCAATTCGATACGCCCGGCAAGATGATCCAGCGCCCTGTTTAATGACACAACATTATAACCATTCTCTGAAAGAAACCCCATCTGCCGTTCAAAACTTCTCGGTAAAAGCCCATCTTCCATCATGTCTTTGGGGTAATCTCCTATATTTTGATAAAGTAAAATAGGTATTTCTTTCATAGCTTTGATCCAGCTCAGCTTTCTGAAAATATCTTTTCCGTGGCATCAACATTCTTTTCCCAGGAATAATTCGCTTCCACAAAAGACCTGCATAGAGAAGAAACATCCTGCCAAAGTCCCGGATTGTTTTTAAATCGCTGACATGTCTCAATAATTAATGCTGCCATGGACTCCGGTTGGGTATCTCTGAAAATATATTTTGGGTCCAGTCGTCCCAGAATCTCTTTTGTTCCGCCAATCGGCGTTCCTAACACAGGAACACCCGAAGCCAGAGCTTCCAGAGTCACCAAACCAAATCCCTCTAACTCCAAGGTGGGAAGAATAAAAATATCAGCCGAGCGGTAGTAATCAGGAAGTTCCTCTTCAGGAATGAAGCCGGTAAAATGAATGTGATTTTCAATTCCCAGGTTTTGACTCAATAAAATAAGATCATTTTTGAGAGGCCCCTTTCCGCCCAATATGAAATAGATATCGGGAACAATCTTTACAACCTCTTTGATAGCATATATCAGATTTTTTAATCCCATTCTAGGCACCAAATTCCTTACTGAAAATAAGATCATCTTTTTTTGAGGAATATTCAAACACTGCCTGATTCCCGCCCTATCTGCAGCCGGATAAAATCGGTGCAGATCAACGCCCCCAGGAACAACCTTCATTTTTTCAGAAGGAATTTTATAGGCACACCATAATTTGTCCTGAGTAAATCGGCTTAGAACAACGATTCTACCTGACTTATTAAGAACTCTCCTCTCGATAAACTTTCGCGCCTGAACATTCAAAAAATATAAAATCCTTCTTATGACACCCTTCGGCTTCGGATTTCTCGATCGAAACTCTTCAAACGACAGGGAAAGGCAGGTATAGATTCTCTTTATTTTCTTACTGGCAGGGGAATGGATAACACCAATGGCAGAAAAAGGCTGATGAAAATTGATGCAGTCAAAAGGATATTGATTCTGGAGGGAATCAAAAAGTCTTTTGCAGTTTAATAAAGTTGATACAAGAAAAGCAAAGGCATTGCTTTGATCAAGATCGTATCTCCACTCCCTGACACCTTGAATGATTTCTTGGTTTGATTTGTGGTCTGGCAACTTTCGAGTCAGGATATGAACATCATGACCTCTTCGTGCCAGGCCAGTTGCCTGCTCATAAAGAACCCTTTCTGCTCCTCCAATAACCTCACTTATTGACACATCTGAAACGAATAGAATGTTCAAGATTTAACTTCCTGCTTTATACATATTTACTGAATGGGATACCATTTTTAAGAGCAGAGTACCTTTTTAGATCACTATCAACCATTTCTCTAACCATCTCCTTAAACGAAACCGTTGGAGCCCAGCTTAATTTTCTACGAGCTTTTGAGCTATCTCCTCGCAATATATGAACCTCTGCAGGACGATATAGTTCTTTGTCTATAACCAGGTAGTTATTGTAATCTAAACCTATGTAGCTAAACGCTTCTTTCAAAAATTCTTTAACAGAGTAAGACTCTCCCGTAGCAATGACATAATCATCAGGCTCATCCTGTTGCAACATAAGCCACATTGCTTGAACATAATCTCGAGAATGTCCCCAATCTCGTCTTGCATCCAAATTGCCTAACCTGATTTCTTTTTCTAACCCCAGTTTTATCTTCGCCGCCGCTGACGAGATTTTTCTGGTTACAAACTCCGCCCCTCTTCTTGGTGATTCATGGTTGAATAAAATTCCTGATACTACGAATAGACCATACGACTCTCTATAATTCCTGGTTAACTCAAATCCAGCCATCTTAGATATTCCATACGGAGAACGAGGATGAAAAGGAGTATTTTCGTTCTGAGGTGTTTCTCGAGCATGGCCAAACATCTCACTTGAAGCAGCAAAATACAATCTACATTCAGGAGCCTGTCTCTTTATTGCAGATAAAACATAGTGAGTACCGTTTAGGTTGATATCGATTGTAGAGAATTCATCCTCAAAAGAATAGGATACAAAACTCTGAGCTGCTAAGTGATAACATTCGTCTGGCTTGATTTCAGATATGACATTGAAAATACTTGCGTAACTCTCCATAGAAGCACAGTGAATAATAACCTTATCCAATAAATGCTGTATACGCCACATCCGTGTTTGAGGATCTTCCAGTGCAACACGCCGAACAATACCATGAACTTCATATCCCTTTTCAAGCAACAACTCCGATAAATAACTTCCATCCTGGCCTGTAATTCCTGTGACAAGCACTTTTCTTTTCACTTCAGTTCTCCTCTTTGACTACTCTTTATTATCTTCGTTTTGAATATTGCCTTTAAAGGTTGTTTCTTTAATTCCTTCACCATGTTGTATACTAACTGTGCCAATTAAATACAACCGGGACGGGAATAATGACTGAAAGTAACATTGATCACCCCTTGCAATGACCTGTATATTTTGTGACATATAAGCTGTTAAAGCCTAGTTGGAAATACTCACATTTTATTACCTCAAAACCACATCTCTCTAAAAGTACGGTAAAATCTCTTTTCCCAAAATATCTTTTGTGATCTCCAATTTCTTCCCTGCTAACAATCCCTAGTTTGAAAGATAGAAAGTTCAGAACTGGTCTGGCATGTGGAGTGGGTGTTGTAACAATGAGAATGCCTTCTGGTTTTATGAAAAAAGAGATGTGAGTTATAAGCTCTTCAGGGTTATCTAAGTGCTCAATCACCGCTAATAATGTTAAGCAATCAAAGTCCCTCTGTTCAATTGAAGCCAGATCATCGAAGGAGGATTTAATGAAAAGAAGATTGTCAAAGCTTGTACACTCAACTTTTTTATCAACTCCTACACGGACCGATATGTAATTTCTCATGCTTTTCAAAAATTTTCCATCAAACCCACAACCCAAGTCTAACAATCTTGCCCCATGAGGGATATACTTTTTCACCTTTCTGATTCGAAGCCATCTTAAAAATGGCTCTAAAAAGGCGTTCTTATCGTCTTTAACACACAAAACTACAATCCCTCTTTAATGAACCTCAAAATAAGAAGTACTGAAAAGCCCACTGTAGCAACCAATAAAAAGATTGTCACAAATACAAGAGTTCTTAACCGCTAAATTCATGATTTTTTGTACCCTGAAGGGGTATGATCGTTTCATATATATTTCCTTATCCAGACAAAGTAAGTTCCTATTTTATACATATTGTAATGTTGATTGAGTTCTAATTGGATAGTTGGATTGTGGAATATCCATTGCAGTTGTTCAAACGTATGTGTAGTCAATCCTGCAATTATGGCCTTTGGTTTCATTTCCTCTATTGATTTATAAATTGTTCCGGGTGATCGCCAAACTTTCCAGAGAACCTGCGGAGCATCCTTGTCCCTAAATTCGTAAACAAATTCAGGAGTTGTTAAAACAAGCTCTCCTGCTTTGACGTGTCGAGAAACCATCTTTACCACTTCTTCTTTTTCTTGAGCCCCATATTGATAGAAGGTATTGTAAGTTGCATACATTTGCTTGAAGTCAACAAAAAAAATAGTTGCGAATGACGCAACACACAATGTCAATAGAATACTTTCCTTCACGCCTCTATTTCCAAATATTGTTACAAATACAGGGCATATTAGAAGAGGCAATCCCAGAAGGAGAACCACCTGTAGGATACCCTCTTCTATAAGGGAAAACGGTTCAGATCCAAATAACAACGCCCCCTTCCATTTCAGATTGAAGAATAGTAATGGGTCATTAACTAAAAGCAGATAGGTTAGCCATAGACTGAACATCGCCCCCAATAAGATTAATCCTTCTTTCTTCGTGAGCTTTTCTATGATGGGCTGAACCAATATCCCCACCAAGATAGCCAATAAAGGCAAGATTGCTGCGTGATACCTTGGGAATCCCCAATTAGTTCCTCCAATTACCAAATAGCCAAGTGAATAAAAGAGACTGCTCCATGTCAATAAGCCAAGGGCACCCAGTTTTTTCTCCTTTCTCATTTTCCATATCAATACTGTCTTCCATAGGTACAAGTAGATAAAAAATGGCGAAAACCAGAAAATGATACGCAACGAATCAAGCCCAAGGCTTAATAATCTTGGCAGCAAACCCCCATTAGCCAGCCTGACAGCAAATGAAGATAAGGGAGTGACTAATAAAAGAGAGAACGAATCCATGCCCCATAATGGTATGGAAATGCTTGCCCATGTAATTAGGAACATACATATCCCCAAGATGCTACCTATGGCGGCTTTTGCCCACGCGTGGGATAACCCATGATGATTGATAAGGGGGTAAGACAAAACCCCAAGTAATAGACCTAGCGTAGAGGTTACTTTTGCCCAAAGGCATAGAGCCACTGTAATTCCCACTAAAGCGATATTTAAAATACCGGGGCTACTATAGGTGCGATTAATAAAATAGAACAAAGCGATAAAACCTAGCGGCAGTAGTGAACTATCTGCAAGGTCTATCGCTGTAATTCCTTGAATAGAAAGGGGAGAAAGCAGATAAAATACTACTGCCCATAGACCAGCCCAGCGATTAGATAACTGATATGCTAACTTATAAATAACCAAGGCAGTAACAAGAATGCAGAACACGTTTGCTAATCGAGCTACTGATACACTCACTCCAAAAATCCGAAATACTAAGGCTAAGAAGGCTGGATAAAGAGGGGGATGGTCAAATAGCCAAGCTGAGTTTATCCCATTTGACCAGTTTTCACCGGCTGACAGAGATACCCAATCCCACTCGGTTAATGGAACATTTAACTTTTGTGAAATTCCAAACAGGAAGATAAGAATAGATAAAAAAACGAAAAGAAAAGGGGTGAATTTATAGCGACTCATCGTATTTATATGTTCTGCCTCCTGACGATTTAGGAATACTTATTTGTACAACAGTTCCTGATAAACTTCATTTATCCTTTTTACCATAGTCTCCATACTAAAGCGTTCTTCCACATCTTTCCTTGCTGCCATTCCCATTTCACTGCTTTATCCCTATTTGAAGGCAAATCGATTATGGCTTCTGCCATATTAATCAAAATATCTAAACCTTACAATGTGCCATAGTGCAGCAGCCCCATCTTTCCATGTTATCTTTTTCCCCTCTGAGTAATCTCGTCCCCAGTAGGAAATAGACACCTCATATATTCTGTATTTAGACTTTGCAAGCTTCATAGTTACCTCTGGTTCAAACCCAAACCGATTTGACTTAAGGTTCAAGCTTCTAATGACATCTGTCCGGAATGCTTTGTAGCCTGTCTCCATGTCGGTAAGGTTCAGGTTGCTAAGCATGTTGGAAAAGGTGGTTATTATCTTATTGCCAACATAGTGCCAGAAGAAAAGTACCCTATGTGGCCCTCCTAAAAACCTCGACCCATAAACTGCATCTGCTTTACATTCGATAATAGGATTTATCAAATTAGGGTATTCTCTTGGATCATATTCCAGGTCTGCATCCTGTATAATAACAATATCACCGATAACATAACCAAGGCCGGTACTGACCGCCGCTCCTTTGCCCCTGTTCCTCTCATGATAAAATACCCTTACCCCTTCCCTTTTAATCTCTGCAAGAGCATCCCTGGTTCCATCACAAGAGTAATCATCAACTACAATAATCTCTTTTGGGATATCTATTAAAGAAATCTTCTGAATTACTTCTTTTATGGTATCCTTTTCATTATAGACGGGAATAATGACTGAAAGTAACATTGATTACCTCTTGAAATGACCTGTGTATTTTGTGACATATCAGTTGTTAAAGCCCAGTTGAAAGTTCAGGATTGGTTTGTTTTGTAAATCCGCACCTTCACGATATCTCCTTTGAAAAAATCAACCCGCGTACAAACCCCAATGCATATGCTGTCTCGCATAGAAACCAGATTGGTTTGCCCGTTAAAAAAGCATACAGTAGGCGCATTGGGAAACGGAAAAGCCTAAATAGTAGAGATACTTGGGTTTTGTATGAGCCATGACCTTTTGGCGTTTCAATAACCCATTGGGGGTATTTACGATTGGCGTATGCTGCTTGGCGACCATTACGGTAGAACTGATGCAACAGTTTGTTCAAATTGTCCGGCGGCAGATGATGATAGACAACTTCCGGCACCACTACAATCCGTTTACCCAATTTACGAAATTCTTCACGCAGGTATGGATCTAAGCCCCTGGGGATCAATTCATTCTCACCGCCCACTTCCTTGAATTCCTCTGTGCGCATAATCAGACACGGATGCTCGGCAAGGTCTGAGTCGGTAATCTCTTGAACAGGCTTCCAGGAGCGCCGTGGAATTTCTTTCATTATACGGCGCATGAGAAAGCTGGCATCTTCAGGAACCGCATTGTTGCCGCCTGCCATTCCTATTTCAGGATATGCCTCCATAATGAATACCAGTTTAGTAAAGGTTTCAGTGTCCGGCAACGATGTATCATCATCCAGAGTTAACAAATATTTACCTCGTGCAATAGCTGCCCCAATATTAATCGACCGCCCTTGTAAAGGATCACCCCGTACTACTATTAGCTCATAACCTGAAAAATCCTGGCACTCAATCTGGACAAGCAATTTCGGGAAATACCCCCCACGGTATGCATCATATGTAGGGACAACCACTGACAAATCTACTTGACTGTTATCAGATGAGTATTGCCAAAAAGTTCCTGGCGATACCTCATGATTTGGATATTTCACAAATGGGCATGAAACATCAGCCGCTGGCTGCCAACAACACAAGTAAAAATGATTTTCAATACCTTGGAATGTCTTTTTTTCTTTCATCTTCTATTGGTTTTTTTCGGCTACGACCGCATAGCCTGATGCTGCACGCCATGCCATTGGATCCCGCTCTAGCAGCACATCCAGCCAAGACAGGGGAGTTGCTAACCATCCAAAAAACCTTAAACCTATTTTGTAAAGAATTTCTTTATGAAAGCTGAAGAACATAGCCATAGTCTCTTGTACCAGCCATGCTAGAGCTGAAGCAGGACCTGCCACTACATGCAACTCAAGTATGTCAAAAGCGTTCATCAATTGCCGCAGTCCAAACGATGTCCAACGATAAAAATCCTCTGGTGAGGCGTGAAATGTCTGCATAAAAGGCGTTTCTATAAATACCCTCCCTCCAAATTTCATCACCCTATATATTTCCTTTACCGCCTGATACGGATCGGCAACATGCTCAAGCACACCGGTACATACTATGGTATCCACGCTTTCATCTTTCATTGGGAGATATAACAAATCTCCTTGAATGTCTACCCCTTCTTTAATAATGATATCGAGATTCAGAGTTCTAATATCAAAACGTAGGGACGCCGAACCGACATTTAGCCTTAATCCATCTGGCGATCTAACCTGCTCTTTGCACAGGAACTGGGATACCCGATTTACACTCGCTTTAGATTGCCATGTAGGATGCGGCGGTGCGAACCACTCACGTATATGAAAAAAGATGCCTAGACCCATGCTGTACCTGACCGCTCTCTCAATATTAGCCAGACCATATCTGGCCAACTAAAAGACGAAAGCTCTAAACATATATAGACCATAAATAGATGGATGATGGCTCTATATTTCATCAGGATTCTGCCCATCCAGCCACACCCTCGCCCATACTTCTAAAATTACAAGGCTCCAGATACGGTGACCCAATTCATAACGCCTGCTTCTGTGCATCGCCAGCAATTCTAGAGCTGCCTCTGGTCGCACAATACTCCTAAGTTTAAATCTTTCTGATGAAAATAATTCTGCAACCACATCTCCCAGCTCACCATGGAGCCAGCGGCCAATAGGCACAGTAAAACCTTGTTTTCTCGGCTTGAGGATAACAGGGGGCAAGTAACGGACTGCCAACTTGCGGAGCAAATACTTCCCATGACCACGGCGATACCGCATGGAAAACGGTAGCCGCAAAGCCCATTCCAGGAAATGATGGTCCAGCAGAGGCACTCGAACCTCAAGGGAATTAGCCATGCTCATGCGGTCAACCTTGAATAGTACATCCTCGGGCAGATAAGCACAAAGATCAGCATAGAGAAAGCGATCACGTTTGTCACGCACTGGCGCGATATGTAAGATATTCTCCATATCTTTCAATGGATCATCACGGATTTGTTCAAGGAATTCAGGTGTGTAAAGCCAGTGCCTCAAAGCTTTGGAAACAGTAATGCGACGCAGATATCGAGCATTTCCATCATGTGCAATATCATAAACCAATCTCTTCAATAAACCGGTCAAACCGCTTCTATATGCCCATTGCCAACCCGGGGGACACCATTTTATAGGAAGATCCGGCAAAGCCAATGCAAACCGTGTCCAATCATAACCAGCAAATGGTTCGTCTCCTCCATCGCCAGACAAAACCACCTTCACCTTTTCTCGAGCAAGCTGTGAAACAAGAAAGGTGGGCAATATAGAATTGTCAAAAAGCGGCTGTTCCAGATGCGTTATCAAATGAGGGAGTTGACGGACGATATCGGGCGTTACCAGACTTTCATGGTGATTCGACCCAATGTGTTTTGCAACGGTTCTGGCGAATGCCCGTTCATCGCCTCCACCGGAAAATCCAATGGTAAAGGTATCGATCGGATCCTCCTTGTGCCTTTGAGCAATGGCAGTGACTAAGCTGGAATCCATTCCACCAGAAAGAAAAGCCCCTACCGGTACATCCGCAACCAGGTGGCTCTTGACAGCGTCATTGAGTTTCTCATCTAATTCTTCAACAAAGGCCTCCTCGCTTCCTTTAAAAGGTGGACTGGAAAAATCCGGGGCCCAATATTGGCCTGTTTTGGGTGTTCTCCCTTTAAATTCCAGCCAGCAGCCGGGCATTAGCACTCGAACACCACAGAAGATTGTATCTGGGCCTGGTATATAGCCCAGTTCCAGATAAGAATCTACCGCTGAGGGACTCATCTCTCGGCTAAGCCCAGGGTGTGCCAATATGGCCTTGATTTCTGAAGCAAAAACCAAGCCATTTGTTAAGGGAGCGTAGAACAAGGGTTTTATTCCTATTCGGTCGCGAGCAAGAAAAAGTTCCCGACAACAATTATCCCAGATGGCAAAGGCAAACATTCCCCGAAGTCTTTCAAGAACTCGCTTGCCCCATTTACGATACCCTAACAGGATTACCTCCGTATCAGAGACAGATTGAAAGATTTCGCCGTCTTTTTGCAATTCGCAGCGCAGTTCGCGGTAATTGTAGATTTCACCATTGAAGACCACTATATATCGGCCATCCTGGGTACTCATGGGCTGGCTTGCAGCTTCGGTAAGATCAATGACAGCAAGTCGTGTGTGTCCAAGAGCTACTATGTTATTCGTCCAATATCCGGAATCATCTGGCCCGCGATGACTGAGAGATTGGACCATCATCTTGAGTGTCGGGATGTCAACTGGGGTACCTACGTATCCGCAAATGCCGCACATCAGACAAGCTCCCTATATAGAGACAATGTCTCTGTTGCAGTTTTTTGCCAGGTGAATTCGGAAGCGCGTTTCTTACCCATGACCTTCAAATGATTTCGAAGTGATTCGTCTTCCATCAGTCCTGAAATAGCGCCAGAAATACTGTCCACATCTTCTGGGTCTACTATGATTGCAGCCCCTCCAGCTATTTCAGGAAGGGACCCTCTGTTTGAAGTAATGACAGGTACCCCACATGCCATAGATTCCAGAACGGGGAGACCGAAACCTTCATAGAGGCTGGGATAAAGGGAAATCAAGGCTCCGGAAAGGAGTGCGGGAAGATGGTCATCCGGGACGATGCCGGGGAAAAGTAGCTTACCTTTTGCTTGTCCCAGCAATTTCCATAAGGGTTCCGGCGGACCGATCAGGACAAGAGGTATGTCCGGTACGGCATTCATGACAGCAGCGACGGTCCGCTTGAGATTCTTTCGGGGTTCCGGCGTTCCCACGAGGAATACTAAATAAGGGCCGGTGAGGTTATATTGCCTTCTCAATATCGTACTTTTTTCATCGTCCGTAAAGACAAGGAAATGGGGATCTACGCCTTCGGGGATCACCCTGATTTTTGCTTCCGGAATCTTCATGAGCTCAATGAGATCTTCCCGGGTCCTGGAGGAAACCGCGATAACGGCGTCGGCTTTGGCCAGTCCCCTGGGAAGCTCATGGCGATAGCCACGTTCATTAAGATCCCGGTCCGCAAAATAATTGGGGAATCGGAGATACGTGAGATCGTGTACCGTGAGGACCCTTTTCGCTTTTTTGGCCGGAGGAAGGACGAAATGGAGGCCATGAAAGATATCGATGGCGCCGGTAAAAAATTCGATGGGCGGCCATTCGATCATGTCCCAGCTTCCCTGGAGGAGCTGTCTTGGGAACAGGATTTCCCGGGTGGAGACGTTTCCCTTTTCGGGGTTCCAGAGCCGCCCTTTTCCACGGAAACGGTTAACAAAAAGGACCATCTCTTCCCTGGGGGCTACTTCCAACAAAGCGGTGATCAGTGCCCTGCTGTATCTGGCAATTCCTCCGGATGGGTAAAGGGTATGGTAGGCGTCAATAGCAATCTTCATGGTTTGGCCACGGCCACCATCCTTACCTGAAATGTCGTGGGATGCCGCTGACCGGGGAGTTCAACGAAGTAGATCAGTTTTAAAATCTTGAACCAGATCCAACGCACGAGCCGATAGGCCAGATGACGCGGTGTCAATTTGATGGGCCACTGTTCAGGTACAAACCGCACCTCAGAAAAACCAGCCATTTGAAGCACATATTTTAGACTCATTTCCGTAAAAATGAGCTGGTGAGTAAAATCGTTATAGCGGTTATAGAGGGAGGTAAGACTGGCGGCTTGAGGCACATTAACGACGAGCGCACCCCCGGGGACCAAGAGACCACCGCGGAGTTTGGCCAAAAACGAAACAAGGTCATTTTTCGGAATATGTTCAAGGACGTCATTCAATGCAATCAGCGAATAGTAACCCTGGCGATTCTGAAGAAATGCATCCATCTCTCCGTGATGGATCGGACATGAGAGCCTCTTCCGTGCACGCTTCACCTGTTGTGCTGAGAGATCGATTCCCTCGATCCGTGTGTAACCGGAGGACTGTAGAAAATAGAGGAATTCTCCGCTTCCGCATCCTACATCCAAGATGGGCGCATCCTTGTCACTGGGAAGACAATCATAATACCATTCCCCATAGCCCCTGGCTGTCAGTTCAAAATCAAGCCCGCGGTGAAGCTCATCCCAAAACAAGTCTCCGTAGAGCTTAAAATTTTCCTGTTCGTTTTTCATAATTCCTTCTGTGATGTTGTCCTGATTGGATCAGTTCCCTGAAGATTCCTTCAAGTCGAGCTGCCGAATCGGACCATTGGCATTCTTTCACCCTGCGAAATCCGCGTTCAATGAGGGATTGGCGAAGCGGGAGATTGTCGAGCACATCCCGGATTCCCTGCGCAATTGACCCGATATTCAGGGGATCGACCAAAAGTGCCGCGCCACCGCAGGTCTCCGGGATGGAGGAGACATTCGACGCCACCACGGGAATTCCGCAGGCCATCGCCTCTAACGGCGGAGCCACCCACCCCTCATAAAGAGACGGATGGATCAAGACCTCAGCGCCATTGTAAAGATGCATGATGTCATCGCCCTCCGGTGACACGGGGCCGAGGAAGCGGACTCTGTTTTCGAGTCCCTTTTCTCTCACAGACCGAACAGCTTCGTCATAGGCATTTTCAAATGGTCCGGCCAGGACAAGCGTCAGATCCGGAAATTCCGTGCTGATAAAGGCAAATGCCTCCACCAACCGGAGGATATTCTTGTTACTGGAAAGGGCGCCCACGTAGAGCAGGTAGGGTTTTGTTAACTGGAAGCGCTCCCGGAGGATCGATCGAACAAGTTCCCGGTCTTCCACGCGGTGCATGTGGGGATCTACACCATGGGGTGATACCCGAATGCGGTTCGCCGGTAGGTTGAGGTAGTTCATGAAGTCCCGTTTTGTCTGTTCAGAGACCGCAAGATAATAATCACTCTCCCTCATGGCATAATCCAATGCCCGACGCAGTGGTTCTGCATGGCCAGGCGTTGTCAGCTCCGGTGCGGCGACGTAGACAATACCATGAAGAGTGCTCATCGTAATCGCTCTCCGGGCCGGGGGAAAGACAAGGTCGGGACCGTATACGAGGTCTACAGCTCCAACGAAAGATTCTATGGCAGGCCAGGAATAATGGCGCCACGACCATTCAAGAAGACGTCCCGGCAGTCGGCAGACGAATTCACGGTGGCCCCGTCCAGTTGGGATGGCTATCATTGAATTTCGAGTCCCACGCCAGCTGTAATAAAACAGAATATATTCAATATCAGATTCGCGCTTAACGAGGTGATCGATCAGGTTGCGGGAGTTGCGCTGTACAGCCCTTTCGCCGTGAATCACGGGATTGGCGTCGATTAGGATTCTCATGATTGTCCCATAGGCGATTTCATTCGTTCACAGACCCGCTTTTCTGAGCCACAATTCCAGAAAGAGGAGGGCATAGAGGTCTTCTCTTGGTTGCGCCGCCATAGGGCAGTTTCGGATATCCTGAATAGCTGCGCGATTCAGATAATGAAAGATTCTGGTCGATCCGTCACCGCAGAGTTCATCGAACAGAGGGAGGAAGGCATTCCGAAGCCATGCGTTTAGAGGAACGACGAATCCCTGTTTGGGGCGGTTTAAGATACCGGCGGGCAACAGTGTTTCGGCAAACTTCCGCAGCAACCGCTTCCCTTCCACAGGGAGAGGACTGACCAGCCACGACGGCGGGAGCGAAAAGGCAAATTCCACCAGGCGGCGGTCCAGAAAAGGAACCCGGACTTCCAATCCATGGGCCATGCTCATTCGGTCAACCTTGGTCAGCATATCATCCGGCAGTGATGTTCTCATATCCATCCAGAGCGCCCGATGAACGGGATGCCGGTGGGCAACTGCGACAAGCTCCGCCGTGGCAACGCTCCGGAGGGAGTCTTCCGCTTCAATATCCCGGTTGTCAAAGAGTGCTCTGCGGTCGGATGCTGTGGTGATCTGCCGTTCCGTGACATACCTTTCCTCATCGCTCATTTCTGCAAGCGAGAGCATGTACGGTAAAGAGGAACGTCTCCCTGATCGCCAGGGCGGAAAGAATTGGAGAATTCCGGCGATGAACGCCGGATGGGGAAGCAATGCATTCATGGCGGCAACGCGGTAACGACCCGTATAACCTCCGAATACTTCATCGCCACCATCCCCTGAAAGGACCACTTTGGCAACGCCCCTTGCTGCGCGACAGAGGGTAAACGTGGGCAATGCCGAGGAATCGGCAAATGGTTCGTCCATAAAATCAACGACATCGTGGAGCAATGCCAGAGGATCAAGGTCTATTGCAAGTTCAATATGGTTTGTTCCCAGATGGGCAGCCACCCGACGGGCAATGGGGGCTTCATCAACGCCTGTATCAGGAAAAGAAACACAGAGTGTTGTCATGGGTTGATATTTTTGTGCCATGGCCGCAACGATGGAGGAGTCGACGCCTCCGGACAGGAAAGCCGCGACGGGAACATCGGATAGGAGATGCGTTTGTACGCTGGTCTCGATGTGTTCTGCCAGTTCCCGTAATGCCCTGTTCCGGTTGTTGGGAATCGCGACAGGTTGTGGTTGCCAGTAGATCGCCCGGCGGATCTGACCGTTTTGAATCGTAACCCTTTCGGCGGGGCGGAGCTTTTGTATTCCCTTCACGATACTCGCGGGCGCCGGGATGTAGGAGAAGGCAAGGTAATTGTAAAGAGATTGGACATCTATCTCGGCAGGTTCCTGCCACGCCTTCAGGATTGCGGTCAATTCCGATGCAAAATGGACCTGATCGTCTGAGACGGCAAGATAGAGAGGTTTGATTCCAAAGCGGTCCCGGGCCAATAAAAGGCTTTTTTTTGGATGATTCCAGAGGGCGAAGGCAAACATCCCCTCCAGGGAATCCGTGCAATTTTCCCCGAAATCCTCGTACAGATGCACGGAGACCTTTGCACAACCTTCCCCCAACGGTTAAAAAATATCATACCTAAATGCAAGAACAAAAAGTGACAAGTCAGTCATTAAGATATCTCAGAAACACAGTAAAAAAAGCGCCTGTAAATTGCA
>Ga0265296_1002640_pt1 | contig 17727 bp, 12 predicted proteins | sample MunlanPumphouse1_FD_189073 | JGI IMG/M metagenome (GOLD analysis project Ga0265296, IMG submission 189073) | Groundwater microbial communities from a municipal landfill in Southern Ontario, Canada - Pumphouse #1 | ecosystem: Environmental > Aquatic > Deep subsurface > Groundwater | place...
TTCATTGCCAACCCAATCACGCACGCACTTCATTGGGCATAAAGTGCCATATTCTTTTTCTTTTGGCCCTAAAATTTCAAATTGATTAACTAAGCCAATTTTCACATCTGTTTTGCCTTTTTGAGAACAAAAATCTAAATACTCTTTAACAAACCTTTCCATTAACTCAGCATGGAAACCAACCACTAAAATAAAATTTCTATATCCTGCCTCAATTAAATTATCCAGCAAATAAGCTAAAAATGGCCTTTGCTTAACACAAATCAAAGACTTTGGCTTATCTTTTGAAAGCTCTTTCATTCTGGTGCCTTGCCCGGCAGCCGCAATTACAACTTTATGAACCATAATTTTGTATTTTATTATAAAACGATATTTAAAATTTTATTTTGGATAAAAATGACTTTCTTGATACTTTTATCCTCCAACCACTTACTTATCTTTAAATCTAATTTGGCTAATTCTAAAACCTGCTCTTGACCTGAGCCTGCCTCAACTTCCATAACCCCTCTTGTTTTGCCATTGATTTGAACTACTATATTAACTTTTTCATCTTCAACCAAGTTCTTATCATATTTTGGCCACTCTTGTTCAAAAATTGAATCCCCCTCCCCCTTAATTCTTGATTCTTGATTCTTAGTTCCGCTGTATAGCTCTTCCCCAATATGCGGAGCAAAAGGAGATAAAATTAATAAAAACTTTGCAAAAACATCTTGTGAAATTTCTTTTTCTTTTTCCATTTCATTAAGCAAAATCATCAAAGCAGAAATAGCTGTGTTAAATTTCATTGCCTCGATATCCTCTGAAACTTTTTTAATTGTTTGATGAGCCAACTTTTCTAAATTTAAATTTTGAACTACAACTTTGCACTTTGCACTTTGCACTTTGAACTTGAGTTTATAAACTCTCTCTAAAAACCTTCTCGCCCCTTTAATGCTGTTTGTGTCCCAAGCAATAGCTTGGTCAAAAGGCCCCATAAACATCTCATAAATCCTTAAAGTATCAGCTCCATAATCCTTAACAATATCATCGGGGTTTATAACATTGCCTTTTGATTTGCTCATTTTCACTCCGCCTTGGGCCAAGATTAAGCCAACATTGCGCAATTTTAAAAATGGCTCTCCAAAATCAATTAGGCCATTTTTAAAAAGCGCTTTAGCAAAAAACCGAGCGTATAAAAGATGTAAAACCGCATGCTCGGCCCCGCCCACATATAAATCTACTGGCAGCCAGTATTTAATCTTCTTTGAATCAGCAAACTCATTTTTATTTTGATGGTCAAGGTAGCGAAAGAAATACCAAGACGAACAAACAAAAGTATCCATTGTGTCAGATTCTCTTTTTGCTTGTCCACCGCATTTGGGGCACTTAACTTTATGGAATTCTTTTGATTTTATTAAAGGCGACTCGCCTGTTGGCATAAAATCAACATCTGTTGGCAACAATACTGGCAAATCATTTTCTGGCACCGCTGCTTGCCCGCACTTTTCACAATAAATAATTGGAATAGGAGCTCCCCAATAACGCTGCCGTGAAACCAGCCAATCTCTTAATCTATAATTTACTCTTTTTTCAGCTGCGCCCTTATCAGCCAACCACTGCCCAATTTTTTCCATAGCTTCATTGGAAGAAACCCCATTAAATTGTTCTGAATTTGTTAAAATGCCTTCCTCCCCCCAACATTCCACTTCCAACCTAATAGAATCTTTTCTACCCATAGCAACATCTACAGCATTAGTTAGGGCAGAATGTAGGCCTGGGGGCAAAACAACTTTCGGGCAAGGCAAACCATATTTTTTTGCAAATTCAAAATCGCGCTGGTCGTGGGCTGGTACAGCCATAATAGCACCCGTACCATAACTTGATAAAACATAATCAGCCACAAAAACTGGAATTTCTTTATTGTTAGCTGGATTAATTGCCACAATGCCTTCTATCCTTACGCCTGTTTTATCTTTTACATCAGCTTGCCTGTCTCTTTCGCTTTTCTTTTTCGCTTCTTCGGCATATTCCTCAACCTCTTTTATATTTGAAATTTGCAATTTGAGATTTGAGATTACATTGTGTTCTGGCGCCACCACCAAATAAGTACACCCGAAAATTGTGTCAATTCTCGTGGTAAAAACCTTGATTTTTGATTCTTGATTTTTGATTCTAAAATCTATTTCGTATCCTTCACTTTTTCCAATCCAATTCTTTTGCATTATTTTAATTGGCTCTGGCCAATCAATTTTATCCAGCCCCAACAGTAATTCTTCGCTAAAATCTGTAATTTTAAAAAACCACTGCTCCAAATCTTTTTGTAAAACATCGCTAGAGCACCTTTCGCACTTGCCATCTTGCGCTTGCTCATTAGCTAAAACTGTTTGGCACGAATTACACCAATTAACAGCAGCTTTTGCTTTGTATGCCCAGCCATTTTTGTAAAGAAAAAGAAAAAACCACTGCGTCCACTTGTAATATTCAGGGCTTGAGGTGTCTATTTCTCTTTCCCAATCATAAGAAAAACCCAAGGACTTAATTTGCTCTTTAAAATGCTTTATGTTTTTGTGTGTGCTTTCGTTGGGATGGACTTTTGTTTTAATAGCGTAATTTTCCGCTGGCAGGCCAAAAGCGTCCCAGCCAATTGGGTGCAACACATTAAACCCGTTCATTCTTTTATAGCGAGAGACAATGTCCGTGGCGGTGTAGCCCTTGGGGTGGCCCACATGCAAGCCAGCGCCCGAGGGATAAGGAAACATGTCCAAGCAATAAAACTTGGGCTTTTTATCAAAGTCCTGCGCTTTATAAATTTCTTTTTTATCCCAGTATTTCTGCCATTTTGGCTCTATTTTATTTGGTTCGTATTTTTCTGCCATAACAATGTTGTATTGTATGCTAAAACTAATTTAAATTAAAGAGTTTTTTAGCGTTTTGGGTGGTTACCTCGGCAATTCTTTCTAGTGGTTCTTCTCTAATTTCCGCAATTTTTTGGGCAATATATTTAATATTAGCTGGCTCGTTTCTCTGCCCTTTCAAAGGAATGGGCGATAAATACGGGCAATCAGTTTCCAATAAAATTCTTTCTAACGGCATGTTCTTAACCACTTTATCATAGTCATTGGTATAAGTAATAATGCCAGTAAAAGAAATATAAAACCCCATTGCTAAATATTTTTGAGCGTCTATCCAAGAGCCAGAAAAACAATGGATAACTCCCTGTAAATTATTTTCTTTTGATAAAATTTCAATAGCCTCTTTGTGGGTATTCCGGCAATGCACAATTATGGGCAAGCTAAATTCTTTGGCCAAATTTATCTGCTCACTAAAAATTTCTTTTTGGTATCTTAATAATTCCTCCTTTTCGGGTTCTGTAATTTTTGGACTTGCCAATTCCAGGCCGCACTCCCCCACAGCCACCACTTTTTTGCTTGTTATAATTTCCAAAAAATCTTTTTTGTTAAAAACATATCCGCTTTCCTCTTTAGTTTTTGGGTGGCAGCCAATTCCAGCAAAAATGTTTTCATACTGGCCTGCTAACTCAATAGCCTTCTTGGCGCTTTGTAAATCAAAGCTGGGGTTAATAATAAAGCCAACGCCATTTTCTTTAGCGTTTTTAATTACTTGCTCCCTGTCATTATCATATTGTTCAACATCTAAATGAACGTGGGTATCAATTAGCATATTAGCTTAGGCGAGGGAAGAGCGAGTCGCCTTTTTCAATAATAAGAATTGAAAACTCCTTGTTAAAATCTTTAATGCCAAGTTGTTTAAAAATTAGCTTTGATGTTTCTGGTAAAAACGGGACCAGCATGCCTGCAATTTCTGTTAACAAAATCAATAAATTACTAATTACGTGGTCAGACTCTTCCCGTTCCCAAGGTTTTTTACGGTCAATATACTTATCGCAAAAGCTAATCAATTGCCAAACATTTTCTAATGCTTTACTAAATTCTAAATTATCTAAGTTTTCTTTATATTTCTTTTTAACGTCATCCAAAAATTCTTGGCCCTTATGGCCCAAGCGGGCTATTGCCACTTCAGGGCCCGCTCTTAAAGCCAAAGCAATAATCCTTGACGCCAAATTGCCCAGCCCGCTAGCTAAATCGCTGTTGTACTTTTCATCTAAGCGGCTAAGGGAAACATCCCCGTCATTGCCAAATGGAAATTGGGTTAACAATAAATATCTTGTAGCGTCAACCCCATATTTTTCTATTAAATCGTTTGGGTCAACCACATTTCCAATGGTTTTAGACATTTTTTGGCCGTCAACTGTAAAATATCCGTGGCAAAAAATTTGCTTTGGCAATTGGCCAATAGCATCCTCGCCATAATAAGCTAAAAGCAAAGCTGGCCACATAATACAATGAAACTTTAAAATATCCCGGCCCACTAAATGCAAATCCGCTGGCCAAAACTCGGTCTTGCCCAAATTTTGTAAAACTGTCCAATAATTAAGCAAAGCATCCACCCAAACATAAACTGTTTGGCTTTCTTCCCATGGCAATTTTATGCCCCAAGAAACACTTTTGCGAGAAATAGATATATCGTCCAGCCCTTGTTTTATAACTCCCAAAACTTCTCTTTTTGCCTTTTCTGGCCTTATTAAAATCTTATCCCCCTCTATTAGCTCTTGAATTTTCGGTAATAATTGCCGAAGTTTGAAAAACCAATTTGTTTCTGAAACATCTTGGGGCTCGCATTTGTGGTCTGGGCATTTTCCATCAACTAAATCTTTTTCAGTTACAAACTTTTCACAGCCAACACAATACTTGCCTGTATACTCGCCCTCATATAAATAACCATTGCCTTTTAAAATATTTAAAAATTCCGCTACTTTTTCCTCGTGATTATTATCGGTTGTTCGAATAAAATATGAGTAATCAATATTTAAATTTTGCCAAGCTGTCTTAAATAAAACAGAAATTTCATCACAAAAATCCTGCGGCCTTTTATCAGCTTTTAAGGCAGCTTCAAAAATTTTAGCTCCGTGTTCATCGGTCCCAGTTAAAAAGAAGACTTCGCGGCCAAGTTCTCGGTAATATCGAGTTAAAACATCAACTGCCAAAGTAGCATAAGCATGGCCAATATGAGGCTTGGAATTTACATAATAAATAGGAGTAGTTAGATAAATTTTATTGTCTTTTTCTGCCATAAATTTGATTAAATTAACTCTATCACAATTTTCCACAGATTTCTAATCTTGACAAATTCTTAAAAAGTGATATGGTATTAATATATTTTTATTCCTCGCGTTGAGTAAAAATTAATTTAAAAAGGAGTTCAAAATGAGAAAGGGATTATTTTTTTCAGGTCTTTCTATTTCTCTTTTCATCTTTTTATTTGTAGTTTACGCTTCCCTTCCCCAAAAACAATATGGGGTTATTGTCCACCGACCGGGCTGGCCAAGCGCGAACGAATGTGTCGTTCCTTTTTTAATATTCATGATTGGTGTATGCCTAATGATACGGGCAACAGTGCCATACAAGGTGTGTAATAAAATCCATCTCAAATGGCATGGGCTCTGCAAATGGATGAGAGCAAAAACTAAACTTAGGTTAAATGTTTAAATTTAATCTAAGTATCTAAAAAATGGCAATCGGTAGTCAACTACTTATGTAATAAGTAGCCTCTGATTGCCGCTTTGCCATTTTTAAAACCCGATTTTACTTGCCAATCACTATTACAAACTCCCCCTTTAACGGAGATTTTTTTATTGCTTCAATAACTTCGCTAATGCTGCCCCGATATATTGTTTCAAATTTTTTTGTTAACTCCCTGCCCACGACAACCGACAGGTTGTCACCCTGAGCCTGCCGAAGGGCAACCTCTATCTCCTCTAAGGTTTTCATAATGCGATACGGGGATTCAAAAAAAACAACTGGATATTTGAAACCTATGGCTTCCTCAAAAAACTGCTTTCTTTTTTTCTTAATCGGTGGAAACCCTAAAAAAACAAATCTGTCCATGCCAAATCCGCAAATGCTCGCTATTGCTGTTAGGGCGGAAGGACCTGGAATTGGCTCTATTTTCACATTATCCCCAAGCTCTTTTATTATGGCTTCAACCAGCTGACCCCCTGGGTCTGAAATACCAGGAGTGCCAGCGTCAGAAATTAAAGCTAAGTTTTTTCCATCTCGGAGCAACTCTAAGATATAACCAACCTTATCTAGTTTAGAATGTTGATGATAAGAAATCATTGGCTTTTTAATGCCAAAACGAGTGAGCATTTTTTGACTCACTCGCGTGTCTTCACATAAAATGTAATCAACAATTTTTAAAGTACCCAGCGCTCTTTGGGAAATATCGCCTAAATTCCCAATAGGCGTTGCCATAACATACAGAGTTGCCATAAAACTTCCGTTATTAGTTATTCGTTATTAGTTATTTGTTGTTCCGGTAGTTCGTGCTTTTGGCGTTTTATTAAATAGTCCTTAATAATTTCATACACCACCCCAGCCAATGGAATTCCCAAAATCGCTCCAGCCGCCCCCCATAATTCCCCGCCAACAGCAAAAGCCACCAGCACCAAAACCGGGGGAAGGCCAATAAGCTTTTTAAATATAATAGGAAATAAAATATGGTTTTCAATTTGCTGCAAAAGCAAAAAAGCCACCACCACAAAAAGCGCTTGGGGGAAAGAATTTAAAGAAACTACAGCAAATAATGCCACCCCCGCCACCAATGGCCCTATAAAGGGCAGTAAGTCCAAAACACCAGCAATAACGCTTAAAATAAAAGCATATTTAACATTTAAAATCATCAACACCACATAAATTCCAAGCCCAATCAAAGCAACGCCAATCAATCGAGTTACAAACCATCCGCTTACCTTCTTTTTTGAACGCCTCCATAATCCAAATAAATATTCTTTGTAATTTGGCGGGGAAAAAGCGCTAATAATTTTTTCCACAAACTGCCTTTCTAAAGAAATAAAAAATGCCATTGCAATCACTAATGCAGTTGAAGCTGCCCCTCCAAAAATACTAGCTAATCCATTGCCAAAACTGCCCCCAGCATTAGTCAAGCCTTGCTGGATTGTTGTTGTAAAAACCTTAGTATTTTTAAAGGATTGGACGCCAAGCTTCTCGAAAAATGGAGAAACCTTTTTTAAATAAACTGGCAAGTTTGCCATGAAATCTTGCATTTCATAAAGCAAAATTGGCGCTGTTTTGTAAATAAAAAAGCCAAGCAAGGCAAAAAAGCCAAGATACAAAAAAGTAGTAGAAACAATTCTAGGCACTTTTTTTCTTTGCAAGCTGTCAATGGCAAAGTTAAATAAAATGGAAACAACCAAAGCAAAAATAAACCAGATAATAATATCTTTTAAAATGTATAAAACGTACAAACACACAACAAGAAGCGCCAATTTTCCTGCTGATTGCCAATCTAAATGCAAATTATAAATTTCTTTTTCTTTCATAGCTTCATCAATTTTTGCAATTCATTTTCATTTTTATGAGGCCCAATAACCGCCAAACTTAAGCTTTCTTTTTTAAAAATTTCTTTAGCCATCTCCCTAACTTCGCTGGCTTTTACTTTATCAATTTTGGCACACTCCTCTTTTAATGTCAAAATCTTGCCCGTTAAAAGTTCTTGCCCAGCATAAAAAGAAGCTAAGGCATCAGAGCTCTCCAAACTCAAAACTAAATTGCCTTTTAAATAATCCTTGGCTTTTTTAAGCTCGCTTTCTGTGATAGTTTTTTGGGCTAAACCTCTGTATTCTTTTAAAATCATGACAACTGCTTTTGATAAAGCTGTGTGGGGTATTCCTGCTTGAGTGACTAAATAACCAGAATCAGTAAAGCTTTCCGCGTCTGTTTTGATATAATAAGCCAAGCCGTTTTTCTCCCGCACTTTAATAAAAAGCCGAGAACTCATATTACCTCCCAATATAGTAGCTAAAATTTCCTGAGCATAAATTTTTGGGCTGAATAAATCAAAAGCCCTAACGCCCAAACAAAAATGGGTTTGGTCGGTTTCTTTAAACCTTAAATGAATTTGCGGCTCTTTTTGCTTTTCAATAATTTTTATTTTTCCTTGAGGCTTTTGCTTGTTAATTGTTCTAAATTTTCTTTTTATAGCCATAATCATTTTTTCTTGTGAAAAATTGCCTGAAACGCAAACAATAGTGTTGTTTGCAGAATAATGGTTTTTAATATAATCAACAAAATCTTTTCTTTGGACTTTTTTTAAATTTTCTTTAGTGCCTATAATTTCCCAGCCCGCTGGCTGATCGCCATACAAAAGTTCTTCAAACAAATCTCTGATGTGCCGAACAGGCGTGTCTAAATACATGTTCAGCTCCTCAATAATAACGCCCCGCTCTTTTTCAATTTCTTTTGAATCAATCTTAGAATTCAAAAATATATCAGAAACCCAATCCAAGGCCAAATCCGTATGTTTGGAGTCAACCTTAGCAAAATACCCAGTGTATTCCTTTTGAGTAAAAGCATTATAAAACCCGCCTACCCTGTCTATGGCCTCAGAAATTACCAAAGTGTTAGGCCGCTTTTGAGTGCCTTTAAAAAACATATGCTCAACAAAATGGGAAATGCCATTGTTTTGCTTTGTTTCATATTTACTGCCTGCCCCCACCACGGCTAAAACCGTGACAGCTTGAGTGTTTTTATTGGGCACTAACATTATGCGCAATCTATTTGATAAAATTATTTTTTTGTACATGATTGCTTTTGGCAATCATCCTGAGCGAAGAGAAGGATATTCTTTTGAAAATCTTTCGAATCCATATCAGAATGACTAATTAAAAATCTTAACGAATCTCCACTTATTAAATTGATCTTTATTAAATTGAAAACTTTGATAGTTAAACTTCTTGAGCAATTTTTCAATGTCCTTTTTTTGATTATAGCCAAATTCAAGATAAATAACACCTTCTGGGGATAAATAATTTCTGGCTTGTTTTAAAAACTTTTCAATAAAATAAAGCCCATTTTTTTTGGCAAATAAGGCCTGTTTTGGCTCAAAATTTAAAACCGATTTTTGAACTTTATTTTTCTCGCCAAAACCAATATACGGCGGGTTCGCTAAAATTACATCATATTTGCTGTCGGTATCGGATACCGACCACTTTTTAAAGATATTGGATTTTATGGCACGATATCTTTTTTTATCAATTCTATTTATTTTTAAATTAAGCCAAATTTGCTTTAAACAATTATCATCAATATCCACAAAATCACAATAGCTATTTGGAACATTCTTTAAAATCGCAATCCCGCAACACCCCGACCCCGCAAACATATCAAGGCACTGAAGGGCAGCCCTTCCCTTTTTTAGGGAAGGGCTGCCCTTCCCTATTTCTAATATCAATTTTCCCACCCAAAACTCGGTTTCATCTCTTGGAATAAGCGGTTTATACCGCAAATCAATTTTACAATCTAAAAACTTTTTATAACCAATCACATAATCCACTGGCTCGCCTTTTTCCAATCGAGTTATATCCTTTTTTGCCCTTTCTGTCAATTTCCCCCCGTATTTTTCATTTAACAGCCAAACAACCTCTTGCTTCATAAAATCTTAATTATTTTAAAGCCTTTAGCGATTAGGTAAAACTCTTTACTGCCCCGCCTTACAGCTTGAGGCCTATATCTTTTTACCATTTGGAAATATTTCTTTGTTTCTTTAACAAAATTATCAGTGCCTGGGCCTTCAAAAATCTTACAAACAAAGTTTCCATTTTTAGCTAAAACCTCAATAGAAATTTCCAAAGCTCTTTGAGTTAATTCCAAACAATTAGCTACGTCCAACTCCAAAAGCCCAGTGGTGTTTGGCGCCATATCTGAAACCACCACATTAAACCTCCCGACCCCCGAGGTCGGGAAGCTTCCCGACCTCGGGGGTCGGGAGAAAATATCAAAAAAATCATCTGACAAAACATCTTTTTTAATAAATACTGTGTTATTTAATGGCTTTATATTTAAATCCAAAATATCCACCCCCACTACTTTGCCGGTCATTGAAACTTTGTTGCCAATATATAAAAGCCAAGACCCGGGGGCACAACCCAAATCTAAAACAAAAAAGCCTTTTTGTAAAAGCTTAAATTTTTCATCTATCTCTTGGAGCTTATAAACAGAACGGGCTGGGTAGCCCTCCTTCTTAGCTTTTTGAGTAAAAAAATCGTTTTTGCTGAATTCTCTTTTCATCAATTTAATTTTTCTTGTAAAATACTTTTTAAATCTGCTACTTTTATCCTTTCTTGTTTCATTGTATCTCTATCCCTTAAAGTTACGGTATTGTCTGTTAAGGTATCAAAATCACAAGTTATACAAAACGGCGTTCCCACCTCGTCCTGCCTTCTGTATCTTTTGCCAATATTGCCGTTGGTATCAAACTCAACCATAAAATCTTTTTTCAACTCATTAAAAATAACTTTGGCTTTTTCAACTAATTCTGGCTTATTAGCTAACAACGGGAAAATAGCAGCTTTAATGGGCGCTAATTTAGCTGGAAATTTCAAGACCGTTCTAGTTTCCCCGCCCTCTATTTGCTCCTCGTTATAGGCCTCGGTTAAAACAGCTAAAAGCGTTCTGCCCACCCCAACGGAAGACTCAATAATATGGGGAATATATTTTTCTTTGGTTTTGGGGTCAGTATAATCCAAAACAACCCCAGAGAACTTGCTGTGCTGGCTTAAATCATAATCGCTTCTGGCATGAATGCCCTCAAGCTCTTTAAAGCCAAACGGAAAATTATATTCAATGTCATAAGCCTCTTTAGCATAAAAAACCAAGTTTTCATGCTTGTGCCATTTCAAATTTTTCTCGCTTATTCCCAAATTTAAATAATATTGCCACCTATTTTGCCTTAATTTTTCATATTCTTCCATTTCCTGCTCTGGAGAGCAAAAATATTGCATTTCCATTTGCTCAAACTCTCTTGTTCTAAAAATAAACTGGCGGGCAGTTATTTCATTACGGAATGCCTTGCCAATTTGGGCAATGCCAAAAGGAATTTGCACCCTTGTTGAATCTAAAACATTTAAATAATTAACGTAAATTCCCTGGCAAGTTTCGCCTCGCAAATAAACCGGGTCACGAGCCCAATCATCAGTAAAATTGCCTAAATTGGCCTTAACTAATAAATTAAACTTTTTTACTTTTGTCCAATCGTTTTTGCCACAGGTTGGGCATTTTATTTTATCTTTGTGGATATTAAATAGCTTATTTATTTCTTCATCTGTCATTTTCTCGTCTGCAAAAATATTTATGTCTTCAAGCAAATGGTCAACCCGCAAACGGCTATGGCATTTTTTACATTCAGTTAAGGGGTCGCTGAACCCTGACACATGCCCCGAGGCCTCCCAAATTTTTGGGTGCATAAAAATAGCTGAATCAAGCCCAACAATATCTTCTCTTTCTTGAACCATTGCCTTCCACCATTCTTTTTTTATATTGTTGGCCAATTCAACCCCATAGGGCCCCGAGTCATAAACAGCTGAAAACCCGCCATAAATTTCCGAACTGGCAAAAACAAAACCTCGCCTCTTGCACAACGATATTATATTTTGCATTTTATCTTGCATATTTTTTATCTTACTATTCCATTGTCGCCATTTACTGAATCGTCATGGGGCAAAGAAGTATCCTCACCTTCTGATTTTTCTAAAATAGGCGTGCCAGAAAAACTATCCTCCCCTGTGATTTGGGCTTCACCAATCAAAGGAGCCACTGCTCCAACTTGAGAGCTATCGGGCGAGAATTCAATTTGAAACGCCAAAGTATAAGGAGACTCAAAGCCCTGGTATGGCTTTATTTCTCCAATTGACCAAACCACCTCCCTAGAGGCTGAATCAAAAGTAAAAGGAGCTCCTTGGGGATTTGTTTGGCCGGTTAATTTAACATTATTTGGCAAAACCGCTTTTACTTTTGCATTATTTAATCCATTCCAATAATTTCTAATTTGCCAAAAAACAGTATAAGTTGTGCTTGTTCCAACTGTGGGGGAAATGGGGCCAGCACTAACAAAAGCATCGTCTTGAAACATAACTTTTTGAGTAAAGTCTGTTTTGCCCTGCAATTTTGTTTCAAAAGCTTTCTCCACTCCGCTTAGTGAAACTGTGTTTCGTAAAATAGGATTTTCAATTTTTCTACTAAAAGAAACATCTTTTGTTTTTACCCAAAAATCTACTTTTCCCTCTTCGCTTGCATCTAAAAACCTCAAACTCTGGATATCTTGCCAGTCAAAAATAATAGAGTTATCTCCCTGGCCAACATCTCCATTTTCTGTTTTTAAACTATTAAGGTCAAAAAAGTCGCTGTTTAATTTCACTAAAAGAAATTTCTTTTCTAGGGCAGTTGCCCCGATGTTTTTAAAATAAATTTCATAATGGAGCAAGTTTCCAACGCCAACAGAGCCAGCTTGGGAGCCGTTTATCATTTGAGATATAAAAACAGACGGCTCTGAAATTTCTATAGAGCCCGTAACTTCTTTCAAAACCATAAACCCTTTATCTTTAATAATGCCGATTTGGGCTTTAAAAACCTTTTTCTCGCCTTGAGTTCCGCTTAGTTGGCCTTGGATATTTACTCTGCCTCCATTGGTTTGAGTTAAGGTGGGCAAAGACCATTCAGCAACATCCAGCCCTTTTGGCTTTGCGCTTTGAAAAACAAATCCTGAAGGGTAAACTATTTTTAGCCGCAAATTTTCCAAAGCAAAATTCATATTAGAAAAATAATTAACAGTAAAGCTTAAATCCCCCCCTTGCTCGGCCTTAACTGGCAAGTCAAATTCCAAGGTCAAGGGCACAAAAGTTATTTTAGTTGTTAAATTAGTTTTTGATTCATACCTTGACTTCAAATTTTTAGGATTATAAAAAAGCGATGCTTGAGCCTGCAATATATCGTTTTCTTTTCCAATTGCCATTGCCTTAAAAACAGCTGTCCGTTCCTCTCCTGGGTATATGTCTTCTAATTTTTTTGTAACTCTTTGCTGGGTATCCTCAATTGGGGATGCGTTGCCAGGATATTCAAAAACTAATTCAGCTGATTCAAGCCGCACTTTGCCGTTATTTTTAAACTTAACTGTATAGTCAATTTCATCCCCTGCTTGAACTTGCTCTGGCCCTAAAATCTCAATCTTTAAAACTTCTTTTGAATAAATATTGCCTCGCCAATACCAAAAAGCAATAGCTGATAAAAAAGCCATTGCTAAAAGAAAAAATGTTAAAAACTTCCTCATAATTATACAAATTATTTATGGCTTAATATTAACCTTTTTAACGGCTAGTTTCAATACTCTGTTATAAAATAAGGCACGAACCATCACAATTAATGATTCGTGCCAATGCTGATAGTAATTAGCAAGCCCGTCCATCTCGGCGACGGCGGTGGTTATTCTTCGCACCCAAGAACATATTAAGAGGTCTCTTTATTTTTGCCTCTTTCTCTGCCCGGTTAAAAAAAAGAATTACCACAAAAACACGAGCGTTTTTCCTGCCTGCCATTTTACTCCTCCTATCATAAAGTAAAAAAGTAAAATAAAAGTGTCTAACTATCTAAAGAACACACTTTCCTTATACTACAAAGAATTCCAAAGTCAACTCTCTGCACAGCAACTTTCAGTTAAAAAACTAAAATATGTATCAAGGGCCTTATTCAAGTTTTGCAAATCTTTTTCCCAGATATTTAATCGTTCGGCTTTTTCTATTGGCTCTTTTACTAAAAACCTAATTAGCTTTACAGCGCCAACTTCAATTTTAAAGGCGAGAAAACTTTGATTTTCTTTTTTTTCTTTATTACAACATTGCCAACACACTACTCCGCCAGCTTCGGGCGATAAAAAAAATGTTTCTGGCAGAAGCTTGCTTGAGCAAATTGGGCAAGAATAAAGTTCTGGGGAGTAGCCAAGCAAAGAAAAAAAATTCCATAAAAAATAATGGCATAAAATTTCTAATTTCAATTTTTTAAAACTTAAATCGTTTATTTTTTTTATTGTTTCAAGCAATAAGTTCCAAACCGCCTCGTCCATTTTTTCTGCGGGAATTAAGCGGCTGACAACTCCTGAAATTTGGCTAAAAATAAAAAGCGCTTCAGGGAATTTTCTAATATTTAAAAATTTTTCCAGTAAAATAGTGTCAGTTAAAATTTTTTGCCTTTTCCCTTGGATAAATTCAACTTCAATAAAATAAAAAACATCAATGCCTGCTTTTAGCTTCGATGTGATTTTGCGAATGGATTTGCCCACAACTTCTATTTTGCCAAAATTCTGCGTGTATAAAATAAAAATCTGGTCTGCCTCTCCAGAATCTTTTTTGGCTAAAACAATCCCTTTTGTCCTATAATGCTGATGCGCCATAAAAATTTAAAGCCCTGATTTCCTTTTTAAATAATCGTACTTTTGCTGGGCTTGAAATTTTTCCATAGAGGGCTTGGAGTCTTTGGTCTTTTTTTCAAGCTCGCCCATCATTGTATGAAAAGACTTTTTCGAAATATAATCGCCAAATTTCTCTTTTGGGAAGAGCTGTTCAGCTAGCTCTTTTCTTTTAATCCTGCTTAAATAACTCCCCCTAATGGCTGGCGCCCAGCCGGTTTGGGGAATACGAGTTTTATCGTGCATTATTTTTTTTATAACTTCATCTCTTTTAACAAAATCACGCTTGCCAGGAAACAAAGCTTTCCTGTCAAATTTCTTGAAAGTGCTTTTTCTAAAACTTCTAATTCCCCCTCCCCCAAATAAATTTGGAACCTTGTCTAATATGCCCATAATAATAAGCTCAAAATTAAAAATTCAAAGTTAAAAGTTATTAAGAATTATTTTTAGATAACCCTAACCAAATAACTTGGTTATCTATTTTAAATTCAGCTTGGGCTAAAAATTCGCCTTGCCTATCAGCTTTTTCCTTAAGTTCTTTTGAGCGAGTGGCTGATAAAATTTCCATTTTGTTTTTCTGTAAAATTTCCTTCAAACCATTATCAATAAAATAATTGATAACAACATTTGTGTCGCTTGGAGTTAGGCCTGACTGTTTTCGCAAACTCTGAATATTCCTGATAGTCTCCCTGATAAACCCTTCAACTTTCAATTCCTCTGAAATTTCTGTATCTAATTCGATTTCACTGGCCATTTTTCCATCAAAGATAATCTCTTTTACATTTACCTCATCTTTAATCAACTCCAAAAGCTCTTTCTTAATTTTGAACTTTGCACTTTTAACTTTTAACTTTTGAAGCGCCTGCCTAACGCCAATTCCAAGTTCCGCTCTTTTAGATAATGCCAAAGAAACAATTCTTCGTGCTTCTTGCATCTCTTCCTCTAATTCTTCATCAATAAATTTTTTCTCTACTTTTGGCCAATCGCACAAATGAACGGACTGCGGCATTCTCTCTGTTTTTAATTGTTGATAAACATCTTCAGCTAAAAATGGCATTATTGGCGCAATTAATTTACAAACAGTTAATAAAACATCATAAAAAGCTTGCTCTCCTTGTTTTTTATCCTCTGGATTTTCTGATGATTGAAACCTTTTCCTTGAGCGCCTTATATACCAAAGAGATAAATCATTGAGCCAAAAATTTTCAATTGCTATAACCGCTTTTGAAGAATCAAATTTTTCCAAGCTTTCAGTTGCCTCGTTGATTAAATTATTTAATTTGCTCAAAATCCATTTATCTAAAACATTTTTTATCTTTAACTCTTTGGTTTTTGGGATTTGGCAATAAGTTTTAAAAAACGCAAAGCAATTTTGAAATATCAAAATCTTTTTTTGGACTTCTCCAGCCACATTATAGCCAAACCGCATATTATTAGCTGGATTCTGCATAGCATACATCCACCGCATAACACCAGCTCCTATTTTTTCTGCTGCCTCGTCAAACCAAATAGCATTACCTTTTGATTTGTGCATTTCTTCCCCTTTCTCGTCAACCACGCTAGCAAACCCCAATAAGTTCTTAAATGGCTCTTTATTTTCTAAAACTTGGCTCATCACCAATAAAACATAAAACCAATTTTTAAACTGCCCAGGAAAGCTTTCGCAAACTAAATCAACAGGGAACCATTTTTCCCATTCTGCTTTGTTATTATGAAAATATGGGATGTTTTCACTGCGGTTATCATCGCTAACGGTTGAAAAAGGCACAATACCTGCATCCAGCCAAGGATTGCCAACATCAAGAATCCTGGAAACAACCGCATTGCATTTAAAGCATCTTATTTTTACTTTATCAATCCAAGGCCTATGCGGAGAGTTTCCTTCAAATTCCTCCCAGCCCTCCAATGCTCTTTTTTGCAATTCTTCCTTTGAGCCAATAACATCAAAATTTTTGCATTCAGGACATTCGTAAATTGGCAGAGCCAAGCCCCAGTATCTTTTTTTTGAGATAAGCCAATCATGCATATTAAGGAGCCAATCAAGCTCTCTTTCTAAACAAAATCCCGGCAGCCAATTTATTTTTCTGGCGATAGTCATCAAAGGCGCCCTTAAGTAATCCATTGATATATACCATTCATCAACCAAACGAAAAATTAGCTCGCTTTTGCATCTCCAGCAAGTTGGGTATCTGTGGATATAATCTTCTATTTTATAAACCAAGCCCTTTTCTTGCAGGTTGGCAAAAATACTATCTCTAACTTCAGCGGTGTAGACTCCCTTCCCGCTTAAATCCTCAAATCCTTCTATGAACTTGCTTTCATCATCAGTGGGGTTAATAACCGGCAAATTTAAGAGCTTGCTAAGCATAAAATCCTCCTGGCCACACCCAGGCGCTGAGTGCACAATTCCTGTGCCCTCTTCAGCAGTTACATCTTTCCATAAAACAACCTTGTGCTCGTAATTTTCTAAAGCATCTCTGACAGCTGGCAACTCGTCAAAAAGCCCGATATATTTTTTGTTTTCTAAGGCTTTGCCTTCAAATGTTTCAATAATCTGGCCATTTTCAATTAAGTGAGCTTTATCTTTTAATAAAATATAAACCTCGCCGGTTTTTTGGTCAGCCACTCTTGCATAAATAAAATGCGGATTAACCGACAAAAAAACATTTGAAGACAAAGTCCAAGGGGTTGTTGTCCAAGCTAAAAAGTAAGTGTCGTTCTCTCCCGCAACCGGCAACTTAAAATAAATGGCTTTATGGGTTATTTCTTTATACTCCTCGGTTAAAATTTCGTGCTGGGAAATAGCTGTGCCACATCTCCAGCACCAAGCCACCACATCATGGCCTTTGTATAAAAGGCCTTTCTCATGGCACTTTTTTAAAAAATTCCAAATAGCATAATTGTTTTCAGGAGACATTGTGTAATAAGAGTGGCTTTGCCTTACCCACTCGCCTTTTTCATCAAATTCTGTTTGCCAATTGCCCCAATCCCGCAACATACCCAGCCTTATGGATTGTTCGGTTTGAATTTTTGAATACTTGTGCACCCGCTCTTTGCATTTGTTTACAAAATTGGCAATGCCGTATCTTTCAATATCTTTTTTATTGCGAAAGCCAAGCTCTTTTTCCACTTCCACTTCCACCCAAAGCCCTTGGCAGTCAAACCCGTTTTGAAAACGCTGGCTGTAACCCTGCATTGCCTTGTATCTTTGGAATAAATCTTTGTAGGTCCTGCCCCAAGCATGATGAACGCCCATGGGATTGTTGGCTGTAATAGGCCCATCTAAAAAGCTCCAGGGTTTTCCCTTTTTATTTTTTTCTTTCAATTTTCCCAAAAGATTAATGTCTTCCCAAAACTTTAAAGTTTTATGCTCATTTTCAATAAAATTATTTTCCATAACATCTAACTTATCATTTT
>Ga0265296_1002641_pt1 | contig 17727 bp, 18 predicted proteins | sample MunlanPumphouse1_FD_189073 | JGI IMG/M metagenome (GOLD analysis project Ga0265296, IMG submission 189073) | Groundwater microbial communities from a municipal landfill in Southern Ontario, Canada - Pumphouse #1 | ecosystem: Environmental > Aquatic > Deep subsurface > Groundwater | place...
TAGCACAAATAAATTAAACGGTCTGACCGTAAAGATCTTTCATGACGCGATTGTAATACAAAACCACAGCCTCGCGTAAATTACGAGCTTCGGACGGTGAAATTACATGATAATTTTTGCCGTCGGATGTTTTGATTACTCCGTTAGGGCGAATATTGTATCTAGTGGTGCGGCTATGTTCTTGCCCCATCTTATCCTTCCAGTCTTCGTGCCACACCCAAGTGTGTTGATCTAGGCAAAAAAATTGCCGGCGGTGGCCAGTTGGCACACTGCCAAATAACTGCCCACCAACTATAGCTTCTTTTCTTATAAGGTTGCGTCTAGCTTCTTGGCGAGCCTGCTGTTGACTAGGGCCAACTATTTGACCGTATATTTTACGCAGCATGTTTAAACCACTCCGCTAAAGGGGTGTTTTGTATAGAATTTTGCGCTCCAGTAAACGATTGCTCGTCGGTAGTGGGTGTAGTGGACTGGTTGGCGCTATATATTCGATCAAGCTCTTGACGCAATTTATTGGCAAGATCTGGGTTTTGTCGGCCGTGATCTGATTTATTGGCAAAATAGCCCAATTGAGGTTGGACATTTTGATTGTAGCCCATGGGTATAGAGGCATCAATTGCCTCTTGGGGAATATTAATATTGGGATTTATGGCGCTTAGAGCATTATCGCAAGCTATTTTGAGCTCATAGCTACGCTCTAGCTCAATAGGGTTCAGCCTACGTTCACCGCGGTATCTTAAAATGTTGCCAGTTGAGTTATTATCCATTTTTTAGTCCAAATAATTTATTTGCATTATGTGTAGTTTGGTTAGCGATATCCAAAAGCGATTCACCCCTTAGGGCACTTAAGAATCTCGCAATCACCACTACATTCATTGACTGGTTTATTTTACCACGTAATGGTGCTGGAGTCAAGTACGGGGCATCTGTTTCTAGTAGCATTTTACCAAGCGGAATACTCTTAAAGGCCTCGATTTGTTCGGCATTTTTACTAAAAGTAGCAATGCCATTAACGCCAACATAAAAATCCCGTTTTAATATATCGTCTAGTTCTTTTTGGCCAGCACTAAAACAGTGGAACACACCGCTTATACCCCTAAAATTATCAACAATCGGCCAAAAATCATTAAATGCGTCTCTGACATGAAAAATAACTGGCAAATTAGTATCTTGAGCCAGTTGCAGCTGAAAGTTTAGTATCTGCTCTTGGTCGGCCTTTGGCGAACGATGATAATAATAGTCTAGGCCACATTCGCCAATGGCAACAACTTTTGGCCTATTGGTTAGATTTTTTAAATCGGCTACCTTGGGTAATTCTGCAGAAGCATAATGCGGGTGAACCCCTACCGAAGCCCAAATATTATCGTGCATACCAGCAAACTGCACAGCAGTTTGGCTGTCTTTGGTGCTGGTGCCGATACACACAAGCTTACCAACACCCGCCTGAGTGGCATTTTTAATTACCTCTTGCACCGGCAGACCAAAATCTGGCCAATGGCAATGACAGTGCGTATCTACAAAATTCATACTACTAACCGTTTACTTGGCTTCTTCTTTGGGGAACAAGGGCTTGCCTAGCGGCTTTACTACACCTTCTTTAAAAATAAAGTTTATTTTACCGGCTGTATCTGGCATAAAGGGCTCTAGTAAGCTGGCTATTTCTAGCAGACAGCTAGCCGCATAGGCTAAAACCTCTTTAAGATGTTCCATGTCATTTGCCTTAGCCAGTTGCCACGGTTTTTGGACATCAATATATTGGTTTATACCCCTAACCTGTTCCCAAACCTCGTTAAGCGCTTTGTCGAAACGAAAATGTTGCAGAGCGTCTTGATATTCAAAAATGTCATGTTCTGATGACGGTATGGTACCAATAATATTGTCTTGGTATTTGTCAATCATGCTGGCAATGCGCTGCACGGCGTTGCCTAGTTCGTTGGCAAGCTCGTTATTATAGGCTGCTTCTAGTTTTTCCCAGGTAAAGTCGCCATCGTCATAAGACGGAATATGTCGCAAAAAATAATACCTAAAGACGTCGGCGCTATACTTTTCTATGATTTCACTCGGAGATACTACATTGCCAATACTCTTACTCATCTTTTTGCCGTCAACATTAATAAAGCCATGGACATAAAGCACCTTGGGCAATGGCTGGTCTAGGGCCAACAAAATACCCGGCCAAATAGCAGCATGGAACCTAATTATATCCTTGCCAATTACCTGGACATCGGCTGGCCAATAAGTTTTAAAATCTTGGTGTTCCGGGTAGCCAAGCACGGTTATATAGTTCAAAAGAGCCTCGAACCAAACGTACATTACTTGAGTTTTGTCACCGGGGACCGGGACTCCCCAACTAAGCTTTTCGACTGGCCTGGATATGCTTATATCTTCTAGGCCGCGATCGATTAAACTAACAATTTCTTTTCTGCGACCATCAGGGACAATCTGAAAATCGTTATCTTCTATAGCTTTTTTAATAGCCGGGGCATATTTGCTTAGGCTAAAAAAGTAATTTTCTTCTTCTATTTTTTGATATGGTTGGTTGTGGATAGGACAACAATTGTTATTTTCTTTGGCAGTCGTTTCTGTCACAAATTCTTCGCAGCCCACACAATACAGACCAATATACTTATTTTTGTATATGTCTTTTTTTAGGCGCTGCCAGATAATTTGTGCTCGTTCTTGGTGTGCTTTGTCGGTTGTTTTTATAAAACGGTCGTAGGTAATGTTTAGGCCTTTTAGTATTTTTACAAAACTTTCGGTGTTTTGCGCGGCCAATTGTTTAGGGGTTAAATTTAGTTCTTTAGCCTTTTCGGCAATTTTAGTACCATGTTCATCGGTACCAGTACTAAACAACACTTTATCTATACCCTGCAACCGACAATAGCGGGCTACAACATCAGCTATTACAAACTCCATAGCGTGGCCCAGATGGGGCTGGGCATTAACATAGGGAATAGAGGTGGTAATATAAAATTTACTCATGTATCGCTTTTTATTGTACCTGTAACTAAGCTATTCTTCAAAATCGCTGGCAAGGTGCCATAGCTGGCAATGCTTGCAAAAATAGGCTTTTAGTTTAGTATTGTGCTGGTATTTGGCGACCACGGCTGTCTTTTCGGCCTCATCTTTAGTATTAAAGGCTAGTTTGTCTTGGCAATCCATATAAACATTTTAACGCCCCCAAACCAAAACTAGCCCATTTCGGGCTAGTTTTTAATCTATATTTAGCAAAATCTATTCTGCTGTTTTAATTTTTTTGGGCTTCTTTTTCTCTTTTCGGCCTTTGTCCTTAGCCATACTAGCCTCCTCTTATAAATTAAATGCATTAGCGTTATTTAATAACTATTAATATACACCCAAATTCATCCAATAAATTATTCTTTTGTCGGAAAAAGATCTATTACTCTAGCCACAAAAGGCGTACCAATTAATCTTAGGGTTTGTTTTTTATTTTTAAATTCACTAATTTTACCAATACTACCCACCTCTTCGGCCATAAAAACAGATGGACTTTTGTGATCAATTAAAATATTGTCTTCGATCACCATCGCCTCGGCTTGGCTATCAACTTCTATCAATATTGGCGCTTGGGCTTCTTTGGCGGCCTTGATAGCCATGGCACAATAACTACCAGAGATGAGGGGGTCAAAATCCCGAGCCTCGTAGGCCTCTTTGGCTCGATTAATAGAGTTACAAACGCTCAATGCCTTTTGTTGGATTGATAAAAGATTTTCTTCGACAAATACATCGTTTTTTATTAGCTCCATGTTTGTTTCCCCCCAAATTATAATTTATGTTTTAATTTTACGCCTATTAGTAAGCTTTTTGGCAATTAAATTAAAAGATGATTGGCCGACTTTGGTAATTGAGCTTTAATATGTTTTATTTCGCCAGAACTTATTGCCTCTTTAATAGCCCGCCAAGATGCTAAAAGCTGCCTTTTAGCTCTACGTTCATCGACATGCTGCAAATACATAAATTGCTGCAAAACATCTTCTTTAGAATTAGTGTCTGTCGCCAATACACTTAGGGCGATATCTTGTAAATAGGCCGGCAACTGGCTGGCAAAGTGTCGGCGCTCTTGTTCGGTTAGGTGTACCGATAAACTTTCGACCGTTACCTGCAGAGCATCTTCTGACTCGTTAAGCGTACAGCCAGAATAATATTGAACTTTTTTGACCAATTCCGGGTATTCCACAGCAACAACCTCCCTGCGCCTACAGTATAAATTTTAAGCAATATATTTAGAGTTGCTATGAATTTTTTCACAATACCAAAAACAATATACAAAATAATTGTTTTTTAACGAATTGTTGCTAACTTAGTTAGATTTTTTGGCTGGTTCGGTATCTGTTAGTTCTACAATTTCTTTTATTGGGGGCAATGCCTGCAGCGCCTGCTTGCCTAGCTCGCAAACTTGAGATTTAAAAGATTCAAATTGCGCTTTTTGTTCTTGAACCTTCCCTTCTGCGGTGGCTAATCGTTCTGCAATGTCATTGGCTGTGCTCTCGCTGAATTTTAAATCGTCAACGCCAGCTACATAATCTGCCAATATGGCGGCATCTAACTTCATTAACCCGCCAGTTTTCTCGGTTAATGCCGCTTTAATGATTTTTTCTGATATTTCAAATCTAGCTGCTTTTTCGGCTGCTTCTTGTTCTGGTGATTTTTTCACAATAACTCCTTGTATAAATAGATTGCTCTTGGGTAACCTAAAATGCAAGCGTAAGTATTTAAAAAAGCGCCCTGGCAGGCTTGGGGACCCGCCAGGGCGTAACACAGGACTTTGGGTTTGTTGCGCGCGAGGCCTTCTAGTACTTAGACTTGCGCCCTACTACTTTCTGGGCGCGTACGGGCTAACGATAACCAGGTATCTGACTGACCAGGGCTGGGTGCCACCATTACTGGTTGGGTTGGCGAACAATCGCGCACCCGAAGCAATGTTGACGGGACCCACCTTGAGCCTGGCAACGCTGTACGGCCAGTGTAACTGGTAGTTGACTTGCATCAAACCAATACACGGACCATTGGTCACCCACGGTCTGCCGCCAGACTCGTACTTAATGATCTGGATAACCCAATCTTCGTTCCAGACCCGTCTCCAGTTGTCGCCACCAGCCACAAGATAGCGCACTTGTTTGTAGGCGTTAATGCGAACCCACAAGCGCCACTTTTCGGGGCCTTTGTGAGTCTTCTGATAATGTAGAGCCTGCTCCTTGGTTGGCAATTTGCCACCAAGAACGTAGCCGTGGTATACCACCTTACTTGCCATGCTCGTAGAGGTCATACCAAAAAACACTGTTGCGAACAACAGTGCCGTAGTGACCATCAAGAGTATTTTCTTAGAAGACATCAGTCTCCTTTGGTTGGTTTGGGTATGCGGCGGCTAACCGACACCCCATAACATGGCCTCCGGATTGTGAATGTTCCCAAAAAGTCCTAATAATTATATTAACATAAATACTTAAATTTTACAAAACCTAGTATTTTTGGTATAATTACACCGGTCATCGGGATTAGTTCTTTGTGACTAAAAAGCCAAAATCGACAAACCAAGCAAAAGCTGTTTGTTGATTTTAAAGGAGGAAGCGCCAAAAAACCGAAGTTTTTAGCTTTTTTAAGCTAAAACGAAGGAAAACGGCGTCTTCCGACGCCGAGGGGCTGACTATAGCTCGACGTTGAACTTTAACAATTTACGCTTGCAAGTCGGTTCTTCACCGTTATAGGAGAAAATTAGTAGATGCAAAAAACTTTGTATCTCGCGTAGCTAGCTTGTTTACAATGCCTAGCTTCGCACCAGCTGTAGCTTAATTGCTTACGGCGGCTAACTGATTCACACCAGATAAAGTCAGATTAGTCTCATATACTTCTGGTTGCCAACCATAGTACCGTTTGAACTATTGTTGTAAGACTTTCAAACTTTGATTTTTAGCTTTTTGCTTGTTTACCAGCCTAAAATCAAGATTTTTTAGACAAGCTAAACTTGTAGACGCGTAAGTAAGTTGTTCGACGGACCCGGGAGCATTACCCGGCAGCTCCACCATACTTCGCTAAAGCTTCGTATGGCAAGCCAATTTTATATAAATTGAGTTGCCAGATGAAGCTTTTTTGTATATAAAATTGCGAAGTATGCCCTTCGTAGCCTTGGCGAAGTAGGGCTATAATTGATAATAATGTTTTATGTTTATGTATTAAAAAGCCAAAAATACAGAGAACTTTACACTGGATACACAAAAAATTTAAAAACGCGGTTGAGAGATCATAATGCTGGCAAAAGTACACACACAAAAAAGTATAGGCCATGGACCCTTGTCTGGTATGGCGCTTTTGACAATGAAGTTACTGCAAGAAACTTCGAAAAATATCTAAAAACAGGATCCGGAAAGGCTTTTTTACATAAACGCTTAATTAGATTCGAAGATTTTCAATAAATTGGGTGCTTTTTTTGTTTATTTTAAAGTTAGTAATTAATATATTTTGCCCTTTCGATTATCTTGTTGTAAAAATGAGACAATTATGCTAATATATCGGTAATTGTTATTGATGATCCGGGTTTGCTTTTAAACTAATTACTCGATTTCATTACCGACAATCAGAGTAATTAACTTAAAAACAACAAAGGATTATTTTTTATGTCTTATTATCAAACAAGGTCGAGGTTTTCGACCTCTAAATTTAATAGTAGCCGCCGGCCAAAATACGGTGGTCAAACCAAAAGCAGCAGACCAAAACAAGGCCAGTATATTGACCCAGCCAAGTTTGTTAAAGTTGCTAAACCCGTAGAGCAAACTGCCTATCAGGCAAACCACCAATTTGGTGATTTTAATATTAACCAAAAACTTAAAGACAATTTGCTAGCCAAGGGCTACAAGTCACCATCGCCTATCCAAGACCAAACTATTCCATTAGCCCTGCAAGGCAAGGATATTATTGGTGTTGCCAACACCGGTACCGGTAAAACCGCAGCCTTTGCCATCCCCATCTTAAACCGCTTAATAGAAGATAAGAATAACAGGGCTTTAATTATTGCCCCCACCAGAGAGTTGGCCCAACAGATCGAACAAGAATGTCGTGCCATTGCCAAAAATAGTGGGATCTGTGGTGCAGTTTTAATTGGCGGCTCGCCTATGAGCCCACAATTAAGAGATTTAAAAAACAGGCCCAATATTGTTATTGGCACACCGGGTAGAATCAAAGACCACCTAGAGCGCAGAAGTTTAGATTTGTCTAGATTTAACGTAGCAGTTCTGGACGAAGTAGACCGCATGTTAGATATGGGATTTGTAAACGATGTAACTAGTATTTTGAGCAATCTATCACCCAATCGCCAGTCGTTCTTCTTTTCGGCCACAATTGACCGTAAGGTTAGCGCGCTAATACAAAGTTTTTCTAATGATCCGGTAACTATTTCTATAAAAACCGGTGATACCAGCGATAACGTCCATCAAGACGTGGTTAGGTTTAACTCTAGCCAAGAAAAGATCGATAAACTGCATGATATTTTGATTCAGAGCGAGGCGCAAAAAATATTAGTCTTTGACGAAACTCAACGCAGTGTAGAACGTTTAAGCAAAGAGCTGGTGCAACGCGGTTTTGATGCTAACGCTATTCATGGTGGCAAAAGCCAAGGTCAGCGCCAAAAAGCCCTACATAGTTTTAAAAATAACGAGATTAGTATTTTGGTTGCTACAGATGTTGCCAGCCGCGGCATTGATGTTAATGACATCACCCATGTTATCAACTTTTCTGTACCCAAAACCTTTGACGACTACATTCACCGCATCGGCCGAACCGGTCGCGCCGGCCGTATTGGCCACGCCCTAACCTTTGTAGCTAGCCGCTAAATATATCTGTTAAAGTACGGCTAATTTAAAATTGATTGATTTTGATTATCAATCAGCTTATGTTATAATAATTTACGAATAGTAACTTTAGTAGGCGCTAATCGGAGCGTCTTTTTTATGGCCCAAGACCCAACAAAAATTCGCAATATTGCAATCATAGCCCACGTCGATCATGGCAAAACTACGCTTGTCGATGGTTTGTTAAAGCAATCTCAAACTTTTAGAGCTAACCAGGCCGAAATGAGCCAAGAACTTATTATGGATAGCGGCGAGCAAGAGCGCGAACGTGGCATAACTATTACTGCCAAAATAACCGCCGTCCAGCACCAGGGATATCGAATAAACATCATCGACACGCCCGGACATGCCGATTTTAGTGGCGAGGTTGAACGTACATTAAATATGGCCGATGGCTGCTTGCTAATTGTTGATGCCCAAGAAGGCCCCATGCCTCAAACTAAATTTGTGCTTACCAAGGCATTAACTAACAATTTAAAACCAATTGTAATTATTAATAAAATTGATAAACCTGGTAAACGGCTTGGCGAAGTCGAAAATGAGTTAGATGATTTGTTTTTAGAGCTAGCCGTTCACGAAGACCAGTTGCACTACCCCGTATATTACGCCGAAGGCCGTCAAGGCAAGGCTTGGGATAAAATCCCAGACAGTATCGAGTCTTCGGCCGATTTGTCGGTTATTTTTGATGCCATTATAAAACATATTCCACCACCCAAAGTCGAACCCGATAAGCCCTTCCAGATGCTGGTAACCGCTCTGGCTTGGGATAATTTTAAAGGTAAATATGCTATTGGTCGGATTGCTCGCGGCCAAGTTAAGGCTGGCGATAACGTTACAATTTGCAAAAAAGATGGCAGCCAAACAAAGGCTAAAATAGATAGTATTTATATCGGGCATGGCCTATCAAAATCCGAAACTCCCAGTAGTGTAGCCGGAGAAATAGTCCAGTTAACAGGCATAAACGACGTCCAAATTGGCGAAACTGTAGCCGATGCCAACCAGCCCGAAGCCCTGCCGGTGCTAGAGGTAGAAACGCCAACTCTAAAAATTTATCTTGGCCCAAATACCTCGCCCTTTAAAGGCACAGAAGGCCAATTTACTACCAGCCGACAAATTGGCGAACGCCTGCAAAGAGAACTAGAGACAAATGTAGGGCTTAGAGTCGAAGACCAAGGTATAGGTTTTTTGGTAAGCGGACGAGGCGAGCTGCATTTAAGCGTATTGATAGAATCAATGCGACGCGAAGGTTACGAATTTGAAGTTGGCCGGCCGCAAGTAGTCACCAAACAAGAAAATAATCAAACCGTAGAACCTATAGAGGAGTTAATCATCGAGGTCCCAGCCGAACATGTTGGCACCGTGCAAATGGAGCTTGGTGCTAGGCGGGCAACCCTAAAAGACCAATTTGCCACCCCCAAAGGGCTCACTAAACTGATTTACGAACTGCCGACCCGAGCCCTGCTGGGTTTGCGTAATATTTTAATGACCAGCACTAAGGGCACTATTATCATGAACACCTTAATGGTTGGTTACGCGCCAATAGGCAAACCGCTACAACAGCTACGAAACGGTGTTATTATTGCTTTCGAAGCAGGTATCACCACCCCTTACGCCCTACAGATGGTAGAAGATCGCGGTATTGCTTTTGCCGGCCCAGCCGAAAAAGTATATGCCGGTCAAGTTGTTGGGCTAAACAAACGCCAAGAAGATCTAGAAATGAACGTCTGCAAGGCCAAACACCTAACTAATATGCGCAGTTCCTCGAGCGATGGTGTAGTGCAATTAACACCGCCAACCATTTTTAGCCTAGAAGAATGTATAGATTTTATCGAAAATGATGAGTTGCTCGAAGTTACACCAAAGTCTCTTAGGCTCCGCAAAAAAGAACTAGACCCGCACAAACGTAAGCGTTTAAATATAAAGTCTTAAATTAAAATTATTGGCTATTAGTAAAGTTTTTAGCTAGCGCCAACCACTGGTCTAGCGATAGATTCTGAGCGCGCAGATTGGGGTCAATACCAGATAGTTTTAGCAAAAAATCGGCTTGATCTTTAGTTATGCGCAAGCTACCGCTTAAGCTACTGCGCAATTTTTTGCGCCGCTCACTAAAACCAGCTTTGACAACTTTAAATACCAGCCCCGGATCCTGATTGCCAAATAAGGGCTTGGTACGCCTGGTTAAAATCAGTACTTGCGAATCAACTTTTGGCGGAGGATAAAAGCTTTCGGCATCAACTATACGGCCCAGTATAGTGTCAAAAAACATTTGGCTGGTCACGCTTAACACCGATGTAGCCCCAGGCTCCGCGCATACTCGCTGAGCAACCTCTTTTTGAACCAACAACACGGCTAGTTGTGGCGGATTGGCGCTTTCGCCTAAAATACGTATTAAATTAGACGTCAAATAATAAGGGATGTTAGCTACGATTTTATAATTTTTAGGGAGTTCGTTAAGGTTTAGCCTTAGGATATCTTGCTGCAAGATGTGTAAATTATCTGCTTCGGCAAATCGTTTTTTTAAATTATCTGCCAAATCTTGATCTAGCTCTACGGCCGTTAAGTTAACCTGCATATCAAGTAATACAGCCGTTAAACTGCCCAGCCCCGGGCCTATTTCTACTACATTGTCACCGGCTTGCAAATTAGCATAACCGGCAATGTCGCTTAATATTGTTTTATCATTGAGCCAATGCTGCCCTAAACTCTTTTTTGGCACTATCATTAACTACCACCAACCCTGACGCGTCCAGGTACTATATGCGCCCTGCCAACCACCGTATCGATTAGCAGCATAACCGCTAAAGAATTTAAGCTGGCAAACCGGATCGCTAGCCCAGTTGGGGCAAGCTACAGCCAACTTACTGCCAGGACAAGCCTGGCCCAAACCGGTACAGCCACTACCACTCACGGCGTTTGGCCGCCAACCAGATTCGTGGCCAACTACAAAATCAACCGCATAAAAATCACCTTCGGCTATACCGGCCGAGCGCATCCAGGTTATACGATCTCCCGAAACTGTCATGTTTGGTGCTTTTATGCCCTTAACCTGTATCTGTTTTATGGGCTGTTCAATAACCACTTCGTGTAAAATTTTGCGGTTAGCACCACTAATATCTGATTCGTAATATACAAATTTACGCCCATTTTTGCCGGTGGTTAACACATTAATTTTATTAAGAGGCAGCGATGCATCCAGAGAGGTTTCGGTTTCGAACGGTACCGGTTGCTCAACCACAGTCACTGTTTTGCCCGCTTTAGCTATAAAAATTGCCATACCACTAGTTATTGGGGTAGATTCTGCCGGTACCAAGTTGCTGCCTGCCTCGACTTTAATATTATTTTCTCTTAAGTACCCACCAACAGTGGTGGCTTGTGTCCGATCAACAACCAAAGGTGCACCATACAAGCCAACCATCACAAGTACGGCTCTATCTATTATCAAGGCTTGTCCCAAATTGTTACTTTTAATAAAATTATCAGGTGACGATAGAGTCAAAATATCTTCTGGATAAATTGTCAGGCCAGCTTTTTGGGCAATAGTTAATTTGTCGCTGTATGGTGTTAATACCTTAATAGTAGTGCCCCCATCGACTATCACCATGGGTTTTGCGCGATACACGCTGATACGGTAATTATCGGCATCAATCACAGATTTAAGCGACGGCTCTACAAGGTCGTTTTGATTTAATTTGGTGTTGGTACGATTTAAAAAATCACCAACCGTCTCGGCCCTAGTGGGCACGGCCTTCTCTTGACCATCTACATACAAGCTAACAATATGGCTATCGGTTGGCCCCAGTGTTTGGCTATTGGCCATAACCAAACCCCCGGCAAAGATAAAGAAAGCCGTAAATACTACAAATACCCCAAATGCAAAGATATGAGCATGCAGGATACTGTGAAAAAACTTATATACAAAATTCATCTATAATCATGTGGCTTCTGTTGCAGAGACAGCACTTTAAAGAGGTTTTGGTTAACCTTAAAAACTCCACAAGCTATTAAATTAACAGCCAAAAAGCCAAGTTAAATTATAACAAAAAATGCGCCTTATCTCTATTTTAGACGCCCCAAAACCTCTAGTACCCGCTTGTCAATTTTATATGACGCTAGCCGTTTAAGTTCTATAAACTTAGCATCTAAGATCTCTGGTTTTTGTAGCAATAATATTGGTTGAGATTTTAACCTGATATAAAAATATGCAAATCTGCGCTGTTTGATGTTGATAGGTTTTAGCTGATTTTTTAAGACTAATATTCCTGTTTCTTCTTGCAGTTCTCTAACGACTGCATCCCTGTAGTCTTCTTTTGTTTTTAGGCCGCCGCCTGGCAGCCGCCATTCTTTATGAGTTCCTAGCCAATTTTTAGTAAATAAAAATCGGCCACCGCATTCTATAACCACATACGAACGCCTAGTGTTATCTAAAACTAATTTTATAAGAGGATATGCCACAATATAGCCAAATCTTCCAATAAAATTCATTCTCTACAACTTCTCGAGCGGCGCAAAATCGATATTAAGTTTTTTGGTACCTTTACCCTTAAAATATACCGCCGCGTTGCTACCATCCACCTCTAAGACCGTACCAATGCCAAACAATTGATGCCTGACCTTGTCGCCTTCGCTTAGTTCAAGTACGTAGCGCGGTTCGTTGGTGGTGGCAGTTTGCCCCATAGGCAAACCAAAGGGTTCAAGCTTTGGCGCTCTAGCCTCAAAACCGCTATCGATATCGGTCAAAAAACGTGACGGTGGGTTATGCTGAATACTGCCATACAGCACCCGGCTATCGGCATAAAGCATATATAACTCTTGTTTGGCACGCGTCATGCCTACGTAACACAGGCGTCGCTCTTCTTCCATTTCGGCTTGCTCGTATAGAGATCGGCCATGTGGCAGCAAAGATTCTTCCATGCCAGGCATAAACACCACCGGAAACTCTAGGCCCTTGGCACTATGCAAAGTCATTAAAGTCACAGCATCTGCTTTGTCATCTATAGCATCCAAATCACTAACCAAGGCTACTTCTTCTAAAAAGCTCGACAGACCAACTTCGCTATAAGCCTTAGCGACGCTTAACAATTCTTTAACGTTTTCAACACGCGATTCCCCCTGGGTGGTGCCATCATCGAGATATTTTAAATAATCTATGCGGCGCAATAAATTGTCTAGCAAATCCGCTACCGTAACCTCTTCGCTTAATTCGCTTAAACCGTTAATAATGTCAATAAATTCTCTAAAGGCACCTATGGCTTTGGGGGTTAGGGGCGCAACCGATATGTTTTGCAGAGCCTCACTTAAAGAATATCCTTTTAAAATCCGCCAATCAAAAAAGTTTTGCAACGATTTGGCGCCAATACCTCTAGCCGGTACGTTAATAACACGACTAAAACTTATTACATCTTCGGGCTGATAAATAAACCGCAAATAGGCCAAAATGTCTTTAATCTCGGCCCTATCGTAAAAACGCACACCGCCAACAATTTTATAAGGTACACCAAACCGTATAAATTGCTCTTCGATACTGCGGCTCTGAGCATTGGTGCGATACAAAACTGCAAAATCATTATAGCCATGAGTGCGCATATCTATACTAGTTTGGATTCGTCTAACTATTGTTTCGCCCTCGGATCGCTCGTTAAGCGCCGGAATAATCTGCACCGGCTGGCCGCTGGTGTCGTTAGTCCATAATTTTTTAGTGGAACGTTTACGGTTCTGGCTTATAACCTTATGGGCAGCGTCTAAGATGTGTTTAGTGCTACGATAATTTTGCTCTAGTTTGACTACCATAGCCTTAGGATAATCGCGCTCAAAATTTAAAATGTTAGTAAAATCGGCACCACGCCAGCTGTAGATACTTTGCCAATCGTCACCTACTACGCAAATATTTTGCATTTTGTTGGTAAGTAGCTTTATTAATTGATATTGGGCGGCGTTAGTATCTTGATATTCGTCGATTAAAATAAATTTAAATTGGGCAGACCATTTTTGTTGGATCTTGGGGTTATATTTAAGCAAGGCAACGGCTTTTATAATAATATCGTCAAAGTCTAGCGCCCCTTGTTTTTTGAGCTCGTTGTTGTAAACTGGCAAAATCTTAGCTGCTGCTTTTTGCGTAGGCGAGGCAGCCAGCGAAGCATATTCATCACCATCAACCAGCTGATTTTTAGCACTACTAATTAAACTGGCTAGAGCCCGCGGCGGAAACTGCTTTTCGTCTAGATGTTGCTGTTTAGCAATGTTTTTAATTAGTGTCTGGCTATCGCGATCGTCAAAAATAACAAAATTTTTGGGCATTTCTATGTAGTCGGCATCTTGGCGTAAAATACGCACACAAATGCCATGAAAAGTACCCATGTATGGCATAAAAGACCGGAGCTCTGAATTTTGACCCAGTAATTTAGCTACTCGCTCACGCATTTCTTTGGCAGCCTTGTTTGTAAACGTAACGGCCAAAATATTAGATGGTTGGGCTAAGCCTTTGTGTAATATATAGGCAATACGATGCGTTAAAGTTTTAGTTTTGCCGCTGCCGGCACCGGCCAATATCAATACCGGGCCATTGACATTAGTCACAGCCCGCTGCTGTTCGGTATTTAGTTCGCTAAGTAAATCTTGCACTTATATTCTATTTTAGCAATAGATAGCCGATAAAACTGTTGTGCTTTATAAGTAGACCTATTTAAGAAAAAGAAAATAGGCTGCCGCAACCGCCATAATCACCACAATAGCTACCGCAAATACTATGATATTCTTACCGCCACCATGCCCGTGATGCGCACCACCAATAGGTACATGATATTCTTTGGTGTCATATACACTTGGTTGCTGTTGAACGCCAGGTTGTGATGTGTCGGTGCTGGGATCGCCAATGTCCGATTTTGAATCGGATGCTGTATATTGCCCGGGGATTATTGGCGTCAAGCTTTCTTTGGTGTCATAATTTTCGGCCTCGCCTGGTTCGCTTTTTGCAAAATCAGCCGGTTGTGACACGGTATCTGTTGGCAGTTCGGATGTCTTGGCCGAATCTGCCGGTTCGGTCGTAGCATCGTTGACACTTGCGACTTCTGGGTCAGAGTTGTCTTTGTGTGGGTCACCATAACTATCATTATCACCCGCACCGTCCGATAAAGTTTCTGCTATATCACTGCTAGCTACTGGCGTCGTACTAGGTTCGGTGTCATTATTGTTGTTCTCTGTTCCAGTTGCCTCGGCAGCAGTATCGGCTGGTTTTTCGTCAACTTCTGGAGCTGGGATGGCAGGGCTTTGATCTAGATTAAAATCCGGATGCGATACTGTCGACACATCTTGGCTCTCGGTTTCGTCGGGCTCCATTAAGGTGTCGGCAACAGCCTCGTTTTTATTAACATCGCTCACATCTGTGGTGCTACTTTCTACGGGTGCGCTAGCGCCTAAAATTGGCCGATTTGGGTTTTTTACCATAGGAGGCGTGTTGGTTTTTGGTGGTGCTGCTACGTCGAAATATTTTTTATTTGAATCATCCATATTACTCTCCTTTGGGAGTTAGTTTATGTACTTTACGATACGCGGCATCGACAATGCCTGCAAATTGTTGGTAATTTAAACTGGCTTCGCCGACCAATAAGCCATCTATTCCCCTAATATTTAAATAGCCGCTGGCAATATCGGCCATGACGCTACCGCCATATAATACTTTGACCTCTTTGGCGGCTTGTTCTCCATATAATTCACTAATATTGTTGCGAATTGTCCTAACGGCCGTCTCTACTTGATGTGGTTTGGCAAATTCGCCACTACCCACCGACCAAACCGGTTCGTAAGCAATCACCAATCTTTCTACCTCTAGTGATGTGACATTAGCTAGAGCCGTTACCACTTGGTCGTGTAAAACTTGATTGGCTTCGCCATTGAGTCGTTCGGCTTTGGTTTCGCCTACACACAATATTGGTGTAATTTCGTTACGATACGCTGCCGCAACTTTTTTTGTAATAGATTCTTGAGATTCATTAAATGTATAGCGCCGTTCCGAATGCCCGATAATGCAATAATGGACAAGATCGCGCAGCATGGTAAACGACACTTCGCCGGTGCAAGCACCTTGATCTTGGAAATAAGCATCTTGAGCCGCTAATTTGAATTTACGGCGGTCTATTTGCAAGCTTAATGGCTGTAAGGCCAGCATGCTTGGAGCCAAAATTACCTCTATATCGCGATGGATCTTAATGCGTTCTTGCAAACGATGCACTAGCAAACTAGACTGTGAAACATTTAAGTTCATCTTCCAGTTGCCAGCTATGATGATTTTAGACATTATTTTCCCACCGCATTTGATTGTACTATTACTTAATTTGGATACTATCATTTTATCGCCAAAAACGCTACTGCTTCATGCCTCTTTATTTGCTAAAGCTTCTACACCGACCAGTTTTTGACCAGCTAATACCTGCAAGCAGGCTCCGCCACCGGTCGACAAAAAGTCAAAGCGCTCACCAAGCCCAAAACTGTTTAGCATGTTAATCGTGTTGCCGCCACCAGCAATAGAATATGGTTTGTTTTGTTGGCCGGATCGTTCGCCCACCATGGCTTCGGCCACTATCCGGCTGCCATGGCTAAACGGTGGCTCAGCTTGATTAAAACCTTTTATTTCGGCCGCACCTAACGGGCCACACCAAACTGCCGTTTTGGTCATTTTTAAGGCTCCTGATATTGCAGCAGCCGTCATGGGGCCAATGTCTAAAATTGTATCCGTAGAACTCAGCTCAAAGCTAGCCGACTTGGGTATTTTTGGATACGAACTTATATCTGCCCAGGTGTGCATACCCAAATCAATCACCCTTAGCGGGGCAACATGCTGCCCATTTTTTGCCACCACAACATCTTTTGGCAACATAAAGGTAAAGGGTTGCTTTTTTGTTAGCTCGTTAGCTCGGCGCAAAATACTTTTAGCCTGCGCGATATGATCAGCCTCGATGGTGCATTTGCCCATTTTATGGCCTTCTGCAGCCAAAAAGGTATTAGCCACCACACCGCCTACGGCAATAAAAGAACTTTTATCTAAAAAGTGCTCTATCACAGGCAGTTTGTCAGCCACTTTAATACCACCAACAATTAATGCAACTGGCTCAGCAGATTGCTTAAATTTATCAGACAAGTTTGTTATTTCTCTTTCTAGCAAAAAGCCAGCTACGGCCGGCAAACACTGGGGCAAACCTACAATACTGGCATGTTCGCGATAAGCTGCCGCAAAAGCATCTTGCACAAATACGTCACCCAGCGATGCCAGGTGCTTGATAAAATCCTGGTCATTGTTTTCTTCGCCCGGCCAAAATCTTAAGTTTTCTAGCATGGCCACGCTACAGGAGGGCATATTGCCAATTTGCTGTTTTACAGCCGCCCCTGTAATTTCGGGGATAAACTTAACTGGCAAATGCAACAAATCACTCAAGCATGTAGCGGTGGGTAGTAGGCTCAAATTTAGGTCTTTTTTGCCATTTGGGCGACCCATATGTGACAAAACTACCACCTTAGCCCCTAGCCCAAGTAAATGCTCAATGGTTGGCAGGGTCATTCTGATACGGTAGGCATCTTCTATTTTGCCCTGGCTATTTACTACCACGTTGTAATCGGTTCTAAGTAAAACCGTTTTACCAGCTACATCTATATTGCGGATAGTTTTTTTGTCAAAGCTCATAGCGACCTTACTTTTATAGTATCGGTTGCGCCAACAACTCCCGGATATTGGCCAGATACCGTCACCACAACATCGCCCTTGCCAAGCACCTTGCTACCAAGTAGCCAATCGGTTAATTTGGCGGTCCGCAAGTGCCCATCGGGGCGTACAAAAGTTTTGCAACCATATAATATCGACAGCTGCTGAGCAACTTGC
>Ga0265296_1002643_pt1 | contig 17719 bp, 8 predicted proteins | sample MunlanPumphouse1_FD_189073 | JGI IMG/M metagenome (GOLD analysis project Ga0265296, IMG submission 189073) | Groundwater microbial communities from a municipal landfill in Southern Ontario, Canada - Pumphouse #1 | ecosystem: Environmental > Aquatic > Deep subsurface > Groundwater | place: Canada...
TTCCAGTACCCCAAGTTCCAGTACCTGTTGCTGTACCTGTTACAGCACTCCATGTTCCAGAACCAGTTGGGCTAGTCCAAGTACCAGTACCATTTCCTGTTGAAGTCCAAGTAGCATTTCCAGTACTACCTGTTCCTGTTGTTGCTGTCCAAGTTCCTGAACCAGTTGGGCTAGTCCATGTTCCAGACCCACCACCATTTCCAGTGCTCCAGTTTCCATAATTATTTTCTGGGGTCCATTTTTCTATTCTACATATAGGATAATTTGTTGCACCATTGGTACATTTTGTAGGATTAATATCACAAGTAGGTGGATTTGTTGCACCATTTATACATACATCAGAAGTTTTAATGAAAATATCTGCAGTTCCAGAAATTGATCCATTGTCTCCTTTACAAATTACAGTACGGGATGTATCACTTGTAAGTTTATCTGTTGGAAATTCTCCAGACTTGTCTGTAAATACTCCATCTCTATCAGAAGCCGCTTCGCAAAAATTAGTATGATCAGATGACCAATGAACAATAGTAGATGTATCTAAATTAACCGATGAAGGATCAGCCCAAACACTTATTGTAGGAAGAAGATTGTTTGTGTCTATAGTATCAATAAATATATATACATTTTCACTAGCTGTTCCTTGTTTTCCAGTACAGGAGACTGTGTATGCTTTACTCTTTGTAAGGGGATCTGTATTAAATGATCCTTTTGTTCCTGTTCCGTTACTAATACCAGCAGCATTAATACCCGTATCACAAGAATCAGTATAGTTTGATTCCCAATGAATAGTAGTAGTAGCTGGTGTTTCTTCTACTGCAAAAGATGATTTATCTGCCCAGACACTTATTATAGGAAGATTATCATCACCACTATTATTACAAGTGGGATAATTAGTTGCCCCATTTGTACAAGTGTTGATTTCACCAACAAGTATATTTACAGTACCAGCAACTTTTCCTTTTTCACCAGTACAAGTTACAGCAAATGTTTTACTTGCTGTAAGTGCACCTGTGTTAAATGATCCTGATGTTGTTGGTAATATTGCTTTTATTGCTTGTGATATTATATTAATAGATTTTGTTCCAACATTAATTCCCGTATCACAAGAGGTAGTATTCTTTGATTCCCAACGAACAATAGTTGATTCTCCAGAATTAAGTGATGTTTTGTCTGCTTTAACAGTTATAGTAGGAAGCTTATCATTATTAGGATCACCATTAACTAATATATTTACAGTATCAGTAGCTGTTCCTTTATCACCATTACAAGTGACTGTATATGCTTTACTTGCAGTAAGTGCACCAGTGTCAAATGATCCAGAGGTTGTTGTTGATGATTTATTACTAGTCCAAAGTCCGAAGTATAAACCTTTGTTCCAAACACCAGAATTTTTTGTTATTCTAATCCAATTAGCGTTTCCTGTTCCTCCATTTCCTAATGGAGCTGTCCATGTTCCAAAATTTGCTGCAGTATTCCAAGTTCCACTTTTTCCTCCATTACTACTGCTCCAGTTTGTACTATTCCAAGTTCCACTTTTAGTTGTGCTAGTATCTGCATCACAAGAAGTAGCATTTGTTGATGTCCAACTTACAACAGATGATTTACCTGAATCAAGAGAAGAAGGATTTGCTGTGACAGTGACCGTAGGAAGTTTATCACCGTCTCCATTACCACCATCATTATTAACATAAATATTTACAGTATCACTAGCTGTTCCATAATCTCCAGTACAAGTCACTGAGTATGTTCTACTCTTTGTAAGATTTGCTGTTCTAAATGATCCCTCTGTTTCCGTTATTCTTGCTTCACTATCAGTAGCTCCATCACAAACAGTAACATTGGTTGATGTTAAATGAATTATAGTGGATTCACCACTGCCTAATGATGATTTATCTGCCTTAAGGGTGACCGTAGGAAGTTTATCATTATTAGGATCACCATTGACTAATATATTTATGGTATCACTAGCTGTTCCATTGGCACCAGTACAAGTCACAGCAAATGCTCTACTTGCAGTAAGTGCACCTGTATCAAATGATCCTGATGTTAAGAATTTATTATTTTTCCATTTTCCATATTTACCAATACCCCAAGTTCCAGATTTTTCTTTTGTTGGAGTACCGGCAGTTGTTGTCCAAGTTCCTGAACCAGTTGTGCTGGTCCAAGTACCACCATTATTTCCTGTCAATTTCCAATTAGCTGTACCACTTCCACCTGTTCCTTTTGTTGCAGTCCAAGTTCCAGAATTTGGTTCATCTTCTTTATCCCAAACTCCACTTTTTTCTGCTTCAATACCTGCGTCACAAGAAGTAGCATTTGTTGACTTCCAATTTACAATAGATGATTTACCTGAATTAACAGAAGAAGGATTTGCTGTGACAGTGACCGTAGGTAGATTATCTCCTCCTCCATTTCCTCCATCATCACAAGCAGGATAATTTGTTGAACCATTAGTACAACCATTATTAGGATTATAATTGACATAAATATTTACAGTATCACTAGCTGTTCCTTGTTTTCCAGTACAAGTGACTGTATATGCTCTACTTTTTGTAAGCGCATCTGTGTTAAATGATCCAGATGTTGTTATTAATATTGCTTCTGGGTCATTAGATTTTGTTTTTGGAACAATCTCTCCATCACAAGAAGTAGTATTTGTTGAAGACCAACGAATAGTGGTGGATTCAGTTCCATTTAATGATGATTTATCTGCTGTGACAGTGACAACCGGAAAAAGATTATCTCCTCCTCCTATATCACCACCATTACCAACAAAAATATTTATAGTATCGCTATCTGTTTCATTAGCACCAGCACAAGTGACTGTATATGCTCTACTTTTTGTAAGCGCATCTGTGTTAAATGATCCAGATGTTGTTATTAATATTGCTTCTGGGTCATTAATTTTTGTTTTTGGAACGATATCTCCATCACAAGAAGTAGCATTTTTTGATGTCCAATGAATAACAGTAGACTCACCTGGGTTTAATGATTTTTTATCTGCAGTAAGAGTAACGATTGGTTTTGGTAAGAGAATACATCTTGTACCTGTATTATTTACAACATAAGGTAGAGTACAAACTTTATCATTACCTCTTTTTGTATCGTCTCCAGTTCCAGTTGTAGCATCTTTTTTACAAGTAGGATAATCTACTTTTCCGTTTGAACATTGTCCTTCTGGGGTTGTGAAGTCTAAAGTGTCACCCGTAAAGGTTTTAGATTTATCTCCTATAATAGTATCAGGTGTATTACAATCTGGGGGATTAGTTGAGCCTTTTTCACAATCTACCGCTACAGCCCTAAAGAAATATTTTGTATTTGGTTTTAGTCCAGAAACAGAAACATTGATATCACCATTAAGATTACTATAATTTTTAATAAGATGAGTTTTTTCACCTACTCTTTTCCAAGAACCATCATAACTTAATTTTTTACAAATTCCATTAATAATTTTAGAGCCAGTTATACAAGTTGTGCATTTTGGAGGATTGGTTGCTTCATTTTTGCAGGCAGTTAATGTAAATGTAGCATTTACCGTGCAAGCAAAAGTGATGGGTCCGGTAGTGTAAGTTGTTCCAGATAATGTTCCTCCACAACCTGAAGCCGAAGCTGTATATCCAGTCTTAGGAGTAACAGTAAATGTAGTAGCGCCACCCGAACTCACTGTTCTTGAAGCTGGAGAAATAGTTCCCTTTTCTTTAACAAAAGAAGTGGAAACAGCATAAGAATCAATTACAGCGTTTGTCTTAATAGTAAATGTAGCATTCACCGTACAAGCAGAAGTGATGGGTCCGGTAGTGTAAGTTGTTCCAGATAATGTTCCTCCACAACCTGAAGCCGAAGCTGTATATCCTGTATTTGGAGTAATAGTAAATGTGGTAACACCACTTGAGCTCACTGTTCTTGAAGCTGGAGAAATAGTTCCCTTTGTTTTAACAGTTCCAGTTCCGGTGACAGTGAAAGAGTTTGTTATTGAAGGAGTAATCGTGACCGAGTTAGTTTCTGTTTTAGAAGCTCCTGTTTTTCCTATAACATCACAAGATATTGTGTATGTTGTTGTCTTAAGTGGTGTGACATATTCAGATCCAGCAACTGGTCTACTGCTAGTTTCATACGATGGAGAAGTCCAATTAGCAGAACAATTATTGTAATACCAAAAACTTGCATCCCATGTTAGTGTGTGTGTGCCCCATGCTGTTGGGTTTACTTTATATGTAAGAGTTATTCCTGGTGGAGGAACAGTAACAGTCACCGAGCTAATTGCTCTAGGTAAAGATTGGTCTCCTTTTGTCCAATGCCAAGTTCCTGGACCTCCTCCTACTCCTGCATATAAACTTGTTTTCCATGTTCCAGAACCGGTTGTACTAGTCCAAGTACCAATAGCACTTTGGCTTTTAGTTATTGGAGTATTCGTTGATATCACAGTAACATCTCCTGTTCCTATTATACCAGTGGTCGCTATCCAATCTCCAGATGCTGCAAGTGCTCCTCTTCCTTCGTACCAAGATCCAGATTTACCATCTTCTTTACTGGTCCAATACCCACGATTTCCACAAAGTATTGTGTATGTCATTGTTTTTTTTGGATATACAGTTTCAATTCCAGCATCTTGTGGGTTATCTCCAGATTTATAAGCATTATTTGCAAGAATATACCAAGGGCTAAAATCATTTGACCATATCCAACTTCTAGTACAAGAATCATATTTATATGGATCTATTCCAGTATAACTAATAGAAAGTGGTTTAGAAACACCTACGGTTTCTGGAGAGGCTTTGAGATTGTTGATTTTTACAAGAGAATCACAGGTAGGTTTATTTAAGGAAACAATTGGGGTTTTGTTTGGTATAGGCGTACAAGAGCTTATACCACTAAACGATTGATCTGTGTGAACAGTTTTACAACCTAAACCATCAGGAATACCGATATCAGTATCACAACCATATAAATCTGTTGCATTATAACAACTGCAATCTATAGCTGAAGATTTATCTGTCTTTGCAAAAAAACCTGTAATTATTATTATAGCGATAAGTATTAAGATTGCTGATATGTGTTTCCTCATTTTGTTTTTACCTGTTAATTTATAAACTTATTGTGAACTTATTTTTCTAATAAATACTATTCAATAATATATTTTCTTGATATTCAAAATAAGTTTTGACATTCTTGACAGCACTGTAAGAACCATTTAGTGTTGCAGTTGTGGGAGTTATTTTTGTTGCATCTTTTGTTTCGATTGTCGTTTCAAGAGGATTGGTATTAAAATTTTTGATTATACTGACTCCACCATAAGCTATATCATTTCTATTTGAAATTATCGCACAATAATAATATTTTGTATCTGGCTTTAATCCTGTTATGTCTTGTGAAAAAGAGTTTGAATAAACTGTTTTATTAAAAGTTGTATTATCAATACCATTATAATAATTAGTATTTTTATTTTTAGCATTTTTTTCTTTAGTAATATCAGAATTATCATTTAATATAATATCTTTTGTTGAAACCATATTTGTTCCATATATATCATTACAAAAAATAGGAGATATTTCTGCTGTTGAATATCTAAAATAGCCCTTTAGTAGTGCTTTTGAATTTAGTTCGGTGGTGGGTTCTATAGAACTTCCACCTTTACCATTTAATGTTGCTGTAGTTTGAGTAACATTTGTTGGTGTGTTTGTTCTAATAGAAAGTTTTCCAGTGGGAATTTTAGTAGAACTACAAATTTTATTAACACTATCGTAACGATCAGGCCAGATACAGTTTTTTTCAGTACAAGCACCTCCAGCGTCTACGCCAGTTTCATCTTGGTTTTGATAACCATCAGAACAAGTGGAACAAACACCTCCAATATCTGCAATAGGATATTCATTTTGATTATAAATACCATCAGAACAACTTGGTTTACAATAACCAAGTGGACCTATGTCTTGTGGTGTTCCCCAAGTACATCCATAATCTTCTTTTCCATATGCTTGAGTACCAATACAGGCTGATCCATTATCCCAAAAAGAAGAACGTACATTGCAACTATGTTCATCTTCTGCGCTTGAATTATAACAACTACAATTACCAGCAGCTGAAATACTATTTTCTTTTGCAAAAAAACCTGTAGTTATTATTATGGCGACAAGTATTAATATTGCTGATATGTGTTTCCTCATTTTGTTTTTACCCCATTAACTTATAAATATAAATCTAATTTTTTAATAAATTCCAACTGCTTTTTCAAATGCATCACCTCTTAAGGGATCAGTATAACGACTACCTGTTTCCAAATCTCTTGAATTTAAAGAAGGAGGATAAGGAGGAAGAAACGTGTTATTGTTTGCATTTATTTGATCTACTGATTGTGGAAAATACCAATAAGGTAAAAATCCTTGATCATAAATACCACTTGTGTGAATTGAAAAAAGTGGCCATGTTCCAGTTCCAATACCACCAGCACCTTTTCCATTATTCCAATACCCTGTTGATCCACCACTGGTCCATGTACCAGAACCATTTCCTGCTGTTCCAACCCAAGTGGCTTCTCCTAATCCTCCTGTTCCATTCCACGTTGTCCATGTACCAGAATCATTTTCAGTAAACCAAAAACCTTTTGAACCATTTGAATCACTACTATACCAACCAGAGGATCCTGAAGGAATTTCCATTTTTCTTTCTGTGTTTCCAGATTTTAGTGGATCTGGTATAGGTGATCCTTTTTTTATTGTTGCATAGTCATAAAGGATTGGAAGGTCTGATTTGTATGTTGGTCTTTTAAAAGTATTAACATTATACTTTGTATCTGACATATTAGTTACAGGCCATGGATATGGTTTTGGATATGTATCTTCTAGTGTTGCTTCACAACCATAATCTCCTTTTAATAAATCTTTATATATATAATTTTTTTCATCAATCATTTGTCTTGTTAAGTTATCTACTGTCATTATGTCGTCACCACTTACCATACTAGCTGATAGTCTTCCAAGCTCGTTAATTTGGGTTCTTAAAGCATCCTCATAATCTATTTCTGTGAAGAAATTTCCATTTATATCTTTTCCTTCATGTGTTTCTGCATAAGAAAGTTTACTATTCAAAGCATCAACTTCTTTTTTTATAACACCAAGCATATTTATAACACTCCTGAATGCATACATTTTTCCTTCATTTATTTTTATGATTTGATTATATCCTTTTATTTTATTAAAATTTGAAGTTGCTTCCTTGGTGATAGGTGGTAAGATTTCTCTATCTGAAAAAAATGTTTTATAAATAAAAGAAGAATACCAATTTTGAAATATTGATAAATATTCAGGTTGTTTTCTTAATGTGGTATTAATTATTTTTAGTGCATCTTCTTCCCATCCTGGGTGTGGTCCTGGTATACAATAATCTAATTGATATATTACAGGGATGAGTCCATATGCATTTGATATTTTAGTATTTGTTTCATCACGAAAGTTGTAATTACGAAAGTTGTAATCTATAGCATCAACCTTATAAAGTTGCCCATCTGTTGTAGAGTTGAGTTCTTTGTTCTGTTGTGCAAGTTTGTCGGACCAAGTTCTTTGTTCGTCTATTAATGCTTGAGTTAGATCTGTGCGAATATTAAAATCTGGATTAGCAGATAGCCATGACCCTGAAAGGTGGATTGGCAGGAAATCTTTTTCTGTTGTACTTTTATATGAATTAGCAAGTCTGCTAGATGGAGGAAATGATAAAGTTCCAAAATCATAATTTTGAGTGTCAGCGAAACCTTTTTCCATAAAATTTGAAGAGAATTGAGCCAAAAGAGCATCAGCAATAGCTGCTACTGCATCATTCAAGTCTGTAACATTTAAATAAGCATTATTTTGGTAGCCGAGTACTTCTGTGGCCTTGTCTGCTATCATTGCTCCAGGTGTAACATATTGAAAACCTCCTTCGCATTTACGTGCACCTGCTTCTCCTTTTAACGCCCGACTATCTTCTTGTTGTGTGACATCTTTTGGAGAAGAACAACGCATATCTCCTAAAAATCCATTAGCAGCTTGTAATGCGTCACGAGTGTTTTGTGCTACAGTTTGAACTGTTCCGTTTAGTCTGCCTGCCATTTCATTATTTACCATTAGATCAAAACCCAATGGATTGTTAGCTGGAACTTGTGTCATAGCTGACCAAGCATCCCATCCACCTTGGCTAAAATCTTGTTCAAACATCAAAGCAGAAGATCCTGGACTTGTATCTTCTATCATTTTATTTAGAGAATATTCTGCATTATCTTGAATTTTATTATTAAATGCCGTTGCTGTTCTTTTCATCCAAGCTTTAGTAAAAGGAAATAATGCTGGATCACTTATTTCTCCACCTAAATTTAGTATTTCATTTTTTGCAATATCATTAAAGAATTTTTCTGGATCTTGTATGAAAGAAGGACTACCATCAAAACCACTATTTATCCAGTTTACTGTGCTTTGGGTTATTTTTTGTAAAACTATTTTTATCATTAATCTTCCTATACTTTGAATACAACTTGAGTTTTCGTTTATAGAAGCTGTACTTTTTTTAGTTTCTTCTGTGTTTTTTTGTATTGTGTCTAATTTTTTTTCAGTTGTTTCTGGCAGGTTTACATCAATTGCTGAAGTTAAACTCAAAGCAGAACTTAGAGTACTTCCTAATTTTTCAACTGGTGAAGAAAAAAAATCTTCAACCTGACCACCAAAATCTGATATGGCAGGACTTTGTAATAGATTTGCCATTCCATTAAAAAGACCCCGGAGCGCATTAAGTCTTACGTCTTTACACTGAGGCAATAGAGCTATATCTACAGCCATTCCACTTGCATATCCACCAATACTTTGAGCCTCTACTTTTTGAGGTATAAAACTCAGAGGCATCAGTATTGTGCTGATGATTAAAATGAATGAAATTGTTAAGTTTTTGAAATTTTTCTTTTGCATTTAATCTATATAAGCTATTAGCTAAAACCTATAAGCTACTTAATATTCTATCATTGTTTTGATAAGAAAGTTTCTAGATCTCCCACCGATTTGACTAAAGCATCGCTATATTTTTGATATTGAGAAAGACCAGAAAGTCCGACGATAGGGTCGCTTGAAATTTTTCCTAGATTTGTAACGCTTATTCCGGTATTGTTTGAACTATTTGCTATTTGTAAATGATATTGAACAAGACTTTTTGGAACACTTGTTTCTGCTACTTTTTTAGCAAAATCTTTGTAAGCATTTGCTATTGCTGATAGCTTGGTATCTTGTACAGAATCTGTTGTATTGTCTGTAGAACGAGAAGAAAGTTGTTCACTTATAATGCTTAATTCATCTCCAATACCAATAGGTTGATAGTTTTTAAATAATTTTTGAATACTCTCATAATATTTTAGTTTTGAGGCATTACTATCGTCATTGTTTATTAGGATATCTTTTTCGCTATAACTATCTATTAGATTTGGGTCTACTATTTTTTGTCCCAAAGCATTGGAAAAATTATTTATAGTAGTTGTGTCGACTTCTCCAGAAGATTTTAATGCACCATAACTAGAGAAAAAATCTCTAGCGAATTTGTCAGTTTCTGTTAAACCTTTTTCATTTATACTTCCTTCTATCTTCAGTTCTTTTTTTTTGTTTTCTATATAGGTTGCATCTGGCATATCTCCAAATGTCATTTTTTTATTTTTATCTGTTCCCCATAGTGCTTCTTCCCAATTTGCTACATTATCACTATCGGTATCGTCTTGAATTAAGTTTGAGAAAGATTGTGGTTCTACCTTTATAGTATTGCTACTTTTGGTAGTGAAAAGTTGTCCATTTGATGACATAAAAAAAATTATAAAAATAATTATTACCAAAGCAAGGATAATACTCATTGTTTTAATAAATTTTTTGCTTGGTAAATATTTTTTATAATTTTTTTCCATTTTTTTGATGTTTATTATTTAGAATTTAGATGTTCCAAAAAGGGTAATTGTGTTTAAATATACTATTTTTACAACGGGTGGCTCTCCTGGAAGTGTGCAGGTTATTAGTGTTGGGAGGGTATATTTACCAATTATTAGTTGTCCTGTCATTGGTGTTGTTCTTGTTTTTGATGTTACAAGAAATGGTATGAAATAGCTTGATGGGGCATCTCTTGGAGAGATTGGTAATATTTGAACAGAAGTACCAGCCATTAGACAAATAAAACCGGTTGACTCTAATGTTAATATTTCTAAAGCTTTTGTGGTTAATATTCTACCACCAAAAAGCCCCCCTAGTGGAGAAGAAAAAGCAGAGACTATTTTTATTCCAGCAAATACAAAAAAAACTATCAGCAAAAAAAGAAGAATGCCTTTTTTTGTCCCGTTAGAAATTTTATTATTTATATTATTCATTTTACAGTATCCCATTAGTAATGATTTCTAATGGGATTCATGCATACAGTATAACAATATTAAAACATAGATGCTACACTGTTTTGTTAATATCTTCTTTTTTTAGTTTTTTTGAGAGATTTATCCAATCTGTGAGTGTTAATTCCTCTGCTCTTTTGTTTCCTAGTGTTTCTATCAAGGATTTACACTGGTAATCTTGAGTTTTTAGTAGATTTTTTAAATTTGAGGAGAGTTTTTTTCTTTTATGAGCAAAACCAGCACGAAGTATTTTCCAAAAGTGTTCTTCGTCTACCTTCCCCTCTTGAGGGGTGGCTCGCTTGCGAGACGGGGTGGGTATATTTCCACCTCCCCCTAAAGGGTACTCCTCAAGAGGAGAATTAAAATTCTTTCTAGAAATGTCTTTTATTGCAATTATTGCTGAATCCACTTTTGGTGCAGGTGAAAAATATCTTGCTGGTACTTTCATAACTATTTTAGGGTTTCCATATGCTTTTACTGAGATAGACAAGAGACTTTCTTTTCTATCATTTGCGACTATTCTTTTAGCAACTTCTTTCTGAACCATTAAAATCATTCTTTCTGGTTGTTTACTTGCCTTGAGCGAAGTCGAAAGGTTATCTCCTAAGAATTTTTTTAATATTGCACCAGTGATATTGTAAGGAATATTGGCGATTAGCTTATAGTTATTAGCTTTTAGCTTATAGCTTTCTAGATTAAACTTTAATATGTCATCATTAATTAACCTTAATTGACCAGACAGGATTTCTTTTTTGAATTCATTTTTTAGTATTTCATATAAATTATAGTCCTTTTCTACAGCTATAAGCTGACAGCTAGTAGCTAAAAGCTGTCTTGTGAGTATACCCTTTCCTGGTCCAATTTCCAAAATAATATCATCCAAAGAAATTTCTCCAGCCTCTATTATTTTTTTAATAGCAATAGTAGATTTTAAAAAATTTTGCCCTAATGATTTTTTTGCGTGTATTTTTTGCATTTTGTTTTTCTATAAGCTAAAAGCTAACCCCTATAAGCTATTCCAAGTAAATTGTTTTTACTCCACCACTTTCCCCTTCTTTTTCTAATATATCATTTGGAATGTCAGAAATAAATTCTGATGGAGTATTTATTTGGCGTGAACCGAATATTGTTCGAAAATTTGTAAATGATAAAAATAATTTTTCGCGAGCCCTAGTAAGTGCAACATAAAAAAGTCTACGCTCTTCTTCTTTATCTTCTGCATTTTTATTTTCACCATCTTTTCTGTGTGGGAAAAGTCCATCTTCTAATCCTGTTATAAAAACATATTTAAACTCAAGTCCTTTTGAAGCATGTACGGTCATTAACTTTACTTGCCCTGAGCTTGTCGAATGGGTTGTATTTGTTTTTGTTTTTTTATTTTCCCCGCCTGCATCAGCTATGCTGAAAACATTGCGGGCAGGAGTAATCATTATAGAGTCTTGATCTGAAGCTAAAGATGCATCTTCTAAAAGCTTCTCTATTCCCATTCCGTCTTTTAAACCTGCCTGTCCGGTAGGCAGGTTATCATATTTTAAGGCTAAAGTAGCTAATTCTTTTATATTTTCTAATCTCTCTAAATCTTCTTCTGTGCCAGTTGAAAGCTCTGTTTCAATGCCAGATTTTTTTACTGTGAATTTTATAACGTCAGATGCTTTTGATGTTTCTATTTTTTCTTTTATTTCTTGTAATGTTTTATAAAAATTATTAATTTTTATTTGAGTTTTTATTGGCAGGGTTCTTGTTTCTTTTGCAAAAATTTTTAGAATGGTTACTTTTCCTATTCCTCTTGCTGGAAAATTTATTATTCTTTTTATATCAGAAAGACTTTCAGGATTAAGTGCTGCACGGAGATATGCGAGAGTATCTTTAATTTCTTTTCTTTCAAAAAATTTAACACCCAAAACTTGGTATGGAATATTGTACCTGAGCATTGCTTCTTCTAGGGCGCGAGATTGAAAATTTGCTCTATATAAAATTGCGATGTCAGACAGTGTATTTTTATTCCCCTCTTGAGGGGTGGCTCGCTTGCGAGACGGGGTGGAGGATTCATCCACCTCCCCCTTCGGGTACTCCTCAAGAGGAGAATCTAGTACCTCTAAAACTTTTGTAGCCACAAAATCTGCTTCATCGCCCTCATCTAGTGCTTCATATAGACCGATTTTTTCTCCAATTTTATTTTTAGTGAATAAATTTTTATCTGGTCTGTATTTATTTTTTTTAATTATTTCATTTGCAGCTTCTAAAATATTTTGAGTTGACCTATAATTTTCTTCAAGTAAAACTATTTTTGTTTTTGGATAATCTTTTTCAAAATTTAAGATATTTTTTAAGTTTGCTCCACGCCAAGAATAAATATTTTGATCAGCATCTCCGACAACACAAATATTTTTATTATTTTCAGAAAGTAGTTTTGTCATTAAATATTGCACTTCATTCGTATCTTGATATTCATCAACGTGAATGTATTCCCATTTTTCTTGATAGAATTTTCTAATTTGTTCATTTTCCTTTAATAGTTTTGTTGTTTTTAAAAGTAAATCATCAAAATCAAGAGAATTTTCTTTTGATTTTTTCTTTTCATATATATTCCAAACTTGGGCCACTATTTTATTTAGATAATTATTTGCATTTTCTTCATAATCTTTAAGATTAGTGAATTTTCCTTTTTCTCTACTAATTATATTTTTTATTTTTTTAGGATCATATTGTTTTGGGTCCAATCCGATTTCTTTTATTGCTTCCTTTATAAGAGTTGTAGAATCTCCTTCGTCTAAAATAGTAAAGTGTCTAGTTAAGCCTAAAATATGTGCATTTTCTTTGATTATATAGACTCCTAAGGAGTGAAAAGTAGAAACAAAGGGTAGCTGATAGTCATTAGCTGATAGCTTATAGCTTTCATTAATTAAAGAATTTATTTTTTCTTTCATTTCTTTTGCTGCTTTGTTTGTAAAAGTAACGGCTAAAATTTTATCGGGAACTACACCATTTTTTATTAAATTTATTATTCTATGTGTTATTGTTTTAGTTTTTCCTGCTCCTGCCCCAGCCACAATAAGAAGCGGCCCATCCATATGAAGCGCCGCCTCTTTTTGTTTTTCATTAAGCCCTGATAGATGGTCTTTCATCTATCAAATATAACATAAAAATTATAGTTTAACTTTGTCTAAATTTCCTTCTGATGCAACTTTCATTAAGGTTCTAATTATATAATTTTGATTTGTTTCTCCTGCTTGTGTAAGGGTTCTCCCTATCGGTTCGAGACCTGACTCATTGTGTAATATATTTATATATTTATATAGTGGGTGATAAATTTCATTTACTCCATTTTCTTTTATCCCTATAAATGCATCAGCATTGCCTTCGGTAATTTGAGAATTAATTTTATCTATCACAACTGTTCTATCGCCATAAGATAAATCGGGTGTCATTTTATTGGTTAGTTCATTTAAAGAATGAAGGTTATTGGTACGAAGGTTTTCTATTTCTTGGAGTTTATTTAGTGGAATGTGATATATATTTTCTGGAGCATCAGCCCAACTTTGTTCAGTAAAATGAGTTGCCTGAAGATTTTTTAAATTAAATATCTCAGCATTATTTATGTCTGTTGCGTGTTCGACCGCTTGGTTTGAAAGAATTTCAGTTTGTGACCCATCTGTGTTAATTGAGGTATCTTCATATTCAGTCTCTACAAGTCTAGCTTGTCCTGTTTCGAGAGCGTCATTATCCCCATATTCAATTATTTCTCCGTTATTTCCACCACTATTTTGTTCAGGTACATTATCTAATGCTGAAGTATATCTTGGAGAAGCTGGGGTATCGTGCATATATTCATAAGGACTGTTTGGGCCACCAACTCCAGATGGTTTTCCTTCAAAGTATTCATGAATTGTAGGTTTTCCTGTTGCATCTACATCAAGTACATAAGCTGGATTTCCTTCTGGTCCAGCAGGACCCATATCTTTTACCCATGTTTCAGTTCCATTAGCATTTACATAATGTTCACTTCTGGCAATAACGTCAGCTTTTCCTCCTGACCATTCATGGACTGCAGCTTTATTTGTAATATCTCCCTTGAATCCAAATTTGTCTGGATGCATTTCAAGTTGACGTCTTAATGCATGTTCTATACCTTCACCTTTTCCTATTGTGGCTGCCTTCATATCATCTGGGTTTAATTCTGTTGGAGTTGGTTTTGGAGGTAAAATTGTTTCAGGCGCTGTGCCTCCACCTCCTTTTGGTATATGTTCTTCACCGGGTATTGGTGCTACACCTCCACCCTTATGTGGTGTGTGTTCTACTGGGATAGTAGTTTTACCTCCAACGCCAAGTATTCCAGAACCTGCTATCCAATTTCCCATTAATCGAGCGCCTCGTCCAGCAATAAGACCTGCAGCGACAGTACCTAGAACATTATTTGCAATATAATACTTTTTATCTCTACGTATTTTGTCTGAATACTTAGAGCATAATTCAATATTAAAATCAGCTATTTTACTAAGAATTTTTTCTCTTTCTGTTGGATCTGTTTCACCTCTTGCAAGTTCTTCAAGATGAGCCATTTCACTTGAGGCAAGAGCTTCATTTTGTTGAGATTGGGTTGTGCGTGCGCTGTCGTGTTCATATGCTTTTCTTGCTAGTGGTTGGAAGATTTTTTTAGATAAGAGGTATCCACCTACTCCTCCTGCTACAAGAGAAATTGCTCCTGCTACAAGAGTAATTGGGACAAATCCAGAGGTAGCTCCGATTATTGCTGCGCTGATAGCCATTCTCTTTCCTTTTCCCATTTTCATATATCCTTGGAAGAATCTATTTTCACCGATACTTCTCTTAAAGAAATTTTTTATATGATCCCATCCTTTTGGATTGATAACACTATTTGAAGAAACTTTTGCGTCTTGGTATCTAACCATTTCTGTTTGAATCATAGAAAGTGCGAAAAGTTCAGCATCTTGTGTTTTTTCTTTAAAATCTTTATGGTCACGATATTTTTCTAGATTTTTCAACTGACTATCTAAATTTGCTATCTTAAGTTCACGAAGAAGTGGATTATAATCGTTGTCTATAAGTCGCATTTCACGTTTAATGTTTTGAATTTGTTGGTCGTATTTAGCTTTAACTGTAGAAATTTCTGCATTAGGATTTTCTCTTGCGTTTTTATATTCTTCTTCAATTCGTTTGATTTTGTCTTTTAATCCAAACATTTCGTTTCTTTTTGTAGACACATTGACAGCTGCTGCAATCTCTCTTTCAGAGTGTTTTTCTCTTAATTCACTTAATGCTCTTTCTTGAGCTATTTTTTGTTCTATGGGATCTTTATAATATGCAGCAGAGTTATACTTACAAAAAACTTCAGCTGCGTTTAAAAGTTGTTCGCGTGAGTATTGTTCTTTGTTTTCTATTTTAGAATCTTTTTGAGCTGGAGGAATATTTTCTTTTTCTATTTCAGTTTTTTTTGTTGTAAGATTTTCTATTTGATCTTTATTAAAACCTGCTTCCTTTAATTCTTCATATAGTTTTTTGTCTTTTGCTTTAGTCTCTTCTGTTTTTTTAATTTCAGCCTCGGTTGTCTCTTTTGTTCCTTGTTTTGGTTCTGTTTCGTCTTTTTCTGTGTTTTTTTCCCATGCAATATTTCCTTCCATGGCGAGTTCTTTAGATGTTTTGAGTTTTTTATTAGAAGAGTGTTCTAAGTCTTGTAATTCATTTTCGAGTTTAGCAATTTCTTTTTCTATAGAACTTTTGTCTCCTACATAATTAGTACTTTTCCAAGATTTTTCTAGTTCAGAGATTTCTTGGCTAATTTCTTGCGCAGTTTTTTTATGTATATAATTACCCTCTTTTTCTCCTAAGGGTTTGCCACCATAAATATCTATACCTTCTTGTTTATCACTTTCTTTAACATCTGTATGGCCTGAAATTATTTCTATTTTTTTTTCTGGTTTTTCAAGTTTTTCCATAAATTTAAAATTATTTAACTTTTGCCAATAAGAGGGATTTATAATTTGCAACTTCTTCTTTTGCTAAATCTTCGTAATTTGGTATTTCTTTTTTAATAAAATCGGTGATAGTTTCTGCATTTTCAGGGTAATTTTTTAATATATCTGCAAGTTCATTTTGTTTTTCGTCGCTTAAACTCTCTGTTATTCTAATCCAAATACCTCGAGTGATGATGTAGCCTGCATCATCTAAAATAGCTTCTTTAACCTCTGGCTCAACGTCTTCAAGTCCAAGCTCTTTAAATAAATCTGTGCTTAAAAGTTTTTCTATTGTATCTTTATCCATATATTTATATTTAGACTTAATTTTTAATAATTTTATTATACCACTTACATAAAAAACACCAAATTAATTTTTATAAACATAAACAAAATACATTAATTTACTTATAATAATACACTATTTAAACTGGTTTGTCAACTTAGTTTTCCACAGTCTGGTTGACTTGAACTGTGAAGTGAGCTACCCTTAAAGATAGTTCTGAGTGGAAGTATGAAATAAATTGACTGAACGCTTTAAAAAGATAGTAACCATCGTGAGAACCTTATTCTACAGTACAATATCGGTCGTCCTGTAATTCTACCCTTGTTTTAAAAGGGTTTGAAAGGAAATCTTGCGGTAATTCATTTGTTTTATAAAACCTCAATTTAAAATACTCAGCTCTATTCTAGCGTTTTCCTTGTTGTCTGGGATGTTTTTTGTGCCTATTCAAGCAAAAGCAGGCTTTTTATCTTCAATTTTAGGTAACGAAGTTTCTGCCGAAATAGTAGACTCTTTAACCTCTGCTGGTACCAGTGAAAATTCTCAAAATATGAGCCTTCTTCAGGCTGGTGTTTCTCCTAATTCAGTTTTAGAAGATAAAACAAAAAGTAATGTTGATATTAATATTATATCTGAGAATGCCCTTCTTCCTGCAACTAGCCACCTTGGTCTTGTGAACGGGAATGAAGATGGAGACCTCTTTTCTGATCAAATAAGTGTTTATGTGATAAGAAAAGGTGACTCCATTTCTCAAATAGCTGATATGTTCGGTGTTTCTGTAAATACCATACTTTGGGCGAATGATATGAAAAAGGGTGATAAATTGGTAGAGGGTGATGTGCTTTTTATTTTACCAATTTCTGGACTTGAGCATATTATCACTAAAGGACAGACTTTAAATAGCATAGCCAAACTTTATAAAGCAGATATCGTTGATATTGCACGATTTAATGGAATTACAGAAAAAACAAAGCTTGCTGTCGGAGATAAAATCATTGTTCCGGGCGGTGAATTATACAACGAAGAGTCCTCTCAAAAATCTGATTCAAAAGGCAAAGAGTATCAAACTAGAAATGTAGCAGGATATTTTAT
>Ga0265296_1002644_pt1 | contig 17715 bp, 15 predicted proteins | sample MunlanPumphouse1_FD_189073 | JGI IMG/M metagenome (GOLD analysis project Ga0265296, IMG submission 189073) | Groundwater microbial communities from a municipal landfill in Southern Ontario, Canada - Pumphouse #1 | ecosystem: Environmental > Aquatic > Deep subsurface > Groundwater | place...
GTTGGACATCTCCCGCAAGCTGGATCAATTCTCCAAATTTCAACTACGCAAGCAGGAGAAGTTAGAACAGAATCAGGCGGGCGAGGAAGTGCATCAACGGCCAATCAAACACCTAGGCGAATTGCAGCGTGTGGCGAAAACGGCCTGGGCCACGCGGCAAAGAAACAGCAGTTATTTTTTCTATCAGGCTGTAACCGGACAGCTTCCGGTCCGCGAGCGAGTTACTCGCATCGTACGGAAGCAAGCCGTCTTTATTCTCATAGACGGATCGGGTAGCATGTCTGGCAAGAAACATTGGAAGGCGACCGGGGTGGTGATGAACCGCCTCAAGGCCGTCCTTTCCGGGGATGCCGAAGCCTGGGTGTCGGTATTTGACACCTCGCTCGGCAAGGTCCAGCATGCCGCCAACCCCGAGGAAGCCCGCACGGTCATCAAGAAGTTTGCCGCGGGTAACTTCTCGGGAGGCGGAACCGACATCGCCGCTACAGTTCGGGCGGCGCACAAATACATTGAGGATAAGATCAAGGCCGGCGAGGCATTGTATCGGCCGGAAATCGTTGTTCTCACGGACGAGGATACTTCCGTGGCAGCTCTTCGCAAAGAAGAAATCCAAGGTACGAAAGTGCATGGATTTGCTATGGAAGTTGCCAACTCCTCGCTTGTCAAATTCGCTCAGTCCACTGGTGGGGTTGGGGTGGATAGATTTTAACCCGTATTAGGATGAAAGGAGGTGCGCAATGAATTTTACGCGAGATGGACCTGAATAGACTCGACATGCCGCGAGTATAAAACATGACATCCTTCGGTACCGGGTATGAGGTGCAAAGCTGAAGGCGAGTCCCTGCGTATAAGGGCGTGGCAGTCGATAATTGGTTGAGGCCTATTATTCGGTCAACTGTCGGGGCGGTTATATAGGGAATGCGAACCGCCAAACAAAAATCGCAAATACTAACAATGAATAATTGGCGGAGGCACAGCCCGCTGATTTCCTTCTTGTCTTAGTATTCCCAAAAAATCCTTTAGCCGGTGGCGACAGGCCCATAGCAGGATAAAAAGAACCGGCACTGTGATTTTTTGCGAGAGTAGCTAAAATTTTGATTAGCGAAATCGCAAAAACAAAGGTTTAAGGTTTTAGAAGAGCAAACCGCATTGGTTTACGGCTTGCCTCTTCTTCCGAATTCATAAATTGTTTGTGAGTTCAGAGGAAGGAAATATATTTAAAAAATCTTTCTTTTGCGCCAGGCGGCTGTTGATTGGCCGCGGGAAATAGCGCAGAATAAAGTGCCCGGAAACAAAATTTGGAAAAACGCCTTTTGGTATTTATCCCGGATTTTTGTTTCCGGGCTTTTTATTTTGTAAAAAATATAAAGTTTTAGATAACGAGTCTTTCGAATTCGTCCCTTCTTCCAAGTAAAACAAACTGTTTGTTTTACTTAGAGGAGGAAAAAACCACAAACAAAGGAGAAAGAAAATGGCAGAAGAAATGGCAGATTACAATGAAATTCTTGAAAAAGCCCGCGCTTTGATTGAAAAAGAAAAGCCGGGTGCCTCAGCCCATAAAAAGGCGGCATTCGCCAATGGCGTTGCCTACCTTACTACTGGCTGGAGCGGTGGTTATGGCGGGCCAAGCGTCCGGGAACATGCCGTAAATTCGGTTGTTAGCCGTCTTGGTATTCCCGGAGAAATTGAATTTGATGCCGCCGTCAAGGAATTGATCAAAGATGACGGCGTTGTCTTTGGTCCGATCACGGATCTTCATCGGGATATTTATGAAAATGATCATTGCTTCGACGATGATCCGGAAGACCTTCGCATTTTGCGAAGCTAATCGTTCTTTTTAGTTGTCTTGGGCTTCAAATATTTTTGAAGCCCTTGCATCTTCTTTTTTTTAAACAGGAATGACAAGGAATAGAGGCGGAAACGACAAGAAGAAAAAAAATGTGGAAATAAAAAAGCAGGGATAAAAAAATAAAATAATATTAAGAGTGTACTTTGATAATTAAATAGTTAAACTGAAGCAGAATGAATATTAAAAAATCTTGAACCAGAGCGGCCGGAATTTGATTTGGCAATTTCGGAAAACAAGATCTTTGTTTATTGAGCGGTTAAGGACTATGGCTTGTTCGGGGCGGTATTTTTCAATAAAAGAAGCTAAACCGGACGGCATTTCTTCTTGATCGCCTGCCTTAACTTCGATCGGAATAATGCCTTTGCCCGCGTGAATGATAAAGTCAACTTCTGCTTTATTCTTGTTGCGCCAGTAATTTATTTTTATTCCGGATTTTACCAGTTGAGTGTAGATGAAATTTTCCGCTAATAATCCTTTGTCAGTTCGGCTGTCAAACGTATTAAAATTATTGATTGACTGATTGCGCAGGCCTGAGTCAAAAAAATAAATTTTCGGATTTTTGACTACTTCGTTCCGTTTGTTTTGGAAATATGGCCTGACAGATTGGCAGATGAATGTTTTTTCCAGTATTCCCAGGTATTTTTTCAAAGTTTTGAAATCATAGCCGGATGATTTTGACAACTCGTTGTAGTCAGTCATTTGCCCGCAACTCAAGGATAATAGTTCGATCAGTTTGGCCAGCTTGAAGTCATCAACCAGTCCGAGCACATCTTTGATGTCGCGCAGGAAATAAGTATTATAAATATTTCTGATGATTTCCGCTTTTTTTTCTGCGTCTTGCGCGGTCGCGATTCTCGGATAGGCGCCCCAAACAAGGAAATCGTCCAGGTTGTCAGCAAGTATTTTTCCGGTTTTATCTGTTATGGCGTTTTTGTCTGTGTTTTCTAGTTTCCTGGCAAGAACTTCATCACGGCCAGATAAGTATTCGGCAAAACTGAGTTGGAATAATTCCATGACAAAAATCCTGCCCACTAAATATTTGATTGCTTTGACAGTCAAGTCGATGGCCGAAGAGCCGGAAATGATGATCTTAAAATTCGGAAATGTGTCGTATAAATATTTCAGATTTTTCCCGCCATTTTTGGCATATTGGAATTCATCGATAAACAGGTATTTGTAAGACTGAAAACTTTTGGCAAACAACTTGATATTTTTTTCAAATAATTCTAAAACAGCCAAGTCTTCGAAGCTGAGAAAAATCGATCCGGGCAGATCAGCCTGGATCCGCTTCAGGAGCGTGGTTTTGCCTGATTGGCGCGGACCGACAATAGCCAGTATTTCCGGTTCATTGAGAAATCTTAATATTTTGCTTTCTAATTTTCGCTTAATATACATAAAATTTAGACTATTACGCTGGAATTGGATTATAATACTATTATAGCGTAAATATTTTTATCAGTCAATAAGTTTTTTAGCCGGAACATTTTTGCGAATAAATACAATATTTCAATCTAAAAGATTTTATTTATCATTAGTCTTGAAATTTTTAAAGACAAGCGATTTGCCTTCAAAAATTTCCCGGCTATATCGGGTAGTTTGGGAATACTTTTTAGTAAAACCGCTAAGACCCGGATCCGTATTTGCGCGGATTGGTCTGGGGCTACACTGGCGGTAAAAAAACCGGACTCTCATTGACGCGCTTAGTCAGCGCCGAGAGAGTCCCGGGCATCATGGCGCCTGCAATTCTTCGAAAGGAGGATGTCATGGAGAAAAAGGAAGTTAAGGCCCCGCTGGTCGCGCGACAATACCAGCGCGAACTGGCCCTGCGCTGGCCGGTGAAGTGGCTGGTCGCGCCGGGCCAGCAGGCGTGCCGCTGTGTCGCTAACAAGCGGCGTAAGCGGCACGAGGTCTGGCTGACGGAGGCGGCCACCGCTCAGCCGGAGCTTTTTTTGGCCGATATCGTCCACGAGCTTTGCCATTTGCATTTGGCAGAGCAGGTGGACGCCGTCTTCGGCCTGGTCTGGTTCAGCGAGAAGTGGAACCAGGTCGGGCGCGCAGATCCGGCGCGCTTCAGCCGGATGGCTCAGATGTTCTATCTGGCATGGTGCCAGATAGATATTTGGGTCAATGATCTGCGGCATGAGCGCTGGCCTGCGCTTACGGCCGCGGATTTGGAAAGCTTTGCTGAGAGCATGGCGGTTTTGATCTCTCGGCAAAGTTGGGAGTACTTGGCCGAGCCGACGACGTTAATCGGCTTAGCCATGTATCAGGCCGAGCGCGAGCGCCATACTTACGACTCGGCTGATCTATTTTTCGCACTGTCAGCTTGCGGAATTAGGATCGATGAAAAGATAATCAAGCTGGCGGATTTCTTCAAATCCTTGCCGCGCCTGTCGTATAAAGCGCGCAAGGATTTGAAGCTAGTGGAATCTTCGGTCGCAGAAGTTGCGCGGCGGCTGGAGTTTCCGATCAACCCCACGCTCGTGCTTGAAAACGAGTTGTGGGTGTGGGATTTGGGTTAGGTTTAAAAAGGCAAGCCGGGTTGGTATAACGGCTTGCCTCTTTTTTTGAAAGATCTAAAATTAGTATTAAATGATTATTAGTTGTTGCAAGAAGCGGGAATATTCTTATTCACCTCATTCCAATAAATTTTTCATTCGCATTTAAGGCTGGCGTGATATAAAGATACAGGGTGATATTTTCAGAAAGTTTTGGATAAGTAAATATTGTTGATAAAACTGTGCAAAGGTCTGTGTATAAGCCAGTGTAAAAAAAGTTCATAAATAGGTGTTTTATGGGCTTGAAAAAAAATAAAAAATGTATTATAGTTGTCGGGGTGATGTTGATCTTTACAAAAATCGGCCGTTTGTCGGCCAAAAATAAAAAAGGAGAAAAATGGATAGAATAGAAATGTTGATTATGCTGGCAAAAGGCGAGTTAGATTTGTCTTCTGAAGAGGTTAAAAAACGAATCAAGGAAAAAATAGGCCCTCAAACAACAAAAAATCAATAACAAGCAAAAGCTTGCCTCAAGGCGAATTACGATTCGCCTTGAATTTTTTTGTTAAAAACCAAAAATAAGGAGACGGCGAATGAACGAGAATTCTGACTTGAAAAAAGAACTGGATATTGCGGGGATAAATGAAAATAATTTTTTTGAATACAAAGGCACTAAGGGCGAGCAGATGCAGGTCATCACTTCTTTGGCAAAAAAACAGATGGCGTATATCGGGCGAGAGTCAAAGTCTGGCCGGATGAAATATGAAGACGGCCGAATTCAGATTTTTGAAATATTCAAAGAGTTAAATGGCATGTTTTTGGAATATACAAGTGATGATCGGTTTTTTGACGAAGGGATCATTTCGCACAGAAGAAAAAAGTTTTTTCCGTATTTCAAGACTATTTATAATTACATCATGTTGAATTTTAAGGATTCAGATGATCTGGTTGACAAAACGAATGAAGTCGAAATGGATGCCTGGGATTTTAACGGCTTGAAGGCGATTAATGATTTCTCTGATAAATCTTCCGGCAATCGATATTTGATCGAAGGCGTAAAAACTTTGTGTAATAATGAACAGCGGACAAAGTATTTGAATGATGGCTATTGTTCATTTTTCTTTACTTTTGGCGAGGGGGATGAATTCAACGAATTATGCTGGGGAAAGTTTCCCGGGCGGAGCGCGTATCATTATTTTGTGGATGAAAAGATAAAAAACATAGATACGCGTCCATTTCTTGATTTTAGCGATTCGGAAGTTAAGGCAAGATTTGCGGATAAAGACATTGCAGTTCCGGAAAATGCGTCTTTAATCGCATCAATAGCCAGAGGAACCATATCTTTGGATAAGATATTGCTCAAATCAATTGAAAAGACTCCTGAAGAGCTTATGGCTTTGGCAAAAAATAGAAAAAGCCTTTATTCGGCCAGAAGAAATTTTATTTTAGGTGCGTTCATTGATAGTTCGGAATTAAAATGCAAAAAAAACAAAGAGCAGTATTATAATGGAATGAAGAAAAGCAAAGACCCCAATTCTCGATTCCAATCAGATCTTCGCATCCGGACTGATGTGGAGCAATTGAAAAAAGATGCATACACAATTAAAAAAAACGAGGAAAAACTTCTGGCTGAAGTTGAGAAGATGCAAAAACAGCTGAATCTAAAAGCTGAAGAGATTAATGTTTTGAAACTAAAAAATGCTTTACTGCAGAAGCAAGTTGAGGACTTGTCTTTGCAATAAAAGCAAAAAACAAGAAAAGCCGCAATCAGATTTTTGATGTGCGGCTTTTTTAAATTTAAGATTGGTTTATTCCCCGTATCCGCATCCTTTGGACGAACATTTGACTCCGCCCTTGGCTTCGATCAAAAGCGCTTTGCAATCTGGGCATTTTTTGCCGGTCGGTTTGGCAAAGTAGGCGGTTTTGCAGTCCGGATATTGGTCGCAGGCATAGAATGCGCCGCGCTTACTGCGCTTCTGCACGATCTCGCCTTTGCCACAGGCGGGGCACTTGATTCCTGTCGAGCCGGAGTTCTCTTTGATGCTCTTGATGTTTTTGCATTTCGGATAGGCGGTACAGGCCAGGAACGGCCCGAAGCGGCCGTTTTTAATAGCCATGGCCGAGCCGCACTTGTCACAGGCTTCGTTCTTGTATTTTTCTTCCAGCATTTTTAATTGTCCGGCTTTTTCCGGGTCAGATTCGTGGCCGGCATTTTGGTTCATGCCTTTGATGTTTTTGCAGTCCGGAAAAGCGGAGCAGGCATAGAATTTTCCGTAGCGTCCGGTTTTAATAATCATTCCGGCGCCGCATTTGTCGCAGATTTCACTTGATTTTTCTTCTGGCATAATGTCTTCTTTTTTTAATGTATTAGCTTTTTCTTCCAATAACGCATGGAAGGGATCGTAAAAATCTTTGATGATCGGCTGCCATTCAATCTCGCCGTCTGCGATTTTGTCCAAATCTTCTTCCATCTTGGCCGTGAACTCAAAATCAACGATATTTTGGAAATGCGCTGTTAAAAGGTCGTTGACGACGAAGGCGATGTCAGTCGGATACAGTTTTTTGCTTTCGTCGCGATTTACGTAATTGCGCGCAATGATCGTAGCCAGGGTCGGCGCGTAAGTCGAGGGGCGGCCGATGCCGTATTTTTCCATCGCCTTCACGATGCCGGCATCGGAATAGCGGGCCGGCGGCTTTGTAAAATGCTGTTCTTTCGTGAGCTGTATCAGATCCAGCCCTTCTCCTTTTTTTATATCAGGCAATTCCAGTTCTTTGCTTTGTTCCGGATATATTTTTAAATAGCCGTCAAAAGTGATAATTTGCCCAGTGGCACGAAATTGGCAATCAGTGTTTTTCGCATCGATATCGATTGTTGTAGCATCTAAAATCGCTTCGGGCATCTGGCTTGCGATCGCTCTTTGCCAGATCAGTTTGTAAAGGCGGTATTGGTTGTTGTCCAGCTTGTCTTTCAGCGATTCCGGATCGCGGCCGGCTTCGGTCGGGCGGATCGCTTCGTGCGCTTCTTGCGCGCCTTTGCTTTTGGTTTTAAAATGCCGCGGACTTTTCAGCGTGTAATCATCGCCTAAGTTCTTTTTTAGATATTCTTGCGCGGCGCCAAGGAAGCTTTCCGAAAGATTCAAGGAATCTGTGCGCATGTAAGTGATAAGTCCGCCGGAATCGCCGCCCAAATCAAGCCCTTCGTAAAGCTGTTGGGCCAGCATCATCGTCTGCTTGGCGGAAAAGCCGAGCATGCGATTTGCGCTTTGCTGGAGCGTTGATGTGGTAAAAGGGGCGGGCGGGTTCTTTTTGTTCTGTTTTTTCTCGATTTCCGCGACTGCGTAGCCGGTATTTTCGAGTTGGTTGAAAATTGCCAGCGCTTTTTCTTCATTATTGATATGGAATTTATCCAAAGTTTTTCCGTTAATCTTGTTCAACCGGGCTTTGAAGGCTTTTTTGCTGTCATTTTTCGGAGCCAAATCAGCTTCGAGCGACCAATATTCTTCCGGATTGAAAGCCTTGATTTCGCGCTCGCGCTCTACGATCAGGCGGACGGCAACGCTTTGCACCCGTCCGGCAGAAAGGCCGCGCGCCACTTTTTTCCAAAGAAAAGGGGACAGTTCGTAGCCGACCAAACGATCCAGGATGCGCCGCGCTTGCTGGGCATTGACCAGGTGCATATTCAAAAGGCGCGGCTTTTCCAAGGCTTTTTCGATCGCGCTCTTGGTTATTTCATGAAAGACGATGCGGCCGGTTTTCTTTTGGTCAAGTTTCAGTGCTTCCGCAAGGTGCCAGGCAATCGCCTCGCCCTCGCGGTCTTCGTCGGTTGCCAGGATCACTTGTTTGGATTTTTTTGCCAGTTCTTTGAGCTTGTCCAGATTTTTTTTGGCAGTGGCGGGTATGACGTATTTGGGGGTGAAATTATTTTCCATGTCAACGCCCATCGTGCTCTTGGGCAGGTCGCGGATATGGCCGAAAGATGATTCGACTTTGAATTTTTTCCCGAGAAAGCGCGTAATCGTTTTGGCTTTAGTCGGCGATTCGACGATGATCAGATCCATAGGAGTTTAAAATTTTTAATTGAAAAATAGGTTCTTTGGATAATATTGCGGGTTAATAATATAATATCAGATCTTTGTCATCCCGAGTGTAGCGGAGCGGAACCGAGGGATCTATAATATATTACTGATAAATAAAATATTTTCTTTTGAAAAATCAGGTAATTTATTTGTTTAATAGAACAAACCGTGCAAAAGCTGGAAAATATTATAGATTCCTCGGCGCGGCTTGGGATGACAAAAATTTATGGTTAAGGAATTTCAAAAAAATTTACCCATAACAATATTTCAAGAACCAAAAATATAATTATTATATTTGTTATAACGCATATTTGTGTTTTGCGCAAGCTATCTTGCCAGCACATACTGCATTCCGCCCAGATTTTTTACCATTCCCTTCATTTCCATCATTGTAAGCGCACCGCCGATCGCGGCCGGGCTTAAGCCTGTGAGTCTGATCAGTTCGTCGATATGGCGCGCTTCGCTGTTCAGGTTTCTCAGGATGATTTTTTCCTCCGGGCTTTCCCCGATTATTTTTTTGTTGTCAATGAAGTTGCTGATATTTTTCAGATCAAGCGCTTCTAAGATATCGCCAGCAGAGGTGATCGTTTTTGCGCCTTGCTTGATCAGATTGTTGGGACCGACGGAAACAGGGGAGTAGATACTGCCGGGCACGGCGAAAATTTCGCGATTTTGTTCTAGCGCGTAGGATGCCGTAATCAGCGCGCCGGATTTTTCGCCGGCTTCGATCACGAGCGTTGCTAAAGATAGACCGGAAATGATCCGGTTTCTTTGCGGAAAATTGTGCCGGAGCGGAGGCGTGCCGAGCGGGAATTCGGAGATCAGGGCGCCTCCTGAAGCGATTATTTTTTCGGCAAGATAGCGGTTGGACGAAGGATAGATGCTCGGCTTGTCGATTCCTGTTCCTAAAACCGCAAGTGTTGTCCCTTTTGCGGACAGGCAGGCGCTATGCGCCAGAGTGTCAACCCCCAAGGCCAGGCCGCTTACGATGATCAGGCCGTTTTCGGCAAGCTCACGGCTCAGATCTTCGGTCACGCGCTGTCCGTAGGCTGTATATTTGCGCGTGCCCACTATCGCAATATTAAAATCGCTGTTTTTTTCTAGGAGTCCTTTATAATAGAGAAGAGGCGGCGGCGCGTATATTTCTTTTAACAGGCGCGGGTAGTTTTCGCTTTCAAGCGTAAGGACGCCAATGTTTTCTTTTGATATTTTTTCCCAAAGTGCTTGCGGGTTTATGGTGGAACGCGTTGTGCTGAATTCTGCGGCAAGATTTTTTTCAATTCCGGCCGCGATTAATTCGTTTTCCGGTGCAAAAAAAGCTTTCTCATATGAAGAAAAATACCTTTTTAAGCGTAGTATCTTTTGCGACCCGAATTTGGGAAAATGATGCAGGGCGGTTAAATGCAATGTTTCTTTATCCATCAGGATTATTTTAGGAAAAATTTATAAAAAATTTATCTCGAATAATTTGTAAGCTAAAATTAAATAAAAAAATATTATTGACTTCGTTTATTTCTTTATGCTATTATCTATTTATTGCTGTTTGGAAGAAGGTTCTGCCACGGCTTGCGAATGGACTCGGTTTTTTTTCTACTGTTTGCCGCAAGAAACGTGAATCATCAGTGCATAACCCTCCTTTGTACTGATATCCGTTTTTCTTTGACGGCAAGCAGCAGAAAGAAAATTGAAGTGCGGCAAAGCCTTTTTAAAGTATAGCACAAAATTTTTCCAAATAACATTCAGTCCTCTGTCTAGGAGTGGGCAAGGCAATTATCTACCCTCCTTGATATTTGTTAAGCGCTTGAATGGGGTTTTCCCCGGCTCTTAGACAGTAGCCTGAATATTATCAAAAAGCCTCTTAAAATGATTTTAAGAGGCTTTTATGTTTGCTTATAGTTTTTTATGAGATGACTTTCGATATCTTTGATGGTTTTTTCCACAAGTACAAGTTCAGCTGGTAAGAATTTTCCGAGAACATAACCAATGCCTTTGCTTTTTTCGTTTTCGCTGTTTTTGATTCCGATGCGCATGCGCTTGAAATTTTGTGTTTTAAGACAATCGATTACGGACTGGACGCCGTTGTGCCCGGCAGAGCGTGAATCTAGCGAGATCTTATATTTTCCGATTTCGATGTCAAGATCATCGTGAATAACGGTTAAAGTCTCGGATAAATCTGCGCCGGTTTTACTGATTATTCCCAGTGTTTTCGGCAGAAGCTTATAGTAGCGCAGGAAGCAGGCGATCGGCTGGCCGGAAAGATTCATGAAAGCGAGGGGTTTAAAATATATAGTATCGCCTTGGCGAGCGATATCAGCATTGAATTTTTTACTATATTCCCAGTCCAAGCCTTTTTGTCGTGCTAAATAATCCAGGGCCATAAAGCCGGCGTTGTGCCGCGTATTTGCGTATTTTTCGCCCGGATTTCCCAGGCCAACGATGATTTGCATGTTAGTGATCTATGATTTTTTGCTTTTTTTGCCTTTAGGACTAGCTATTTTTTCCTCGTGCCTTCCGTGCACGAGCTTGTTTTTTTCCACTATGATTTTTAAAGGAATGCCCAAAAAGCCGAATTTTTCACGCAAGCGGTTTTGGATAAAGCGCAGATAAGAGAAGTGAATGGTGTCTTTGGCGCCTACTCTGATTTTGAATTTGGGCGGACAGGCATGAGTTTGCGCAAGTTCGAAGATGTGCGGATGCTTGGTGCCCTTGGCTTTAGCCGGCATGTGTTTTTTGACGATCTTATTCAATAGCTTGCTTAGGGCGTTGGCGCTGATTTTTATTTGGTAATTCTCGTAAACTTCCAAGGCGGCATCTAAAACTTTTTTGGTTTTTTCCCCGCTTAAAGCCGAGGTAAAAACAATCGGTGCCCAGCTGGCGAATGGCAGTTCGGCATAGATTTTATTCGTATAAGCTTTACGGTCTTTTTCCTCGATTAAATCCCATTTGTTCGCGACGATGATTAGTCCGTTTTTCCGGGTAACTATTTCTTCTACTAATTTTTTTTCTTGATGCGTGAGTCCTTCTTTGATGTCAATCACTAAAATCGCGATTTCGGCGCGAGAAAGTGCGCCTAAGGATTTGGCAATGCTGAATTTTTCCAAGATATTTTTTTCGTGGATCTTTTTGGCTTTTTTCTGCCCTTGCTTGCTGATGCCGGCCGTATCAACCAGGACGAGTGTCCTGTCTTTATAGTTAAGCATTATATCTTGCGGTTCGCGTGTCGTGTGTGCGATCGGGCTTACGATCAGGCGCTTTTCATTAATCAAGGAATTGATTAGGCTGGATTTTCCAACGTTGGGTTTGCCGATAACGGAAATTCTTATCGGTTTATCGTCTATGTCTTTATTTGATTTTTCCGTGCTGATGTTTTCATCTTTCTCCTGTTCTTCTTCTTCTTCTTCTTCTTCTTCTTCTTCTTCTTCGGTCCTGTCGAGCATTTTTAATTTGTCCGTAATGGCATCCAAAAGATCGCCGGTTCCGGATCCGTTAGCCGCGGATAATGCAATCGGTTCATTCAATCCTAGCCGGTTGAATTCCGCTGTTTCCCTTCGCAGATTTGGACTGTCCGCTTTGTTGGCGGCTAAAATAATATTGTTTTCGATATTTGCCTTTTCGGATTTTAAGATTTTTTTCAATTCAGCGGCCATTTCTTTGTCTTGCGGCAAAAGGCCGGCGCGGGCATCCACTATGAAAATTATCAGATCCGCTTCTTTGAGCAGATCGCGCACCTTCTGCTGGACAAGGGTATCGATATCCTCGCTGTGGCGGTTTTTTTTCTGCGTTTTTCGTCCGATTCGCAAAAAGCCGGCATCGTGGATGCCGCCGGTATCAGCTAGCGCGAATTCGGTGTTTTGCCAAACCACTTCACCGAAAATACTGTCGCGGGTCGTGCCGGCGATATCCGAAACCAAAGCCTTGCGCTTTTCGGTAAGGCAATTGAAAAGTGTTGATTTGCCGACATTGGTGCGTCCGAAAAGGACGACTAACGGGAGGGTTTTGTTCATTTGATAAATAAATTAATGATTTATTGTTGGGTAGTTCGTGCAATTATTCGGCAGTGTTTTCCATCCCCGAATCAGTGTTGTCCGCATCTTGGCCAAGGATGAGGATAAAATCCGGCTGGATCGGACTGGCTTCGTTTTTTAATTCCTTGTCAATATCAGCGACTAGCCAATCGGGCAGGCCATAGGAAACATTGGCGCCGGTCGCTTCTTTAAGGATGCCGAGCGATTCGGCCTTTTCTCCGTAAGTCAAATCATAAATTACTGATTTTTGGAAATTTTGTTGTGCGGAATTGCCGATGCGCACGATTATGAAGCCCAGTTTTTCAATGTCCAAAGCAGTCTGCGAAGCCAAACCGTTTATCCAGGTGCCGTTGCGCACTTCAATTGTCGCTCTCTCATCTGATACGCGTGCGCTAACAGACACCGGTGCCGAAGAAAAAATGTTGTTGATAAAGTATTGGATTTCGGTAAAATCTCCGCTTCGTGGAGAAAGGATATAGGCGCCTTGGTCCGAAATCGAATCAGTCAGGAGTCCGTTCGGGCTGTTGTCGATTACTTTGTTCGTGATGCTTTCTTTGCCGACATCGCTAAAGATGCTCCAGAGCTTGATGATTTCCCAGACTTTGAGATTGGTGGAGATATGTTCTTCGAAATTGGCAATGATGTCGGAAATCATTTTTGGTTTTAGGAGGTTACTTGAATCAAGCAGTTTGTTCTTTGCGGCCAAGATTATGCTTTGCTGTCTTTTGGCACGTGCAAAATCCGAGCCTTCGCCGTTTATGCCGTGGCGCGAACGCGCAAATTTCAAGGCCAAACTTCCATCCATGGTTTGTAACCCCTTTTCTACGTGCAGATGTTCGAAGCGGGCATCGTAATTCGGATCATCTTCGCGTCCGGAAATCGGATAGCGGTAATCGTCCAAGGCATTGTCCACTTCCACTTCGATTCCGCCTAGTTCATCGACCAGGTTGATGAAGGCTTCGAAATCAACGCGGAAATAATAATCTATCGGCACATTCATGATGTCGCTCATCGCCTGGCTGATTGCCAGTCCGCCAGATCCGGGCTGGCTTGACTCGGCATAAGCGTTGATCGAGTTGATCTTTTTCCACCCCATATTCTCGACCGGAACGGCCAGATCGCGGGGGATGGAAATAAGCGCCACTTTCTTGGTCGAAGGCTCAAAGCTGGCCAGCATGATCGTATCGGTAAGATATCCGCCTTCATGTTTTTTGCCGCCCATGCCTAAAAGTAAAATATTGATTCGGTCGATATTTTCGCCTTTCAAATCGCGGTCCGCGCTTTCGGCCAGGTGCTGTAGTTGGCGGATGCCAGGCAAATGTGAAAGCCAAAAGGCCGAACTTTGTCCGGATACGAGGGACTGACTAAAGAATATAGCCGGCAGGATCAACAGAAAAATCAGGAAAAAAATAATTTTTTTCAACATTTTCTTGGGTTTTTTGCGGATGTTTTGCGGATCCTCCGAAATGATTTCACCTTTTGGGATATTTTCACTTGAATTGTGGTGATTTTTCATAAATATTTTGTGGTTATGAGCAAATATGTTCTTCTTGACAATAAGTCTTTTGTCGCTGATTAACGATATCCAATAAAATCAACCGCATTTTTTGATTGCGGCGCTTTTGAATTTATTATATAAGTAAAAGCTTAAAAAAGCAAATAAATATCTGCATAATATTTGACTTGATTTTTTTTTACGTAAATGTTAATATAAAATCATCATTAACTAAAAAATGGTAATAATAAACACTTGTAAAAAATATCGCTTTATTAAGCCTATTTTTTTATTGTTTATTGTATTCTGTTTTAAGCCCCATGTTTAAAAATTTTTTTGCCTGGACATTCGAATTAGTAAAAATCGTGGTAATCTCATTGGTGATAATAATTCCAATCAGATATTTTTTAATCCAGCCTTTTTACGTGAAGGGAGCTTCGATGGAGCCGAATTTTTATGATCATGAATATCTCATAATTGACGAGATTACATATCGCTTTAACGAGCCGCAAAGGGGGGACATAGTCGTTTTTCGCTATCCGCGCAATCCGCAAGAGTATTTTATCAAACGCATGATCGGCTTGCCTGGCGAGAGCGTTTTAATAAAAGACGGCGCGGTGACTATCTTTAACAAGGCTAATCCTGATGGCCTTTCTTTGGATGAAAGCTATTTGCCGGAGGGGCTAAAAACTTACGGTTCGAGCGAAGAAAAAGTGGAGTTGGGTGCAGACGAGTATTTTGTTTTGGGCGATAACCGAAATTCAAGCAAGGATTCACGCAGTTTTGGACCAGTTAATCGTTCGTTCATTACCGGCAGGGTACTCTTGCGCGGTTGGCCTTTTAATCGGGCAACGATTTTTGAAGCTCCGGCGTATTAGACTTAGCCACCGTAGCATTTTCTAAAAACATATTAAAAAAAATTATGCCAAAAATTGTAAAAGAAAAAAACGAAAAAGCCAATAAGGATTCCGGGCGGCAAAGAAGAGTCGAACGCTTTTCCCGTTTGCGCGGTATGAAGGATATTTTGTTTGATGAATATCGTTATTGGGATTTGCTTCTGAAAAAAGCAGCGGATTTGGCCGAAGTCTATGACTTCCGGCGCATTGATACGCCTGTTTTGGAAAGGCTTGATTTGTATGAGCGGTCAACCGGCATGGATACCGATGTCGTCTCCAAGGAAATGTATTCGTTTATAGACAAGAGCGAAGAAAAGGTAGCACTCAGGCCGGAAGCCACTCCCGGAATCGCGCGCGCATACATTGAGCACGGACTTTTTAATCAGCCTCAGCCGATCAAGACTTTTTGGTGCGGTCCGCTTTTTCGCCACGAAAAGCCGCAATCAGGCAGAACGCGCCAGCACACCCAGATCAATTATGACGTTTTTGGCGAAGCCGGGCCGGTGACAGATGCTCAGTTGATTCTTATTGCGTATAATTTTTTTAATGAATTGCAAGTAGGCGTGCAGGTTCAGATCAACAGTATCGGCTGTCCGGAATGCCGTAAAGAATATATTGCCAAGCTGATCGAATATTACAAAGAGCGCGGTAAACGTTCGCGCCTTTGCAATGATTGTAAAAAGCGTTTTGTTAAAAATCCGCTCCGACTTTTGGACTGCAAGGAAAAAGACTGCATGGAAATCAGAGAAGACGCTCCGCAGATCGTTGATTTCTTGTGCGATGGCTGCCGCGAGCATTTTATCAAGGTTTTGGAGTATTTGGATGAACTGGGTATTTCCTACAATCTTAATCCGTTTTTGGTGCGCGGCCTCGATTATTACAATCGTACGGTTTTTGAAGTGGTGTCTGCGGACGACGAAGGCGAAAAGGACGAAGACGGACAGCGCAGGCAGATTTCTTTGGGCGGAGGCGGACGCTATGATAATTTAATAGAAACGTTGGGCGGCCGGACGACACCGGCTTGCGGTTTCGGACTCGGCATCGAGCGAGCGATTATCAAGATTAAAGAGAAGAATATTCCCCTGAAAGAAGAAAGGAAAAATTATATATTTTTAGCGCAGTTAGGGGAGCAGTCGCGCCTGAAGATATTCGCATTATTCGAAGAAATGCGCCGTGCCGGTTATCGTGTCAAACAGGCATTTACAAAAGACAGCCTGAAAGCGCAATTGGAAAGCGCAGACAGGATCGGTGCGAAATACAGCCTGATTCTAGGCCAAAAAGAGCTTTTAGACGGCACGATCATTATCCGCGATATGGAATCCGGCACACAGGAAGTGATTGATTACAAAAAAATCTATGCGGAAGTCAACAAGCGGCTGGATTTGGACAAACAGGTAAATAATTAATTTTAGTAAATTAATCAATCTAGAAAGGCAGGTGTTATTATGGTAGAATTTAAAAGAAAGAAAGGCGAGAACTTTGAAAGTTTTTTGCGCCGTTTCAATAAAACCCTTATCAAAAGCCGCAAGCTGAATGAAGTACGCCGCAGAAAATACGTAAGCAGTAAAAAGAACAAGACCCAACAGAAAGAATATGCTTTGATCAGTTTGAAGATGCGCGAGAAAAAAGAGTATTTGCGCAAAACCGGCAAATTAAAAGAAGAAACCAGGGGAAGATGGTAATTCTGATCTAGGATGTATGATGTCAGATATATGATTTAAGATTTAATTCAAAGTGTATGTTGAATTTAAACGAAAAAGTTTCCGTTGATTTAAAGCAGGCCATGATTGCCAAGGATGAGCTTGTTTTGTCTGTCTTAAGGATGCTGAAGACCGCGATCAAGAACAAAATGATAGCGCTCGGGGATGGCGGCAAGAATGAACTCAATGACGAACAGACCGTTGAGATCGTTTCCGCGGAAATCAAGAAGCGCAAAGATTCAGCTGAGGCTTATTTGGCGGGCAAGAGGCAAGATTTGGCTGACAAGGAAAATGCCGAGATCGTCATCTTGCAAAAATATCAGCCCGAACAGCTTAGCGAAGAAGAATTGCGCGAGATAATCGCCGAGGCGGTGCGGCCCTTGGGCCAAATCGGTGCCGGCGATATCGGACGCGTCATGGGGGCGATCATGCCCAAAGTAAAAGGCAAGGCCGACGGCGGCTTGGTAAATAAGATCGTAAAAGAAATCTTAGCGCAATAGCAAATGTAAAAACCGCCCCTGGGGGCGGTTTTTTTGCGATAATCAAGCAAAATATAAAAAAGTGCTGGTCAAGCTCTTTTACTGATCAGCGATAAGTTGCACTAAACTTACTTGCAAACCTTAGCAGTTCTTTGTTAAAATAAAGATAAGTAATAATCGTTTTTGAACTAAAATTGCACAACCTTAGCTCTTATGCTAACATATAAATAGGATCTTTGCTTGGATATTGATAACTTCCATTCATACCTTTCTATGATTAGAAATTTATACAATAATTTTAACTAATTTTTAAATAAAAAACAATAAGTTCGTATATAACTTGTTAAACAAAATTTGCGGGAAAGATTTCTGGTAGAACCGGTCGTCAGCAGTTTGACAATTTACTACGCATAATGGCATTATACGAAATAAATTTGCTCTATTTTTGAAGTCGTATTATATATATACTTTAGTATAATATATAATACGACTTCAAAAATAAGAGAACGTTTAATCCCGCTTCATGTTTTTACTCGGGATTAATCGTTTAACTGCTCGCCACCCTATCTTTCCCACAAACTTCGTCTAACTAATTATATCTCTGTCAATACCTAAACTGTGGAAAAACAAAAAGCCGGCTCATCTGAAGCCGGTTTTTTGTTTGAGTGTTCTATTTAACAAACGGCGTTCCCCGAGA
>Ga0265296_1002645_pt1 | contig 17703 bp, 17 predicted proteins | sample MunlanPumphouse1_FD_189073 | JGI IMG/M metagenome (GOLD analysis project Ga0265296, IMG submission 189073) | Groundwater microbial communities from a municipal landfill in Southern Ontario, Canada - Pumphouse #1 | ecosystem: Environmental > Aquatic > Deep subsurface > Groundwater | place...
TTTGATCCGGTCATTTAACTGGACAAACATCCCAAAAGTGGCAAATCCCTGCACTTTTCCCTGGTATACGTTTCCTTCCTCGATATCGGCAAGGTCACAGCCTGTGCCTAGCCGGTAGACGAGGACATCGTCAGCATCGGTATTCTGCATAAGTTTTCTCACCACACACAAGCGTACGGGCATATTGTTGCGATATTAATATGGTATCGTCAACGCTCCGCGGATAGGATCATCCGTGTATACGTACCAATGGGGGTTCGGATGTTTAATTTACTTGTTATCGACACGATGGTTTTATGCATGGGCGTCTGTTAAAGGTCAGTCGCGGAATGCGACCTCAACCATGGTCAGATCGTCCGGGACAAGGATCGGGCCGGTAAATTTTTTCTGGGCATCTGCAGTATGTGCCTTCGTATCCGTATACCGTGAACTGGTGTGGATCAGTACAAGAGTCCGTGCATTGAGTGCTGCTGCTGCTTCCCCCGCTTGGGCTGCGGTGGCATGGTAGAACTCCGTTGCCCGTACTGCTTCCGTCTCATCGTAGGTAGCATCGTGGATCAGGAGATCCGGGTCATGTGCCATATCCAGAATTGTACTATGGATTGCCCGCGTATCACCGGTATAGACAATCTTTCGTCCGGGCCGGGAATCTCCCATCACTTGTTCCGGGCGGACTTCGGTTGCATCATTACCCGTTCCAACCCGGACGGTCTCGCCCCGCTGGAGCCGTCCAAAGAGCGGGCCCGGGGGAACGCCAAGAGCAATGGCCTGTTCACGGTCAAATCTGCCCGGACGGGGATCTTCTTCGAGAATAAAGCCAAGCGCCGGAAGCCCGTGGTTGACGCCAAATGCCGTGACCGTATACCCGTCAAACCGCACCCATGAGCCATGGGTAATCTCTACGGAGTCCATGGGAAATTTCAGATTGAACCGGGCCACGTGGCGGAGTGTCTTTACAAACTCATGCACCCATTCCGGACCATAGATCGTGAGGGGTTCCGTGCGGCCATTGAACGACATGGTCTGGACAAGGCCGAAGATGCCGAGGAAATGGTCGGCATGCCAGTGCGAGACGAAGATGGCATTGATGGTGAACCCGCACCGCGCCCGCATCATCTGCTGTTGTGACCCCTCGCCGCAGTCAAAGAGCAGGGTGTCCGACCCCCTCCGTATCATGATGCAGGGAGGATTGCGCGTCGGTGTGGGCAGGGCTCCCGCGGTTCCGAGGAAATAAACATGCAGGGTCTCGCCGCTCACGGAAAATCACCCCGTGATTTTCCTACAACTCCTCGCTGACGCTCGTCGTTCATGATACAAAGACACTCCGGAATACAGAAAGACTCTTCTTTGCTTCTTCAACCGATCGACCTTCAATCACGATCCGTTCTCCGTTATAGCGGGAAGTGATGGTCCTGCCGACTTTCTCCCAGTTGATGGTCCCTGCCTTCAATGCAAGATGCTCGTCAGATACGCCATGGTTGTCGTGGATGTGGATATGGCTGGCCTTGTCGACATACTTAAGGAAATCGTCTACTTTTCCTACCGTGTTCGCATGGCCGAAATCAAAGGTCATCCCAATCCCTTCGATGTCCTCAGTCATCCCCATCAGTTCTTCCGGGGACCGGCAGAGAAATTCCTTGAAACTGATCATGTTCTCAAGGCATGCCAGCACCCCGTGCTCGGATGCACAGCGGCCGATCTGCCGGAGGGCCTCTTTCTGGAGATCCCAGACTTTCTGGGGCATCATCTTACCGATGGGCGAGATGTAGCCCGGGTGGATGGTGACCCGGTCGGTCAGTGGGGCTGCATGCTCGATGCAGCTGCAGAGCTGGCGGATCGACTCGCGCCAGATGGGGTCGTTGAGGGTTGCAATGTTCAGGTCCCCGTAGGGGGCATGCACGGAAGCCCTAAGCCCCGTGGTCTCAAGCATCTCACGAACCTTCTGGAAACAGTCGGGATTCTCAAGCCGGTAATTCCCGTCGCTGACGATCTCCCATCCATCATAGCCGGCTTCTTTTATCCCATACACCCATGCAATATCATCCCAGACTTTTGCGGACGAAGAGAAGTACACGGACAGACTCATGGATTGCCCCGCAATTGTTCCAGCAGGTGTTGTACTGATGTGGTAAATTCAGCGAGCGTGCCTTCATTTTTCAGGTTGATATCGGCTTCCGCGAGGGCTTTACCCAGGCCCCAGCCCAGTTCCCGGTTGTCCCGGTTGTGAAGGGCATCCGCGGTGGTGAAATCATCCGACCGGGCCCGGGCAGCAATGCGGGCGAGCCGGTTCTCAAACGAGGAATCGATGCTGATCAGGGTAAAACCGGAAAAATGCCTGCGGAAGAGTGCAACTTCCGTATCTCCCCGGATCCCGTCTACGAGCACAAGGGGTGCAGACATATGCTGAATCTCCGGGACACAGAGTTGCGCAATGGCATCCATGCCGCGTTCGGCCCGGAGCCGGTTTGCGGTTGCCCCGAAGTTCGTATCATTCGGTTCAAGCCCGGCTTCCTGAACAGCCCTGCGTATCATATCGCCCATCACGATGACGGGAATACCCATCTCCTGCGCTATGCGGGAGAATTCACCTTTTCCGCTTGCGGGCATCCCGACAACGCCAATCACTCTCATAGGTAATCTCTCCAATCTCCCTTGTCCGTATCCGCACGGTCCTGTTCAGCCCATCGGCGATACTTTTCAGTTCCGCCAAGGTCAGGGGCGGATGGTTCTCCTTGAGGATTCGTTGTTTAGAGATATATTCCCCATTGGTCATGTCAGGTGCTGTCTCATGCACCGGGCCGATCTTGTGCTCGCCCTGCTGGAGGACAAGGGGGGTTGTCTTGATCTCCTCTGAAATTTTCTTAATATATTCAGTGTTCTCGTAAAACGTGGTAATAACAATCTCCAGTTCACGGATGATGTTCTCCCGGTAGGCTTCCTTACAGATCCGAATGGATTTCTGCAGGTTTTTCTCATAGTTTTCAGAGGGGACGGTATTATATCCGCCAACAAGTCCCGAAAAACCCTCCCACCGGGTCTTGTAATCGATGGCAATGCGATCGATGATCCGCTGCTCAATCAGGGTTTCAAGCGTTCCGGGGAAGAGGCCGTTTGTCTGGAGTCCCACCGCGAGACCCAGTTTTTTTGCATACTGTGCAAGAGCAATAACGGCCTCTTTCTGCAGGGTGGGTTCCCCGCCGGATATCACCAGGCCGCTGATGAATGGCGAAGATGTTTTTATCATGGCCGTGATTTCGGAAAGTTCGCGCAGATCCGACCCCGTCTGAATGCTCTCGTTCTGGCAGTAGGAGCAGCGCAGGGGGCATCCCCTCAGGAATAGAGTACAAACCGCCCGCCCCCGCCAGTCGATCGTTGAGAGTGAGACAAAACCCCCAAAATTCAGTTTGATAGGATCACCGTGCCGGATTATTTTATTCATGTGGTTATATGAGTGTATTGAATCCTGACTCGGGGGAGGTTGTCGTACGATGGGCTGGATCCCATGAAACTGCCTGAAAAAAGGAGAGGAAGATCAGAACTTGAAGTGACGGTTGACGATCTTGATTGCGCAATAATCGCCGCACATCGTACATCCGTCCGTGTCGGCAGGCATGCGTTCTTCACGGATCTTCTTGGCCCGGGCCGGGTTCATGGCAACGGCGAACTGGCGGTCCCAGTCCAGATCGCGGCGGGCATGGCCCATCTCAAGGTCGAGGTCCCGGGTCTTCTTCAGCTTGATCATGTCGCCAACATGGGCTGCAATACGGGAACTCATGACACCTTCGTATACTTCTTCCGGTGTCGGGAGGGCAAGGTGCTCGGCCGGGGTGACGTAACAGATGAAGTCTGCACCGAGCGAGGAGGATATGGCAGCACCGATGGCGGCAACCCGGTCATCGTAGCCCGGCGCGATATCGGTCACGATGGGGCCGAGCATGTAGAACGGCTTGTTGTTGGTGACCCGTTTCATCAGCTGGACGTTGGTTGCGATCTCATCGATCGGCACATGGCCCGGACCTTCAACAATCACCTGCACATCCTGTGCATGTGCCTTGTCCGCAAGTTCCGCATTGATGAGCAGTTCCTGGATACCGGCCCGGTCAGTCGCATCGTGGATTGCACCGGCCCGCATGCCGTTGCCCATAGAGAGGGTGACCTCGTGCTCCTTCATGATCTCAAGCAGGTAGTCAAACTCTGAATAGAGCGGGTTCTCCTTCTCGTTGTGGAGCATCCATGCGGTCATGAATGCGCCGCCGCGCGAGACGAGCCCGCCATGCCGGCCCTGGTTCTTCAGGCGCTTGACCGTCTCCCAGTTGATGCCGGTGTGGATGGCCATGAAGTTGGTGCCGAGTTTTGCCTGTTCGGCCGTGATCCGGAAGAGGTCATCCTCTTTCATGTTCACAACGGCGCCATCTTTCTGGGCCGCTTCAATAAATGCCTGGTAGAGCGGGACGCAGCCGACCGAGAGGCTGGTGTTGGCAATGACCTGCCTGCGGATCTCCTGGAAGTCCCCTCCCGTAGAGAGTTCCATGAGCGTGTCAGCACCGGCGAGTTCTGCCTGCCGTGCCTTCTCAATCTCTTCAGGAATATTGACAATGTCCGTAGATGTCCCAATCGAGGCATTGACCTTGGTGCGGAGGCCTGAGCCGATACCACAGATCTTTACCTTGCGGTAGGGGGAGACCGGGATAACAATATGGCCTTCGGCAACACTGCGCCGGACGAAGTCTTCGGTGACTCCTTCCTGCTTTGCCACCAGTTTCATCTCTTCAGTGACGACGCCACGCTTGGCATCTGCAACTATACTCATACCATACAGGTTGCTGTAAAGACCAGATAAAGGCTCGGTTTTTCGATTCTGGACTAAATCTGGCTTGTTATGTGAACAAGTTAAGTTGAGTTGAAATAACACAGATTTTTTTGTGCGGGAAATGTCCCCCTATTCCGCCAGGAACCGGATGTTCTGTCGTGATAGTTGAGATATGGGGTGCATGAACTGTGAGTTATATTTATATATGATGTAGCACTAACTATTGGTAAACCTTGATTGAGCGAGGTGTTTTACGATGACAGAAAAGGATTATTTCGAAGTTACAGTAAAGGAAGCAGCCCATGACGATGCAGGCCGCGGCATTGCCCGTCTCAGTATCGAGGTGATGAAGAAACTCGGACTGGTCTCCGGCGATGTGATCGAGATTTTGGGCAAGAAGAAGGCCGCGGGAATCGTCTGGCCGGGATTTGCCCAGGATACCGGTTACGGCATCCTCAGGATTGATGGCAACATCCGGGGTAACGCAGGAACCGGTATCGATGAGAAAGTAAAGATCTCAAAATCGGATGCCGAATATGCAAAGAAGATCGTGGTCCAGCCTACCCAGCCGATTCGTCTTGTCGGGGGTGAGCAGTACCTTTCACGGGTATTGCGCGGGCGGCCGGTGATGGAAGGGCAGGCTGTCCGCGTTGACGTGATCGGGAATTCCATCACCCTTATCATTACGAAGGTTGCCCCGAAAGGGATGGTCATTGTCACGGATGACACCGAGATCGAACTGAAAGAAGAGGCCTACAAACCCGAAGAGGGCAAGCAGGAAGTCTCCGATATCCACTACGAGGATATCGGGGGTCTCGGCCGTGAACTCCAGCTCGTGCGCGAGATGATCGAGCTCCCGCTCCGCCACCCGGAGATCTTCGAACGCCTCGGCATCCAGCCCCCCAAAGGAGTACTGCTCTATGGTCCTCCCGGTACCGGTAAGACCCTGATAGCAAAAGCCGTGGCAAATGAGGTGGACGCCCACTTCATCACGCTCTCCGGCCCCGAGATCATGAGCAAGTATTACGGCGAGAGTGAGAAGGGACTCCGTGAGAAGTTTGAGGAGGCAGAAAAGAATGCGCCTTCCATCATCTTCATCGATGAGATCGACTCAATCGCCCCCAAGCGGGAAGAGACCAAAGGGGAAGTTGAACGGCGCATTGTCGCCCAGCTCCTTGCACTTATGGACGGGCTCAAGGCGCGCGGACAGGTCATTGTCATTGCAGCAACCAACCTGCCGGATTCCATCGACCCTGCTCTCCGCCGGGGAGGCCGGTTTGACCGGGAGATTGAGGTGGGCATACCGGACAAGAAGGGGAGGCTTGAGATCTTCCAGGTGCACTCCCGCGGGGTTCCCCTTGCGGATGATGTGAAGATCGAGGAGTTCGCCAACAGCACCCACGGGTTTGTGGGTGCCGATATCGCCCTGCTCGTCAAGGAGGCCGCGATGCATGCGCTGAGGAAGGTGATCCCGCAGATCAAGATCGACGAGGACATCCCTAACGAAGTGCTCGATGCGCTGAGGGTGACCAACGAGGACTTTGCCGAGGCAAGAAAGCACGTGGAGCCATCTGCCATGCGCGAAGTGCTGGTTGAGGTGCCCGACATTACCTGGAAACAGGTCGGCGGCCTTGAGGACGTGAAACAGGAATTAAAGGAGGCCGTGGAGTGGCCGCTCAAATACCCGGATGTATTCGAACGGCTCCACACCAAGCCCCCGAAAGGCATCCTGATGTTCGGCCCGCCCGGTACCGGTAAGACCCTGCTCGCAAAAGCCGTGGCCAACGAGAGCGAGTGCAACTTCATTGCCGTGAAGGGACCCGAACTGCTCTCGAAATGGGTCGGGGAGTCCGAGAAGGGTGTGCGGGAGATCTTCCGGAAGGCACGGCAGGCATCACCGTCCATCATCTTCTTCGATGAGATCGATGCGCTGGTGCCCAAGCGCGGGAGCTACGGGGGCTCGTCGCATGTCACGGAAAGCGTGGTATCCCAGATCTTAACCGAGCTCGATGGCCTGGAGGAACTGAAGAATGTCACCATCCTTGCGGCAACCAACCGGCCGGATATGCTGGACGATGCGCTGCTCCGCCCGGGAAGGCTCGAACGCCACATCTATGTTCCTGCACCGGATGCAGAGAGCCGTAAGAAGATCTTCGAAGTCTATCTCGGTGGTGAGACAGAGAGTTTCCTTGCAAAGGATGTTGACATCGATGCACTGGTGAAACAGACCGAAGGCTATGTGGGTGCCGATGTCGAGGCACTCGTCCGCGAGGCGAAGATGGCTGCCATGCGGGACTTCATCGTCCAGATGGGCGGCAGGAGCGAGCAGGAGATGAAGGACGCGATCAAGAACGTGATGCTGACGAAAGTCCACTTCGATGCAGCCCTCCTCAAGGTGAAGGGATCGCTTGATGCGGATGCGATCGAGAAGTCCGAGCGGCAGGCATGGGAGATGCTCTACAACCAGGAGCAGCGGACGATCCTTGACAAGGCAGCCCTACTGATCCACCGGGCGGGTCTGACCCACAAGAAAGCGGACGAAAAAATGGCCGATGAGCTGCGCACGGCCGTGTATGCACGGAAAAAGGACTTTGCCGCAATCACGAAGATGGCAGAGTCCCTGGAAAAGAAACTGGAGAATGCATAAACACCAGCAATGTGGTAATAACGAGGTGAACAAAATGAATGGAAACCCCATGGATATGTTTGAAGAGATGGACGAGATGTTCGCCCGGCTCTTCACGCGCATGGACCGGGAATTCATGACCGGCAACCCGCAGGTATACGGGTACCGGATCGTTATCGGTAATGACGGAGCCCGGGAGGGGATGCATGAGATTCCTGCCCCCACCTCAAGGTTGACCCACGAACCGGTGGCTGAAGTTCACCGGATTGGCGACGAGACCAAGGTAGTGGCAGAACTTCCCGGTGCAACGGATGAGTCCGTCCGGCTTGATGTGAAGGAAAACACGCTGGTCATCGATGCCGGGGATGCAGAGAATCACTACCACACCACGGCGGATCTGCCGCTCGTGGATACGGCATCGATGCAGCGATCATTCAGGAACGGCGTACTGGAAGTCACGTTCCGGAACCTGCCTGATGCAGCGAGTGTCCCGGAGTCCGGGAAGAACTAACTCCGTTTTTATTCAGTTGATTCGCCTTTTGTGCCGTCCTTTTGTGCCGTGTTTGATCCGGCCAAAATCCAGAACAGGGATAATCCCCCGGTCTCTGCCCGTGATCCGTGAGACGGGAAACTATGGCAGATATTATAGCAGATAATAATCCTGATAAACCTCGGCATCAAACGATCACACACATCAGGGTGTAAAAAAAGCACGCCTTGGGGTTTGCATGCCCGATTGTGGCAGAGGAAGGCGGTACCACATGAAACTCAAAGAATTCCTTGAGAGCACGGGAACAGAGAAGAACCTCGCGGAACTGATCCTCTTTCTTGGCAGGCAGGCACCCGCCATTAGGAAGGGATTTCTCTCAACCGGTGTAAAGCCGGACGAGAACAACAAGACCCGTAATGCCTATGGCGAGGAGCAGATGCCCCTTGACAAGTACGCGGATTCAGTTTTTGTTGACGGGATCCGATCGTCCCGCCTCGCCCGGTACGTTGCCACGGAAGAGCAGGAGAAGGTTGTCGAGGTCGAGAACCCGAAAGCCCCGTTCGGCGTGGTCATCGATCCGCTTGACGGCTCTTCGCTCATCGATGTGAATCTCTGTGTCGGGACCATCATCGGCATCTACCCTGGTCATGTCCTTGCAAAGGGGTCAACCCTGGTCGCAGCCATGTACCTGCTCTACGGCCCGGTCACCACACTCACGGTCACCACCGGCAAGGGTGTCCACGAGTTTGTCATGGACGAGTCCGGGGAATACATCCTGCGGCAGCGCGACATACGGATTCCTGAGGGGAAAGTCTTCGCCCCCGGCGCTCTCCGAAGGGATTACCTCCCCGCCCATGCCCGGTGGATCGCGCAGCTTGAACAGGAAGGATACAAGCTCCGGTTCAGCGGCTGCTTCGTTGCTGATGTCCACCAGATCCTCCACAAGGGCGGTGCGTTCACCTATCCCGGGGTGAAGGGAAAAGAGAAGGGAAAACTGCGTCTCCTCTACGAGGCCAACCCGATGGGGAAGATCATATTCGAGGCCGGCGGGGCGGTGAGCAACGGGAAGACGGATATTCTCGACCTTGCGCCCACGGCCATCGATGACGTCACCCCGATCTATATTGGTGGCAAAAAAGAGATAGCGCTGATTGAAAAATTTATGCGTGAAGGATGAATAAACAGGTGTGATGATGTATGACAAAAACTGATTTTGGTCCTCTCCCGGGTTCGACCATCCTTAATGCGGTCTCCGGTCATGCGGCAATCGTCATGGCAGCAAATATCCGGATCGCTTCCGTGGCACAGGGTATCTTCCAGGCTGCAAAAGACACGGACTCGGCAGTCTTCATGGAACTTGCCCGGTCGGAATGCGATCTCAAGGGAGGGTATACGGGTTTCACCCCGCAGGCATTCTCAAAACGAATGGGTGAGGATGCAAAGGCAGTCGGGTTCGACGTCTGGGCCCTTCACGCGGATCACATCTCCGTCAAGAAGGGTGATGCTGCGGAAGTCGATGGCACGAAGCAGCTGATCGATGCACAGATTGCGGCAGGCTATACCTCGTTTGCGATCGATGCCTCCCATCTCTTCAATTTCGAGGGAAAGAATGTCCGGGATGAACTTGATCCGAACATCCGGGTCACCACAGACCTTGCCCACCACATCAAAAGCAGGATGAACGGCAAGGCATTCGGTCTTGAAGTGGAAGTCGGGGAGATCGGCAGGAAGGATGGCAGCGGGCTTGTCCTCACCAAACCCGAGGAAGCGGTTACGTTCATTAAGGCGCTCAACGAGGCCGATGTCTTCCCCAACGTGCTTGCCATTGCAAACGGCAGCACCCACGGGCACACGTATGATGCCCTCGGGAACGTTGTTGAGCAGCTCTCCATCGACATCCCCCAGACAAAAGCGATTGCCAAAGCACTGCGGGACAACAAGCTCCATGTCGGGATCGCCCAGCACGGGATCACCGGTACTCCCCGCGATCTCATCAACCTCCATTTCCCGAAAGGCGACATCATCAAGGGCAATGTCGGCACCTTCTGGCAGGATGTGGTCTTCAGTACCCTGAAGGTGTACGAACCCGAACTCTACAAAAATATCCAGGACTGGACGCTCGCGAAATACCGTCCGCTCAATCCCGGCAAATCCGACCGCCAGGTGTTTGACGGCAACTGCAAGATGGCGATCAAGGAGTTCTTCAAGGACCTCTATTCCCTGGACGAAGCAACCGAGCATGCCATCCGGTCCATGGCCTATGCCGAGAGCCTCGTCTTCTTCCGGGCCTTCGGTGCCTACGGGTCCGCATCGTTGGTCCGAAAATCCCTGCAATAATATCACATTTTTATATCCGGCAGGCTCTCATACGGCGAGGTTATGGGGATGTTACGGAGATGTCCGGGCCACACCGTATCGGTCCCTTGATCCGATGAGCAAACTTTAATTATCTTACATCCCAAATTAGGGCAGATGGTTAACGGAATTGTTTTGCCGATAAAGAAAGTGTTTGGTCTCGTTGATTCAAAAATTTCTGTCGAGATCAAGGACGAGGGACGGAAACTGCAGGGTCGTCTTATTGCCGTGGATGAATACCTCAACATCCATATGGAAGAGACCACTGAATTTGTTGACAACCAGCGGGGAAGAAGTCTCGGAACGGTTGTAATCCGGGGCAACAACATCTTGACAATCGCACCGGTCATATGAGCGCAAAGGTGGAGACGGTGGGAGATCCTGTGGATGATGGACTGGCACTGATCCAGTCCCGACCGGAGGGAGTACTCCAGAGCGAGCTCTGGAAAGAACTCGGTGTTGACAGCCGGAAATGTTCCCGCATTGTCAAGAAACTGGAAGACAGCGGTCTTATCGAACGGATTGAATTCAAGAAAGAGGGTATCAAGACCTACCTCTTAAAGGCAAAGCAGATGCCGGTTCATCCGTCCGATCTGCTTGCCGGAGATGAGCTGATCCCCTGTATCGGGTGCGAGCTCGAATGTGTCATCGAGGAGTGTCACCCCTTAATGGACTGGATGTACCAGCTGGCGATTGTGTCGCACAAGGATGAATAATTTTTTTTTGCCGCGTACATGACCGCTATCATTCGTGCATAAAACCCCCGCTTCTCAACAACTATTTATCGCTCTACCATCCACCTGATATGAGCCAGATTTACGTCGTTTTCTTGGGTGGGGGATAGGGAATGATTACTGTTTTATTTATCGATGACAATTCCGATCTCTTCAGCCGCATCCGTACCTCTCTTGAAAAGACCGGTGAGATCCGGATCGAGTCGGTGCACTCAGTCAAACAGGCAATCGAGAAACTCCGTGGCCGGAGTTTCGATATGGTCGTCTCCTACGAACATGTGCCGGAAGTGAACGGGATCGAATTCCTTCCTGACATGAATGGTATCGATTTCATAAAATATCTCAAATCGCAGGGAAATACGACACCGGTGATCTTTCTCTCCCGGAGTGGACCCGCCAAGATTGCCCTTGAGGAGGTGAATAACGGTACCGAGATCACGCTCCCGCAATCCGGTGATCTCCGACAACCGCTGATGGAGATGGTCAACCTGATCAAACAGACCATGCTGCGGAAGAGAGCCGAGCGCGACTTAAAAGCGCAGAACGATCAGCTGGCAATGATCCTTTCCGCAACGCCGCTGGGCATCTTCCAGATGAGGAACGGGATCATCGAATGGGTGAACCAGTCGCTCATCTCCATGCTGGGATCAACTGAGCCTGCGCTTGTGGGTAAAGATCTTCATACCCTCGTGAAATCCACCGAAGAGTTCGATCAGCTCAGCCGGGAATTCCTGGTACGGAAGGATGCTCTCGGCATCTGTCATGCCGATTGCCGGCTGGTCAGATCTGATGGTACCACGATTCCCTGCCATATCCAGGTACAGCCACTTGATCCGGTGGATCTTTCGCGGGGCGGGACATTTGTGGTTACGGATACTTCCGAGAAACAGAAGAGTGTCGAGGCTCTCCATGACAGCGAGGCAAAATACCGGGATCTTCTCCAGAACTCCCAGAGTATCATCATCCGGATGGATACCCAGGGTCTCATCACGTTCTTCAATCACTTTGCCCTGACATTCTTTGATTATACTTCGGAAGATGTGATCGGGAAGAATGTTACCGGCACGATTGTTGCTGAAAAAGCCCGTATCCAGCACGGACTTTCCATGATGGTGAACGATATCGGCTTCAATGCCGATGGGTACGCGGTCAACATCAATGAGAATATCCGGAGGAACGGCGACCGTGTCTGGATCGCCTGGATCAACAAGGCGATCCGCGATGACGAGGGACGGCTTGTCGAGATTCTCTGTATCGGCCACGACATCACGGATCGCCGGCACAACGGGGGCGGAGAAGTCCGGATCAGTACCGATACCTGGAAAGACCTGGTGGTTTCGGATACGGATGTGAAGGAAGATGTCTTTGATGCGGTCTTCCACATCTGTACCGAGATCGCCATTGAAGGCCGCGAGGGAAAAGCGGTGGGCACGACATTCCTGATCGGCGATACAAAGAATGTGATGGAGAAGTCCCGCCAGATCATCTTAAACCCGTTCGAGGGGCATCGCCCCGAGCTGCGGAATATCATGAATCCGGGGCTCAAGGAGAACATCAAGGCGCTGGCCCAGCTGGATGGTGCCTTTGTCATCACCGCAGACGGGTTTGTGGAATCGGTGGGACGGTATATCACCGTTGATTCGAGCAATGTCTCCCTTCCCCCGGGGATGGGGACCCGCCACAACTCGGTGGCTGCAATCACCCAGGTCACGCATACCGTGGGAATTGTCGTCTCCCAGAGTGGCGGGGGCATTACCGTCTTCCGCAACGGGCAGATTCTGAAGAAGATTACGCTGTGAGCCGGGGCCGGCCGGAGTGATCCACATCAGATCTTTTCAGCAGGGCTGCCAGGCTGTCTCCATTGTCGTGTTTCTCGTATTTTCGTCATCTTTACCTTCAGGAATACCAACGAGTGTCCTGATATCGGGCAAAGTTCGCGGAAGTAAGATCAGGTCTCTGGTATATGACCCGGATACCCCCCGGTGAGGAGGTACCGTCCGGGGTGGCGACAGTCCGTCGCTACACCAGCCAGGCATATTTCAACTGCCGGTGTTTAGAGTCCAGGTAAAATATGTGCGGCTTACCGGCAGAGTCTGAAGTCACCGTACTGACGGTTGGGTAATAATCGACGATCTCCATCGTGGGGGGAATAGTGGGATCCGCACTGATCTCAGAGTACATGAGCATAGGTTTTCCATAACCCCCGTCATCATAACCCACATAGGCTAGGTGCCCTCCGGAGAGGCCCCCGCCGGCACTATCTTTGTTTACCAGGACCGGAAACATGCCGTCTATCTTTTTTCCATCGGCGCCCGTAAAGACCGAGGTTGTGAACACATCATTGGCCAGGGGACCCCGGGCCTTCATGAGCGTCTGGTTCAAGGCATCATAGTAGATGATTGTCGCAATCCTGTCCGGCCCCATGGTGAAGGAGGGAAAGACTCCCGTGAGCCCCGTTATGGCACTGGCTCCGGTCTCTCCCCAGCCCCGGTCCACCGTCACCGAGGTCCAGTTTTCCCCGTTCGGTTTCCAGGAGAACCGCTGGGATTCATAGAGGAACCCATCCCCGTGGGCAATATACACGCCCGCGTCGGTTATCCTGAGTTGCGGGTTTTTTCCGGCATTTCCCAGGTGATAGCCGATTCCATGATCGGCAATCTCCGTAGTCCATGTCCCGTTCGTATCCCGTGTTGCATACATCAGGTTGGAGAATGAGGTACCATCGTCATACGCAAGGTGGGGAGTTCCGGTCCTGTCAAATGCAAGGGATGTGGAGTAACCCTCGGTAACATCGGCATCCACAACCTCTTTGATCCACACGCCATCTTGTTTGTACGCAAAGATGGGGATACTGTTCCTGGCCCGGTAACTTACGGCAGGGGTGCCGGTCACCGGGTTGATATCCAGGGAAACTCCGCAGGAACGTGCAGATGAGACCACTTTTTCGGCGGTGGCTGTTCCATTGTCCACCCGGGCAAGGACGAGAGTATTCCGGTTTAGGTCATAGTACGCCAGGTAAAAGACATCGCCCGGCCCCGTGGCAGCGGCGAGTATGCGGGTCCCCCAGCAGGCTCCCGGATAATAGGAAGAAACATTATTTACCAGTACTTTGGTATTCCAGCGGGATTGATCGTCACCAACGCCCAGATCAATATCCCCGTCCTCTGCCGTGGAGATGGTATTTCCTTCAGTTCCGGCAACAGGAATGGCAAATAATGCCAGAGTTACCAACAGGAGTGCCACTAACATTCTCAGGGTACGTGGGATAGTACTTTTCATCAGGCCACCATTGCACTGATTTTAAAAAAAAGAGGAGATAATACTGGCGTTGAATGAAATTTTTTTTCACCAATGCGATTGCACCATTCCGGCGTCTCCCCGTTTCAGAACAGACCTGGTTTTGTATCCGGGGGATCCGAACCGCGGAAATAACCGGGAGTATTTTTTTCCCTCACCGCTGGGTTTTTCACAAGTCCTGAAAAAAAGTACAGCCCGTTGATGGATCTTCTCCGGCCCTGCCATCGATGATGCGGCTATCGGCCCTGGCGTTACAGCGGTCGGAAACATACCGGTGGGAAGCAGCCTTCCCGGGCCCTGCATGCGTCGTATATGTGAAGGGGGGGGATAAAAGCGGGAATGGTTCACCCATCCCTCATACCGTCACGTAGCGGTTGTGATAAACGTGATTAACGGACACCCCGTACTGCTGCCCGGGGTCGTAGTGGATCAGACCGCGTTCCACCAGGTGTTCATAGGGAGTAAAACAAAATGTGAGTACACCGTAGTCGTTGTAGGCGTAGTAGTTGAAGGGTTTCGCCGTTCCCCAGCCGGCATCCACATCATACGTCAACGGCCCTCCCCAGGCATGGATCGTGGGAGTCTCATCCGGTTTCAACCGCCGGAGCTCCGCGATATACTCCTTTGTTACGTTAATCGTTGTATCAGGGGCCCAGGTGACCGCAAACTGCACTTCGACCGTTTCGAGGGAGTTTGAGACAATCACATTCTGGTAATCCGTGCCATACTCATCGCCCTGGCCATTGAGTTTTACATCCGGGACCGTGACCGTGTTGTAAAGCTGGGTTACAACGTGAAAATTCCAGCTGCCGGTATCTTCAGATTCGACAGCGAAAGCCCCCGGTATGCAGAGCATGATGGCAAGCAGGATTCCGAGAACGCACATACCTGTTTTTCGTATCATCTGAGAAGACCCTCTGTTACCCGGTATGCCCGCTCGTACGATCCGGCCCGGTCATCCGGGCGTGGAACCGGGCATCCCTGGAAGATAGTACCCCAGCCGGGATCAACAGAGAACATGGGTGGGGAATAATAATAGTCTTTGAGTTGAATGAAATTTTTTTTCAGTTATTTATCCAAGGATTATTCTGGCTCACGTGCTGCGTCCCGAGGATCGCCCGGAGAACGGGATTTGCATTGGATGCATGAGGACCAGGAACGGGCGAACCGCCCACGTCCCGTGCCAGGATCACGGCCATCCCGACCTCGCCGAACCAGACGTAATACCATCGTTTATGTCGCATAGAGGGGGGCAGATCGTCCCTGTTCTCCGACGTAAAACGCAAAACCCCGCCAGACCCCCCATAGCGACCGTCGGGTCCCGGATCACCCCCCTCCACGACCCAAACCTCATCTCCCCACCCGATTCTCGATTTAAACAAGCTCTAAACAGGCCGGTTTTTCTCCTCACAAAACCTCCGGATGAGCAAACGGGGCCCATAGCAGAATTTCCCGTAAGACTCCTCTCAAAAACCCCCGAAACAGGCCGGTCGTGAAGATCCGGAATGTGGGAAACGGAGCCCTGTACGTGCCCTGAACGGGCATTTTCACCGATCCGTACCTATGAGGTCACTCATAGTCAAAAGAAGGATTTCATTTCTCAAGCTGTCGGAGACATCTCCGCTGCACAGCCCGATTCCTTGAAACGGGATATCCTTGACAGAGCGGGATTCCGATTCCGGTCATCATCCTTACGACCAGATAAGCGGTCACCGTGTCGTTGACGAAGCACTCTCTTTTTTCATTTTCATATATTTCCTGCCCCAGGAAGATATTGCATTAAGAACCGGAAAAACGGATCTTCCGAATTCTGTGAGACGATAATCAACCCGTGGGGGGATTTCAGGGTACACCGTCCGTAGTATAATTCCATCGGATTCGAGTTCACGAAGATTTTTCGTAAGAGTGACCTGGGTAATGCCGGAGACATTTCGCTGGAGTTCTCCGAACCGCAGCGGACCGTTCCTAAGATACCAGAGGATCTCCGGTTTCCATTTTCCGCCAATCACGGAGATATAAACGTGGACTGATGCTGATTCAGAATCCATTTTTACACAATATTCTCCATTAGTACATTTTTTAATGGTATGAATATTTCTTTGTACTACTTTATTTTTAAAACATTGCAACCCACCTTTTCAGCGAGGATAACCTGAAAACCCGCGACATATGGTGTAAATCATGACGAACATTTCAATTGATACGAACAGTTGTACGGGATGTAGAACCTGTATCGAAGTGTGCCAGTATTTCATTCTGAAAACAGATGAATCAACAGAAAAAACGATGGTCGAAACTCTTCGTGCTCCCTCCTGCTGTCATTGCGGCCATTGTGGGGCAGTATGTCCGAACGGGGCGATTACCCTGAATTATGCCGGTGCCGGGCAGGAACCCGGGTATTCAGAAGACCCGTTCCTCACCCCAATCCAGATCGGCCAGCACATGATGATGCGGCGATCAATACGGAGTTTTACCAAGGAGTTGGTGCCGGAGGAAACGTTCCGGCAGATCCTGGATATCGTCCGGTACGCCCCGACCGGAATGAACGGGCAGCCGGTTCACTGGACCGTTATGAGGGATCCAACCGAAATTCACCATCTCGCCGAAACGATCGTTGAGTGGGCGGGGGATGTGGTAAAGACACAGCCGAATCATCCCCTGATGCCGATCCTCCCGATGATTATTGATGCATGGAACCATGGAGCGGATCCGGTCTGCCATCATGCCCCGGGTCTCGTGATCGCCCATGGTCTCAAGGAAAATCCCCCTGTATTCATTGACTCAATTATCGCCATGACGCACCTGGATCTCATCGCACCGTCATATGGCCTTGGCACCTGCTGGGCGGGATTTGTGCAGATCGCTGCAGATGCATCGCCGGAAGTAGCCCGGGCGCTGTGTCTTCCAAAGGGGCATACCTCCCCATGTGCAATGCTGATCGGCTATCCGAAATACCGGTTCCTGCGCATCCCGAAGCGTGATGCCCTGAAAGTTACCTGGCGATGATCCCGTCACGGGTTTATTACCAAAATTTTCAAAAAGAGGAGATGGAATATCTCACGAACCTATGCCCGCAATCATCCTGACCACCTGCTGCGCCGTTGCCGGGTCCAGGACCCGGGCCAGCACGAGACCGGCCATTGCCACGAACAGGGTCCAGAACACTTTTTTCACCTGCTCGTTCTTCCCGAACGCTTCGATCACCGCATCCGCGTCTGTCTTCATCGCCCGCTGGATCAGTTTCGGCAGGAAGACAACCAACGCAGCTGATTTTATACCTATAGTCACCTATAGGTATTACTATGCAGGCCGCAAGTTCAATTTACATCCGGGAAGATCTCAAAACGCAATTGAACAACCTGAAACGTAACCCGAAGGAATCATACAACGA
>Ga0265296_1002646_pt1 | contig 17702 bp, 20 predicted proteins | sample MunlanPumphouse1_FD_189073 | JGI IMG/M metagenome (GOLD analysis project Ga0265296, IMG submission 189073) | Groundwater microbial communities from a municipal landfill in Southern Ontario, Canada - Pumphouse #1 | ecosystem: Environmental > Aquatic > Deep subsurface > Groundwater | place...
CCACTCGCGAAATGATCAACGTTGATGCGCCGCTGGTTTCGCGCAGCAACCTTGAGCCGGGTGATCTGCTGTTCTTCGCCACCAATGGTCGTCGCGGTCGTGTCAGTCACGCCGGCATCTACCTGGGTGACAACCAGTTCATTCACTCCAGCAGTCGTCGCAGCGGCGGTGTTCGCATCGACAGCCTGGGTGACAGCTACTGGAGCAAGACTTTCATCGAAGCCAAGCGTGCACTCGCCATGGCGCCGACCGTGGTCACCGCTCGCAAGTAACCTGCATGTCGCTGCGTTCGCGGCGACAAAACGGCACGGCAACGGAGTAGACCTAAACTTTACAAGGTGAAGTTAAAGTCTTACTTGAAGTTTGCCGCGTAGCCGCTAGAATCCTGAATCTATATTGATGGCAAACCGCCTGCGTGATGACGCAGGCGGTTTTGTTTCTGTCCATTCGGCAGAGAAAGCCGCAGCCAGATCAGGATGTTCTGCTTATGACGATGTCGGCCCGCCTCACCTTGATCCTTTGCGCCGCGCTGCTCAGCGCCTGCGCCAGCCGCACACCGCCGCCAGCCCCCGTGGTTCGCGCGCCAATCGTGTTCGCTCCTTCCCAGGCTTTTTCCCCCGTTGCTGAAGACGTGCTGTTCCGTGCCCTCGGCCTGGTCGGCACACCGTACCGCTGGGGCGGCAACACGCCAGATTCCGGTTTCGATTGCAGTGGTCTGATCGGTTTCGTCTACCGCGACGCGGCGGGAATTTCGCTGCCACGCTCGACCCGTGAAATGATCGTCATGCAGGCGCCGAATGTCGGCAAGGAAGGCTTGCAGACCGGCGACCTGATTTTCTTCGCCACCAATGGCGGCTCGCAGGTCAGTCATGCGGGGATTTACGTCGGTGAGGGGCGCTTCGTGCATGCACCGGCCACTGGCGGCACGGTCAAGCTCGACAGTCTGTCGAAGGCCTATTGGCAGAAAGCGTATCTGAGCGCCAAGCGGGTATTGCAGCCGGGGCAGCTGGCGCATAACCCCTAGCGCGTATGCATAACTAATTGTGGGAGCGAGCCTGCTCGCGAAGGCGGAGTGTCAGTCGACAATGATTTGACTGATAAACCGCTTTCGCGAGCAGGCTCGCTCCCACATTTTTTGCTTCGCGCTTAACTTACTTGCTGGCCGACACGCGCCACACCTTGTTCCCGACATCATCCGCCACCAGCAAGCCACCTTGCTGATCGATGACCACGCCCACTGGGCGGCCCAGCGCGTTCTCATCCTTGTCGAGGAAACCGGTCAGCACATCCACCGGTTGCCCGGTCGGTTTGCCGCCAGTGAACGGCACGAAAATCACCTTGTAGCCACTGTGCGGTTTGCGGTTCCACGAGCCGTGCTGGCCAATGAATGCGCCTTCCTTGAATTGCGCCGGCAAGCGGTTGCCCTCGGCGAAGGTCAGGCCCAGCGAAGCGGTGTGCGGACCGACCGCGTAATCCGGAGCGATGGCCTTGGCCACCAGATCTGGATTCTGCGGTTTGACCCGCACATCGACGTGCTGGCCGTAGTAGCTGAACGGCCAGCCATAGAAGCCGCCGTCCTTGACCGAGGTGATGTAGTCCGGCACCAGATCGCTGCCGATTTCGTCACGCTCGTTGACTGCTGTCCACAAGGCGCCGCTGGTGGGTTCCCAGGCCAGGCCGTTGGGGTTGCGTATGCCCGAGGCGAAGATCCGGTGATTGCCGGTCGCCCGATCCACTTCCCAGATCGCCGCGCGGCCTTCTTCCTGATCCAGACCGTTTTCGCCGACGTTACTGTTCGAGCCGACGGTGACGTAGAGCTTGTTGCCGTCCTTGCTGGCGATGACGTTTTTGGTCCAGTGGTGATTCAGCGTGCCGCCGGGCAAGTCGACGACTTTGATCGGTTGGGTCTTGATCTCGGTGACGCCCGGCTCGTAGTTGAAGCGCAGCAGGCGGTCGGTGTCGGCAACGTACAAATCGTTGCCGACCAGCGTCATGCCAAACGGCGAATTGAGGTTCTGCAGGAACACCGTGCGGGTTTCCGCGACGCCATCGTGGTCGGCATCACGCAACAGGGTGATGCGATTCGGGCTGGGTACGCCGGCACCGGCCTTGCCCATGACTTTCTTCATCACCCAGCCACGAATGCCTTTGCTGTCATCGGGCTTGGGCGGCGCATTGGTTTCCGCCACCAGCACATCGCCGTTGGGCAGCACGTAGAGCCAGCGCGGGTGATCAAGGCCTTCGGCAAACGCGGCGACCTGGGTGCCGGCCGCTGCGGTCGGTTTCGCGCCGTCCGGCCAGCCCACCGCCGGGGCGATGTTGACTGTCGGGATCAGTGTCTTGTTCGGTTCGGGCAGTTTCGGTGACGGACCGGTGCCGTCGGAAACTTGCAGGCTGGAGGTTTCACCGCAGGCAGCGAGCCCGCCTGCGACGGCGATGATAAGAGCGAGTTGGGCCTTGCGCATTGCTGATCTTCCCTATGAATGCATTCCTAAACATAGAGGAGGGCGCAGGCCCGATGGTTCAACTGCTCAACCGCGGGCTTCCTTGAACAGCACGGCGATGCCCGGATGATAGTTGCCCGCGTCGCTGTGCAATTTGCGATAGGCGTAGGGGAAATACCAGGCCACGGCGCAGGTGTGTTCCTTTTGCAGGTCGTCGACCATGTCCTGCAATTCTTCGGGGCTGGCGCTGTGCTGAGGTTTTTGCGGAGCGACGAAGAGGCAGCCGAGCTTGAGATCGCTGGCGTAGCTGATGCGCTTGGCATCAACGGTGATGTCGAGCAGTGCCTGGGTCAGGTTGAGGTTGTTGACCCGTGGCCAGCGTTGCGTGGCCTGAATGAACGCGCGGTCTTCGGCGCCGGCAATCAGCAGGTCGGCGCGAGCATTGCGTTCGCCTTCTTCGTTCTGTTTGCGCGTGGCCGTGTCGTTCAGCGTGACCATTTCAGCCATCCACGCCGCTGCCGCGAGCAGGCCGAGATTGGCTTTCTCGTCGTGCCAATATGGCGTGTCGTTGTCGCCGCGTACGGTGTTGTAGCGATCGATACAGTCAAACCAGCGTTCCAGCACCGGGCGCAGGAATTCCAGGCGCGGGTTGCTGATGATCATGCCTTGCATCGTCATCATCCTTATTGTTGTAGTGGGCTTTTCGGAAAAAGCATGGCTCTTTGATATCACTTGTCACAGTCTGGCACAAGATTGCCGCTGCACAATGGATCAACGGCAGTTATTCGCGCGCAAAGCACCTCTTCAATTGACGCTCCACCCCCAACCCTCTAACCTTCGCCGCTTGTTTCAGGTGCTCTGTGGCCCCGCGTCGACAGAGTGAAACAGGGAAGCCGGTGAGGGTGGTCTTCAAGCGAAGCCACGACGATCCCGGCGCTGCCCCCGCAACGGTAAATGAGTGAAAACTGCGCCTTGAGCCACTGCCTCGAAAGAAGCGGGAAGGCGCGCAGTCCGGCGAAACGCCGCTCATGAGCCCGGAGACCGGCCTGATCCATCTCAGCGGCATCACGGTGGGCGATGCCAGGCTTTTTGCCGTCTATTCTTGTGCCTGCCCGCCGTTATCCAGCCTCAACGGAGAGCTCCCCCCATGACTGATTCCCCCGAGCGTGACGAACGCCATCTGGCGCGCATGCAGCGCAAAAAAGCCGTGATCGACGAACGCATTGCCAACTCGCCCGACGAATGTGGCCTGGTGCTGGTGCTGACCGGCAACGGCAAAGGCAAGAGCAGCTCGGCATTCGGCATGCTCGCCCGCGCGATGGGCCACGGCATGCAGTGCGGCGTGGTGCAGTTCATCAAGGGCCGCAACAGCACTGGCGAGGAATTGTTTTTCCGCCGCTTCCCCGAGCAGGTACGTTTCCACGTCATGGGCGAAGGCTTCACCTGGGAAACCCAGGATCGCCAACGTGACATCGCCGCTGCGACCGCCGCTTGGGAAGTCTCCCGCGAATTATTGCGCGACCCTTCGATCGGTCTGGTAGTGCTCGATGAGTTGAACATCGCCCTCAAGCACGGCTACCTCGATCTCGATCAGGTGCTCAGCGATTTGCAGGCGCGTCCGCCGATGCAGCACGTGGTGGTCACCGGTCGCGGCGCCAAGCCGGAAATGATCGAGATGGGCGACACGGTCACCGAAATGGGCATGCTCAAGCACGCCTTCCAGGCCGGGATCAAAGCGCAGAAAGGCGTCGAACTTTGAAGCCACCACGTCACTGCCCGGCGGTGTTGATCGCCGCGCCGGCCTCCGGTCAGGGCAAGACCACCGTCACCGCCGCACTCGCCCGTTTGCATCGCAACCAAGGGCGCAAGGTGCGCGTGTTCAAATGCGGCCCGGACTTTCTCGACCCGATGATCCTCGAGCGCGCCAGCGGTGCGCCGGTGTATCAACTGGACATGTGGATGGTCGGCGAGCAGGAAAGTCGCCGCCTGTTGTGGGAAGCCGCCGCCGAGGCCGACCTGATTCTGATTGAAGGCGTGATGGGCCTGTTCGACGGCACGCCATCCAGCGCTGATCTGGCGCGCCACTTCGGTGTGCCGGTGCTCGGCGTGATCGACGGCACCGCCATGGCGCAGACCTTTGGCGCCTTGGCGCTGGGCCTGGCGAAGTATCAGCCGGACTTGCCGTTCGCTGGCGTGCTGGCCAACCGCGTCGGCACCTTGCGCCATGCGCAATTGCTCGAAGGCAGCCTCACCGAAGGTTTGCGCTGGTACGGTGCGCTGTCCCGCGAGACCGGCATCGAATTGCCGAGCCGCCACCTCGGTCTGGTCCAGGCCAGCGAATTGAATGATCTGGATCTGCGTCTCGACGCGGCTGCCGATGCGCTGGCCAGCAGTTGCCAAGTTGCGCTGCCCCCCGCCGTTGAATTCGCCGCGCCTGACCTCATCGCCGCCGAGCCTCTATTAAAAGGTGTGCGCATCGCCGTCGCCCGCGATGAAGCCTTTGCCTTCACCTATGGCGCCAGTCTCGATCTGCTGCGGGCGATGGGCGCCGAACTGCAATTTTTCTCGCCGATCCGCGACACCCGATTGCCCGAGGCGGACAGCCTGTATTTGCCGGGCGGTTATCCGGAACTGCACCACGTCGCACTGGCGCAAAACACCACGATGCTTGCAGCAATCCGCGCGCACCATGCGGCGGGCAAGCCGTTGCTCGCCGAATGTGGCGGCATGCTTTATCTGCTTGATTCGCTGACTGACGTGGAAGGCACCCGTGCTGAGCTGGTCGGTTTGCTCAGGGGCGAGGCGGTGATGCAGAAGCGTCTGGCGGCGCTGGCGTTGCAGGCGGTTGAGCTGCCGGAAGGGGAGTTGCGTGGGCATACCTATCATCATTCGCTGACCACCACCGAGCTGACGCCGATTGCCCGTGGGCTGAGTCCCAATGGCGGGCGCGGCGCTGAGGCGGTTTATCGAGAAGGGCGGATGACGGCGTCGTACGTGCACTTTTATTTCCCGTCGAATCCGACTGCGATTGCGGCATTGTTTGCGCCAGATCGTCAGGCCGCCTTCGCGAGCAGGCTTGCTCCCGCAATGGATGACCTGAACCCTGTGGGAGCGAGCCTGCTCGCGAAAGGGCCATGACCGACAACACATTTTCCGAAGCCGAACGCGCAGCGGTCTACAAGGCCATCGCCGAACGCCGCGACATGCGCCACTTCACCGGCGGCAGCGTCGAACCGCAGCTGCTGCGCCGTCTGCTCGAGGCCGCTCATCAAGCGCCGAGCGTCGGCCTGATGCAGCCGTGGCGCTTCATCCGTATAAGCGATCGTGCTCTGCGCGGGCAGATCCGCGATCTGGTGGAAGAAGAGCGCATCCGCACCGCCGAAGCTCTTGGCGAGCGCAGCGATGAGTTCATGCAACTCAAGGTCGAAGGCATCAACGATTGCGCTGAGGTGCTGGTCGCGGCGCTGATGGACGATCGCGAAAAGCACATTTTCGGTCGGCGCACGTTGCCGGAAATGGACATGGCCTCGTTGTCCTGCGCGATCCAGAATCTGTGGCTGGCCTCCCGCGCTGAAGGCCTGGGCATGGGCTGGGTCTCGCTGTTCGAACCGCAAGCGTTGGCGGATTTGCTCAAGTTGCCGGCCGGTGCCAAGCCGCTGGCGGTGTTGTGTCTCGGCCCGGTCAAGGAATTCTATCCGGCGCCGATGCTGGTGCTTGAAGGCTGGGCGCAGGCGCGACCGCTGAACGAGTTGCTTTACGAAAATTATTGGGGAGTGAGTCAATGAGTGTGGCGTTGCTGAGTGTCGCCGCGGTAGCGCTGGATGCGCTGCTCGGTGAACCGAAACGCTGGCATCCGCTGGTGGCGTTCGGCAATTTTGCCGGGCGCATCGAGCAACGCTTCAACGCCGGCGGTCGTGGCTGGCGCAGCCATGGCGTGACCGCGTGGGTTATCGCGGTACTGCCGCTGACCTTGCTCGCCACAGCATTCTCCTGGGCGCCCTATGTCGGCTGGATCGTCGAAATTCTCGCGCTGTATTGCGCCCTCGGCATGCGCAGCCTCGGCGAGCATGTCGCGCCGGTCGCGGCTGCGTTACGCGCCGATGATCTGGACGAGGCACGCAAGCGCGTCGGCTATCTGGTCAGCCGCCAGACCAATGAACTGGACAGCAACGCCGTGGCTCGCGCCGCCACCGAGTCGGTACTGGAGAACGGCAGCGATGCGGTGTTCGCTGCGCTGTTCTGGTTTGTCGTCGCCGGCGCGCCGGGCGTGGTCCTGTATCGCTTGAGCAATACCCTCGATGCGATGTGGGGTTATCGCAACGAACGCTTCGAGCGTTTCGGCTGGGCGGCGGCGAAAATCGACGACGTGTTGAACTACATTCCTGCGCGTCTGGTGGCGTTGACCTACGCGCTACTGGGCAAAACCCGACTCGGGCTCAAATGCTGGCGCACCCAGGCGCCGCAGTGGGACAGCCCCAACGCCGGCCCGGTGATGGCGGCCGGTGCCGGTGCGCTGGGTGTCGAGTTGGGTGGCCCGGCGATCTATCACGGCGAACTGCATGAGCGCCCGCAACTGGGCGAAGGTGCGCCGGCAGATGCCGATTCCATTGACCGTGGCTGGCAATTGGTCCAGCGCGGCGTATGGTTATGGCTGCTGATGCTTTGCCTGGGGGCGGAATTTTATGCTTGAGCACGGTGGCCGGTTGCGCAAGGCTGCACTCGATTACGGGATTGCCGAGGCCGACTGGCTCGACCTGTCCAGCGGCCTCGCGCCATGGCCGTTCCCGATCCCGGAGATCCCGCTGCGCGCTTGGGCGCGCTTGCCGGAAACCGATGACGGACTGGAACAGGCCGCCTGCGATTACTACGGCGCCGCGCAGGTGCTGCCGGTGGCCGGCTCGCAAATGGCTATCCAGTTGCTGCCGCGTCTGCGCCGGGCCGGCAAGGTCGGCGTGTTGTCGCCGTGCTATGCCGAGCATGCCGAAGCCTGGCGGCGCAGCGGTTACATCGTCCGTGAAGTGCTCGAGCAGGAAGTCGAGTTCTTTCTCGACAGTCTCGATGTGCTGGTGGTGGTCAATCCGAACAATCCGACCGGCCTCAGCCTGACCCCGGCACGCCTGCTCGACTGGCATGCGCGGCTGGCGCAACGTGGCGGCTGGCTGGTAGTCGACGAAGCGTTCATGGACAACACGCCGCAACTGAGCCTCGCGCCCTATGCGCATCAGGTCGGGCTGGTGGTGTTGCGTTCGTTCGGCAAGTTTTTCGGTCTGGCCGGGGTGCGCCTCGGCTTTGTGCTTGCTGAGCGCAAGTTGCTCAAACTGCTCGCCGAACAGGTCGGGCCGTGGGCGGTGAGCGGGCCGACGCGGGTGCTCGGTACGGCGTGCCTGCAAGACACCGAGGGTCACACCCGTCAGCGGATTCGCAGCGATGAAGCGAGCGAACGGCTGGCGGCGCTGCTGACCCGTTGCGGTTTTGCACCGCAGGGTGGCTGCGCACTGTTTCAGTGGCTGATCACCGAGCACGCCGAAGCGCTGCACGAATTCCTCGCCCGGCGCGGCATCCTCCTGCGCCTGTTCAGCCACAACAGCAGCGTGCGTTTCGGCCTGCCAGCGGATGCCGCGCAAGCGCTGCGTCTCGAACAGGCTTTGCAAGCTTTCACCAAGGACCATCCATGACCACTCTGATGGTGCAAGGCACCACGTCCGATGCCGGCAAAAGCACTTTGGTGACGGCGTTGTGCCGCTGGGCCACCCGCCAGGGTGTGGCGGTGGTGCCGTTCAAACCGCAGAACATGGCGCTCAACAGCGCAGTCACCGCTGACGGCGGCGAGATCGGCCGCGCGCAGGCAGTGCAGGCGCAAGCGGCCTTTCTCGAACCCCACACCGACATGAACCCGGTGCTCCTCAAACCCAACAGCGACACTGGCGCGCAAGTGATCATTCATGGCCGCGCGGTGACGACGATGAACGCCGTCGCCTATCACGATTACAAGGCTATCGCGATGCAAGCGGTGCTCGCCTCGCACGAGCGACTCAGCGCTGCGTATCCGCTGGTAATGGTCGAAGGCGCCGGTTCGCCGGCGGAGATCAATCTGCGCGCCGGCGACATTGCCAACATGGGCTTTGCCGAAGCGGTGGATTGCCCGGTTTTGCTGATCGCCGACATCAATCGCGGCGGCGTGTTTGCGCATTTGGTCGGCACGCTGGAATTGCTTTCACCGAGTGAACAGGCGCGGGTCAAAGGCTTCATCATCAACCGTTTTCGCGGCGATATTGCCTTGTTGCAACCGGGCCTCGACTGGCTGGAGCAGCGCACCGGCAAACCGGTGGTCGGCGTGTTGCCGTACGTGATGGACCTGCACCTCGAGGCTGAGGACGGCATCGACCAACGCCAGACCGACAAGGCCGAGCAGGTGTTGAAAGTGGTGGTGCCGGTGCTGCCGCGCATCAGCAATCACACCGACTTCGACCCGCTGCGTCTGCATCCGCAGGTGGATCTGCAGTTCGTCGGCCCGGGCCAGGCGATTCCCGCCGCCGATCTGATCATCCTGCCGGGCTCGAAAAGCGTGCGCAGTGATCTGGCTTATCTGCGCGCCAACGGCTGGGACGCGGCAATCAATCGGCATCTGCGCTACGGCGGCAAGGTGCTGGGGATTTGCGGCGGTCTGCAGATGCTCGGCGAGCAGGTGCACGACCCGCTCGGGCTGGAAGGCGCTGCCGGCTCCAGCGCGGGGCTGGGTCTGCTGGCGTTCGAAACGCAACTCGAAGCCGACAAGCAACTGCGCAACGTGCGCGGGCGGCTGGCGTTGGAAAACGCCGCTGTCAGCGGTTATGAAATCCATGCTGGCGTGACCAGCGGACCGGCACTGGAAAACCCGGCGGTGCATCTGGACGACGGTCGATGCGATGGTGCGCAGAGTGCCGATGGCCAGGTGTTCGGCACCTATCTGCACGGCTTGTTCGAATCCCCCGAGGCGAGCGCGGCGTTGCTGCGCTGGGCCGGGTTGAGTGATGTGCAGGAAGTCGATTACCACAGCTTGCGCGAACGCGACATCGAGCGGCTGGCGGATCTGGTGGAGAAGCATCTGGATACCGGGCTGTTGCGTCAGCTCTGTGGGATTTGAGTTGTCCGGGCTGGCCTCTTCGCGAGCAGGCTCGCTCCCACAGGGAGACTCGATCAACGGTGGGAGCGAGCCTGTTCGCGAAGAGGCCGGTTGTCTCACCACACATTTTTGGATGAACCCATGCTCCAACTGATCCTCGGCGGCGCCCGCTCCGGCAAGAGTCGTCTAGCGGAAAAACTCGCCAGCGACAGCCATCTGGCGGTCACCTACATCGCCACCAGCCAACCGCTGGACGGCGAAATGAACCAGCGCGTCGCCCATCATCGCGCACGTCGCCCGGTCGAATGGGCGTTGATCGAAGAACCGCTGGAACTGGCCCGCGTGCTGCGCGAATCCGCTGGCGCCGAGCGCTGCCTGCTGGTCGATTGCCTGACCCTGTGGCTGACCAATCTGCTCATGCTCGACGACGCCGAACGTCTCGCCGCCGAGCGTGAAGCGCTGCTCGACTGCCTGGCGTCGTTGCCGGGTGAAATCATTTTTGTCAGCAACGAGACCGGAATGGGTGTCGTGCCGCTGGGCGAATTGACTCGCCGCTATGTCGATGAAGCCGGTTGGCTGCATCAAGCTCTGGCCGAGCGTTGTCAGCGAGTTGTTCTGACCGTTGCCGGCCTGCCCATGACTTTGAAAGGACCTGCGTTATGAGCCCGACCTGGTGGCTGAACCCGTGCAAAACCGTGAACTCGGACGTCATCGCGCAAGCGACCGAGCGCCAGCAGCAACTGACCAAACCGGCCGGTTCGCTGGGGCGCCTTGAAACGGTGGCCGTGCAACTGGCCGGTCTGCAAGGTCAGCTCAAGCCAACGCTGGAGCAAGTCTGGATCGCGATTTTCGCTGGCGACCATGGCGTGGTAGCCGAAGGCGTATCGGCTTATCCGCAGGAAGTCACCGGGCAGATGCTGCTCAACTTTGTCAGCGGTGGCGCGGCGATCAGCGTGCTGGCGCGTCAGCTCGGCGCGCAGCTGGAAGTGGTCGATCTGGGCACGGTGAATCCGGCGCTGAATCTGCCCGGCGTGCGCCATCTGAACATTGGCGCGGGAACGGCGAATTTCGTCCAGGGCGCAGCGATGACTCAGGCGCAGGGCGAGTCGGCCTTGCAGGCGGGTCGCGAAAGCGTGTCGCGCGCGAAAGCCGCCGGCACCCAGTTGTTCATCGGCGGCGAGATGGGCATCGGCAACACCACGGCGGCCAGTGCGCTGGCCTGCGCCTTGCTCGATTGCCCGGTGGCGCACCTGACCGGTCCCGGCACCGGGCTGAATGCCGCTGGCGTCAGCCACAAGGCGCACGTCATCGAACGCGCTCTGGCGCTGCATGCCGCACAGCGTGACGATGCCTTGCAAACGTTGTTCAATCTCGGTGGGTTCGAGGTTGCCGCGTTGGTTGGCGCCTATCTGGCCTGCGCGCAGGAAGGCATCGCGGTGCTGGTTGACGGCTTTATCTGTACGGTCGCGGCACTGGTCGCGGTGCGCTTGAATCCAGCCTGTCGCGAGTGGCTGTTGTTCGGCCATCGCGGTGCCGAGCCGGGCCATCGCCATGTGCTGGAAACCCTGAGCGCCGAGCCGCTGCTCGAGCTCGGCCTGCGCCTGGGCGAAGGCAGTGGCGCGGCGTTGGCAGTGCCGTTGTTGCGTCTGGCCTGTGACCTGCACGGGCAAATGGCGACGTTCGCCGAAGCAGCCGTGGCGGATCGCCCGGCATGAGCCTGCGCCTGGATCTGCTGCGCCATGGCGAAACGGAACTCGGCGGCGGCTTGCGCGGCAGCCTCGACGATGCGCTGACCGCAAACGGCTGGACGCAGATGCGTGCGGCGGTGGTCGACGGCGGGCCGTGGGATCGTATCGTCAGTTCGCCATTGCAGCGCTGCGCGCGCTTCGCTGCTGAACTCGGCGAGCAACTGAACCTGTCCGTGCATCTGGACAAGGATCTGCAGGAACTGCATTTCGGCGCTTGGGAAGGGCAGAGCGCGGCGGCATTGATGGAGACGGACGCCGAAGCGCTGGGGCTGTTCTGGGCTGATCCCTATGGCTTCACGCCACCGCAGGGAGAGCCGGTCAGCGCGTTTTCCGCACGGGTGTTGGCGGCGGTCGGACGGTTACATGCGGCTTACGCCGGCGAACGGATTCTGCTGGTCAGCCACGGCGGCGTGATGCGTTTGTTGCTGGCGCAGGCACGAGAGCTGCCACGTGAACAGTTGCTCAATGTCGAGGTCGGCCACGGCGCGCTGTTTGCGCTAACGGTCGCGGCGGACGGCGCGCTCAAGGAAGGTCACTGAGATGTTACCGCTGTGGATCGCCTTGCAGTTTCTCAGCAGCCTGCCGATTCGCCTCCCGGGCATGCCCGAGCCGCAACAGCTCGGCCGTTCGCTGCTGTTTTATCCGCTGGTGGGATTGCTGTTCGGGCTGATCCTCTTCGCGTTGAATCTGTTGTTGGCCGGCGCGCCGTTGTTGCTGCATGCGGCGCTGTTGCTGACCGTGTGGGTATTGCTCAGCGGCGCGCTGCATCTCGATGGCCTGGCCGACAGCGCCGATGCCTGGCTCGGCGGTTTTGGTGATCGCGAGCGCACGCTGACGATCATGAAAGATCCGCGCAGCGGGCCGATTGCGGTGGTCACGCTGGTGCTGGTCCTGTTGCTCAAATTTGCCGCGCTGCTGGCACTGATCGAACAAGGGCATACCCTGGCGCTGATCATCGTGCCGGTGCTCGGGCGAGCGGCGCTGTTGGGGTTGTTTCTGACTACGCCGTATGTGCGTGCGGGTGGCTTGGGTCAGGCACTGGCCGATCATCTGCCGCGTAGAGCGGGGTGGTGGGTGCTGGGGTTGAGTGCGCTGGGCTGCGTGTTCATCGCGGGTATTGGCGCGGTGCTGATTTCGCTGGTCGGGTTTGTCTGGCTGCGGCTTTTGATGATGCGGCGGTTGGGCGGGACTACCGGGGACACGGCGGGGGCGTTGCTGGAATTGCTGGAGATGGGGGTGTTGGTGGGGCTCGCTTTGGTCTGAAGGATTTGCGGAGATGATGCCGGCCCCTTCGCGAGCAGGCTCGCTCCCACCTTCGAAATGCAATCCCCTGTGGGGGAGCGAGCCTGCTCGCGAAGGCGGCCTCACCGGCAACAATGATGTTCAGAGTAAACTCATCTGTAACTTGATTTAACACACTCGCGGGTATATACACGCATCATGCTTCCTTCTCAGTGTTTGTGCACTAACCTGCGTCGCGCCGCGCGTGGCGTCAGCAGGCATTACGACGGCGCTCTCGATGGCTTCGGGATCAACGTTGCCCAGTATTCTCTGCTGTGCAATCTGCAGCGGCTGGAGCAACCGAGCATTTCCGAACTGGCCGAGGCCATGGGCCTGGATCGCAGCACGCTCGGGCGCAATTTACGTGTGCTGGAAGGCGAAGGTCTGGTGGCGCTGGCCGAAGGCGAGGACATGCGCAACCGCATCGTGCGCCTTACCGAAACCGGCGTGCAGCGCCTGGCAGCTGCACTGCCGGCGTGGGAAGCGGCGCAACAGCGACTGATCGACCGTCTCGGTGCCGAGAAGCGCGAAACCTTGCTCAAACTGCTCGACGAACTGGCCTGACGGCGGTTTTTTCGCGCTCAAGCGGGTATATACCCGCGACTGGAGAATAACAATGACATCGATGTGGCGTACGTGCGGTTGGGTGTTGCTGGGGAGTGCGCTGATCCTGGCGTTGTCATTGGGCGTGCGCCACGGGTTCGGTCTGTTCCTGTCGCCGATGAGCGCGCAGTTCGGCTGGGGCCGCGAAGTGTTTGCCTTCGCCATTGCCCTGCAAAACCTGATCTGGGGCCTGGCGCAGCCATTCACCGGCGCCCTGGCCGACCGCTTCGGTGCGGCGAAAGTGGTGTTGGTCGGTGGGATCCTCTACGCGGCGGGCCTGGTGTGCATGGGCCTGTCTGATTCGGCAGTGACTCTGTCACTGAGTGCCGGTCTGCTGATCGGTATCGGTCTTTCGGGCACTTCGTTTTCAGTCATTCTTGGTGTTGTGGGTCGTGCTGTGCCGCCAGAGAAACGCAGCATGGGCATGGGTATCGCCAGTGCTGCCGGTTCGTTCGGCCAGTTTGCGATGTTGCCGGGCACCCTCGGGTTGATCGGCTGGCTCGGCTGGTCGGCCGCATTGCTGGTGCTAGGCCTGTTGGTGGCGATGATTGTGCCGCTGGTGAGCATGCTCAAGGACAAGCCGCTGCCGGTGCTTGGCCATGAACAGACTCTTTCCGAAGCGCTGCGTGAGGCCTGCTCGCACTCCGGTTTCTGGCTGCTGGCGTTCGGCTTTTTTGTCTGCGGCTTTCAGGTGGTGTTCATCGGTGTGCACTTGCCAGCGTATCTGGTCGATCAGCATCTGCCCGCCAGTGTCGGCACTACGGTGCTGGCGTTGATCGGACTGTTCAATATCTTCGGCACTTACACCGCTGGCTGGCTTGGTGGACGCATGTCGAAACCGCGTCTGCTGACGGCGTTATATCTACTGCGCGCGGTGGTGATCGTGCTGTTCCTGTGGTTGCCGGTGACGACCACCACAGCGTATCTGTTCGGTATGGCCATGGGCTTCCTGTGGCTGTCGACGGTGCCGTTGACCAACGGTACGGTGGCGACCTTGTTCGGCGTGCGCAATTTGTCCATGCTCGGTGGCATTGTCTTTCTGTTCCATCAGCTCGGCTCATTCCTTGGTGGCTGGCTGGGCGGGGTGGTGTACGACCGAACCGGGAGTTATGACTTGATCTGGCAAGTGGCGGTTCTCTTGAGCCTGCTCGCGGCGGCGCTGAACTGGCCGGTGCGCGAGCGTCCGGTGGCCCGCCTGCAAGCTGCGGCGAGTGCAGCATGAGCCGGATCTGCGCGCGGGTCGTTGTTGCCGCACTGGCTGCTGCGCTGTTGGCGCTGGTGTGGTGGGGCTGGCAGCGCGGCGGTCTGGCGCTGATGCAGTTGGGCATGAGCATTTGCTAGATGGCAGCGTGGCGAGTAACGTCGAAGCCTGATGACTGCCCAAGGAATTCGACATGTTGATGCGCTGGTGTGCTGTTCCCGCGTTGCTGATGGCGTTGACTGGCCTGGCCCAGGCCGCGGATTGTCCTGAGCTGCTGCAAGGCTCGCTGCCCAAGTTGCGCGCCAAGGAATCCATCGATCTGTGCAAGCAGTACGCCGACAAGCCGCTGGTGGTGGTCAATACCGCCAGCTTCTGCGGTTTCGCCCCGCAGTTCGAAGGCCTCGAGGCGCTGAACAAGCGCTACAAGGCGCAAGGGCTGGAGATGCTCGGCGTGCCGTCGAATGACTTCAAGCAGGAGTCCAAGGACAGCGCGGAAACCGCCAAGGTCTGCTACGCCAATTATGGCGTGACCTTAAACATGACCGAGCCGCAGAAGGTTCGCGGCGACGACGCCACGCATCTGTTCCAGGTGCTGGCCGCGCAGAGCAATGCGCCGAAGTGGAACTTCTACAAGTATGTGGTCGACCGGCAGGGCAAGGTCGTGGCGAGTTTTTCCAGTTTGACCAAACCGGATGACCCCGAGTTTATCGCCGCGATCGAAAAGGCCATTGCCTCCAAACCGCTGAAGCCCTGATTAACGCTGTTCTCTGTGGGAGCGAGCCTGCTCGCGAAGCGGTGTGTCAGTCAGCAAATCAACATCTGACATACCGCCTTCGCGAGCAGGCTCGCTCCCACAAGGGTGATGTTGTCGTTCCAGTGAAAAATTACAGACATGAAAAAGCCCCGCCTCTGTAAAGAGAGCGGGGCTTTTTGGTGGGCGAGGGGTTAGCCTCGCCACGGTGCATCAGAAGCGGTAAGTCGCGCCGACACCGAAGCCGTTTGCCGAGTTTTCATACTTGGCATCGTAAGTCTGGCCACGCGCGTTTTCGTTGCGGATGTTGACCGACTCTTCTTTCAGGTACGAGTACGCGACGTCGATGGTCAGGTCGTCCGTCGGGCTCCAGCCGGCACCGATACTGAAGATGGTGCGGTCGCCAGTCGGGATACGTGGCGAGCGGTCTTCGTTATTGGTTGGCGATTGGTCGAAGGTCAGACCGGTACGCAGTACCCATTCCTTGTTCAACTGGTACGAGGTACCCACGGCATAGGCCCAGGAGTCATGCCAGTTCTGGTCTTCGTTGATCGAACCGAACTGACCGGCCAGCAGAGGCTGCACGCCGGAGTTCTTCACGGTGATCTTGTCCAGCTGGCTCCAGCGGGTCCAGGTGGTACCGGCGTAGACGTTCCAGCGATCGTTGATCGCCTGGGTGACCGACAGGTCCACGGATTCCGGCGTGGTGATCTTCAACGAAGCGTCGTACTTCTGGTTGGCGCCAACGCCCACCAGCGCCAGAGCGTTGTAGTTGACCTTGGTGTCGCCTTCGAGCTTGTAGTCGACCTTGGAGTGATAGGTCAGGCCGACACGGGTGGTGTCGGTGGCCTGGACCAGCAAGCCGACGTTGTAGCCCAGCGCGGTGTCGTCACCCTTGATCTTGACCTTGCCGTCCGGCAGTGCCTGGGTGATCGACAGGTTGGATTCCAGCGAGCCGTCGATGCGGTTGATGGTCGGGCCGAAACCGATCGACACCTTGTCGTTGAAGGCGTAGCTAACGGTTGGCTGGAAGGTGATGACTTGCACTTCGGACTTGCTGCCGAAGTAACGACCGGCGAAGCCGTTTTCGTAATCCGTGATCAGACCGAACGGTACGTACACACCGAGGCCGAATGCCCAGTGATCATCGATCGGTTTTACATAGAAGCCCATCGGTACGGCAGTGAGGGGCACCATGTCGCCTTTGTTGCTGCCGCCGTTCGGGCTGGAGCTGGTATCGCTGATATCGGTATGCGCGTCGACCAGGGCGACGCCGCCGGTGACTTGTTCGCGCTTGATGCGCGCCATGCCGGCCGGGTTGCCATAAACAGTGCTTGCGTCGTCGGCAGAAGAAGATCGCCCGGCAAAACCAGTCCCCATCCCACTGATGCTTTGTTCGTTGAGGGCAAAACCTGCCGCGAAGATTTGTGTGGAGGCAAGGGTAACGGCGAGGCTAAGGGTGGTTTTGAGCATGACTTTTTTCATTATTAGAACTCCTGGTGATCACCGGGGCGAAAATTACCAACATTTTCGTCCCAGCGCTATAGCTTGTAAGCCTTGAGTTAGAGCGGTTTTGTAGGACAATCCGACCAAAATGGCGACTTGTTGCGAGAACTTGTGAAACCGCCCGGTCAGCAAGCGACCTGATTCAACGGTGAAACACAGGTTTGCCAGGCATAGGTGAAGTCGCGCAAACGGCCTTGCGGTTGAAAGGTCTGGCGCCAGATACGCGCCATGCCGAGCAGGTCGGTCGGAGCGGGGAGGGTGGGGTTCTGTTCTTCTACCAGCAGCCAGGCGATGGCCGTGGCGTAACGCAGGTTGACGGTCAGTTCCAGATGCGGGCCGCTGAGGAATGCATGCTGACTGGCGAGGCCGCGCACCAGGCTGGCGCGCTCCGGATCGAGCGCCAGATAATCATCCCAGAGGGCCTGATGCCGATGCTCGGCAATCCGGTAGAGGCCATGGCCACGGCGGTCATGCAGGGCAGACCCGAGGGCGGACTGGCTGGCGGCGATACCCAGCAGCAGGGATTCGGCAGTTGCGCAGTGGCGTCCCAGATAAATCAGCGTGGGACGGATCACATAGCGGCACAGTTCGCTGGCAGCGATACCCATAACACCCTCGGTTCTTGTTGTTGAGGGCGAGTCCTGAAGGGGCCTTGGCAGCAGTGGATCGACTCAGGCTCGCCGCAAGCGGGTCAAGCCGCTTGAGTTGAAGTGTAGTGTCATATTCAGCGTGTAAAGGTCTGTTTTTAAAATATTTCCGCCATCGGATCCCGGGCGTTAGATCGGAACATGCTTAGAAGCGCAGCGCTAAAAGTGAAATATCAGGCAATAAAAAGCCCCGCTTTTCAGCAGGGCTTTGCTTTTGCAGCCTGTCCGGCTCTCAGGCAACCAGTGCCTGACGGGTACGCTCGATCACGGCCTGCAGCGGTTCGGCGCTGGAGTATTGATCGGGGTACAAACGCTCGCTGTGACGAGCGATGCCGTGTTCATTGACCACGGTGAAGCTGAAGCAGCCTTTGCGAGCGGCCATGATCAGGCAGTTCATTGGAGCAAAAGCGTTGGTTAGG
>Ga0265296_1002648_pt1 | contig 17695 bp, 14 predicted proteins | sample MunlanPumphouse1_FD_189073 | JGI IMG/M metagenome (GOLD analysis project Ga0265296, IMG submission 189073) | Groundwater microbial communities from a municipal landfill in Southern Ontario, Canada - Pumphouse #1 | ecosystem: Environmental > Aquatic > Deep subsurface > Groundwater | place...
GGTCTGGTAGGCGATGAGCGCGTAGGCGGCGCTGTGGGATTTGTTGAAGCCGTAGCCCGCGAATTTTTCGATGAGGTTAAAGAGGGCCGTGGCCTTGTCCTGGGGGATGCCCTTGGGCTTGGCCCCGGTGACAAAACGCTCCCGCTGGGCCGCAAAGACCACGGGGTCTTTTTTGCCCATGGCACGGCGCAGGATGTCGGCCTCGGCCAGGGAATAGCCGGAGATGGCCGCGGCGATCTGCATCACCTGTTCCTGATAGAGGATGATGCCGTAAGTCTCATTGAGGATGGGCTCCAATTGGGGCAGCAGGTAGGTAACCGTTTGTTCGCCGTGCTTGCAGCGCACGTAATCGTCGTGCATGCCGCTTTCCATGGGGCCGGGGCGGTATAAGGCCACCAGGGCGATGATGTCCTCGAAGGTGGAGGGTTTGAGGCGCACCATCAGGGCCCGCATGCCCGCGCTTTCCAGCTGGAAGACGCCCGCGGCGTTGCCGGATTGGAGCAGGGCGAAGGTGGCTTCGTCATCCAGGAGCAGGTAGCGGATGTCAAAGTCGGGGCGGTGGCGGCGGCGGATGAGGCGCACTGCCTGGTTGATGACCGTCAGGGTGCGCAGGCCCAGAAAATCGAATTTCACCAGCCCGACCTTTTCCACCCCTTTCATGTCGAATTGGGTGACCAGTTCCCCCTTGGCGCCCTTGTAGAGGGGCAGGTGCTCCACCAGGGGGCGGTCGGCGATGACCACCGCGGAGGCGTGGGTGGAGGCGTGGCGGGGCAGGCCCTCCAGGGTGGCGGCAATGGCCAGGACTTCCTGCACCGCGGGGTTGGTGTCCCGGAGTTCCCGGAGGCGGGGCTCCATCTCCAAAGACTGCGCCAGGGTGATGTTCAGCTTTTCCGGCACCAGCTTGGCGATCTTGTCCACTTCGGCGTAAGGCACTTCCAGGGCCCGGCCCACGTCCCGGATCACCTGGCGGGTCTTCATGCTGCCGAAGGTGGTGATGTGGGCCACGTTCTCCCGGGAGTAGGTCTGGATCACGTAATCGATGATCTCCCCCCGGCGCTCGAAACAAAAATCCACGTCAATATCAGGGGGGCTGATGCGCTCCGGGTTGAGGAAGCGTTCGAAGATGAGGCCGTAGGCCAGGGGGTCCAAATCGGTGATCCCCAAGGCGTAGGCCACCAGGCTGCCGGCCGCGGAGCCGCGGCCCGGGCCCACGGGAATCCGGCGGCTCCGGGCGTGGCTGATGATGTCCGCGACCACCAGGAAGTAACCGGCAAAGCCCATCTTGACCAGGACTCCCAGTTCATATTCCAGGCGCTGGCGATAGTCCTGGGGCGAGAGTTTCCCGTTGTGGGAAGGGGCCTGGAGCCGGGCCTCCAGCCCTAGCCGGGCCTGGCGCTCCAGCAAGGCCTCCACGGACTCCCCCGGGGGCACGGGAAAGACGGGAAAGCGCAAGGTTCCCAAATCCAAAGTAACGTCGCAGCGGGAGGCGATCTCCCCGGACGCGGCCAAGAGCGCGGGATAGGGAAAGGTCCGGGCCATCTCCTCCGGGGTCTTGAAATAGAGCTGGTCCGTGCTGAACTTCATGCGGCCCGCGGCGTTCACGGTTTTGCCGGTCTGGATGCACAGGAGCACGTCGTGGGCCCGGGCGTGTTCCGGCTTAAGATAATGGCAGTCGTTGGTGGCCACCAGGGGCAGGCCCCAGCGGGGGGCCAGATCCATGAGGGCCGCGTTCACCTTGGCCTGGTCCGCCAGGTCGTTGGCCTGGACCTCCAGGTAGAAACGGTCTTGGAAGATTTCTCCGTATTCCCGGGCCTCGGCCGCCGCGGCCGGGACATCGCCGGCCAGGAGGGGCCGGGCCACCACCCCGTGGAGACAGGAAGAGAGGGCGATTAAGCCGGAATTAAATTCCCGAAGCAGTTCTTTGTCCACCCGGGGGCGGTAATAAAAGCCCTCCAGATGGGCCTTGGTGACCAGTTGGATCAGATTCCGGTAACCCTGGTTATCCATGGCCAGGAGCACCAGATGGTGGTTATCACCCTTCCCCCCCTTGCGGTCATGGCGGCTGGCCGGGGCCACATAGACCTCGCAGCCCAGCAGGGGTTTGATGCCCGCGGCCCGGGCCTTCTGGTAGAAATCCAACACCCCGAAGAGGGAGCCGTGATCGGTGATGGCCACCGCGGGCATCTCCAGGGCCGCGGTGCGGGCTAAGAGATCCGGAAGCCGCATGGCGCCGTCAAGCAGACTGTAGGCGGTATGCACATGGAGGTGGACGAATTCTGAAACGGCCATAGTTTTTCTCGCAAAGGGAACAGGGGTTAAGTGCTGCCGGGGGAGGGCCTGGGGCCTGCCCTGATCCTCGAGTTTGGTCCTCTTATTGCATCTTACATAGAAAAAGACCAGGTGGCAATGGTGGATAACAGCCTGATATGCCGAGGATAATTAGGCGGCCGCGGTTTAAGCCGCCACGGCCGCGGGGCTGGCATCCCGGTATTTATTGCCTATCTCAAAAAAAGAGGACAACGGAGATGAAGATGACCCACGACTGGCAATTTCTTTCCTACCGTTGGTGGCTGGTCCATTTTCTGGGCTTTTCCCTGATTTACGCCGCGGCGCGGCTGACGGCCCTGCTTTTCAAGGGGTGAGGCGGCCCGGACAATTTTCCCTGGCGGATCTTAAGCGTATTATAGACTCCCCCAATCTTTTTGCCTACTTTCTCCAAGCAATGGGCTCTCCCCCGCCCTTTCTTATACGCCATTGAGGGGCGAATCCTTCTCCCCTTGAGTTTTACCCCAGCGTTCCTTGCTTGAAATCTGAGACTTCTCTGGCTATCTATTTGAGAGACGGGTACGCCCTGGAACCCCGCCATCCTTGACAAACAGGGGAAAAAGATAATAAGATGAAACGTTTATTCGTCTTTTTAAATTTCTAAAAGGCCAGGATAATTAACTAGATGTGGCGGACGATGCAACCGGGTGGGGCATCCGGGAATAGCCGCGGCCCCGCCGCCCCAGGAGGGAAAAATGAGGCATGCAAACTGGATTAGATGTCTGGTGGTGGTAGCCGCGGTCCTGTCCCTGGCGGCCTGTGATCCTTATGCCTACTACCCGGGCAGGAGCCAGGCGGTAGCCCCGCCGGCCGGGGAAGGGGCGGCCCCCGGAGGCCAACCCGCGCCGGCGCCCGCGGCCCCGCCGGATTTAGCCCAGCAGGTCAAGGCCCTGGAGGCCCGGGTGCAGCAGTTGGAGGCCAGGCTGGGGGAAGCTGAATCCCAGCCGCCCGCGCCCCGCACCCCTGCACCCCGGGTCAAGGAGCGGCCCGCGCCTAAAGGAACAGGGGCCTCCTCCGGCTATCCGCCACCCGCCGCGGGCGGCCAGGATAAGCTCTATATGGAGGGTCACCGTCTATATCAGAATAAAAAATACACTGCGGCCCGGGATAAGTTCGCCCAATATCTGAAGAGCCAGCCCCAGGGCGCCAAGGCCCCGGAGGCCCGGTATTATCTGGCCTACAGTTTTGCCCATGAAGGCAAACACAAAGAAGCGGCAGTGGAGTTCAACAAGCTGGTGTCCCAGTTTCCCAAAAGCAACCTGGCCCCCGCGGCTTTGAAGCACCAGGCCCAGGCTTATAAGAGCGATAATCAAACCAAACTCTACCAGAGCACCTTGAAAAAACTGACCCAGGCCTACCCCAAGAGCCCGGAGGCTCAGGAAGCGCAAAAGTTGCTCAAAGAAGGGGGCAGGTAAAGTCCTATGCTGCAATGGATACGTAAATATTCCCGCTCCTGGTTCATTTCCCTGATCATCGGCGCCATCGCCATTGTCTTCATCCTCTGGGGCGTGGGCGGCCTCCAATCCAACCGGCTCCAGGAGGTGGCCTCCGTCAACGGCCAGCCCATCCTGTTTATCGCCTACCATAAACAGTTTAATGAACTGATAAAGCAATACCAGGAGATGTCCAAGGGGGAGTTGACCCCCGAAACCATCAAGATGATGCGCCTTAAAGAGCAGGCCCTGAACCGGCTGATCGACGAGGCGCTGCTGATGCAGGGCGCGGAGCGCCTGGGCATTAAGGTGAGCACCGCGGAATTGCAGGAACAGATTCGCAGCTACCCTTTCTTCCAGGAAGATGGGCATTTCAACGAGCGGCGTTATCAGCAGCTGCTGGCCCGCAATCACATGAACCCCGCGGATTTTGAGGCGGAGGAAAGGCACCGCCTCCTGATGCAAAAGATCATCCAGGCGGTCACCTCCTTTGCCAAGACCTCGGACGGAGAACTCCAGGAGTTTTTCCGCCTGGCCCGGGAGACGGTGGATGTCCGGTATCTGGCCGTAACCCCGGACCGTTTCCTGGCTGCCGCGCATCCCAGCGATGAGGAAATTGCCAAGTATTACCAGGAGCACCAGGACCTGTGCCGCACCCCGGCCCGGGCCAAGGTAAAATACATTCTCTTCCGGGCCGCAGATTTTCAGGAAAAGGCCCGGCCCACCCCGGCAGAAATGGCGGAATATCTGAAAGAGCACAGTGATGAGTTTACCCGGCCCCAGGTGATTCAGGTGCGCCAGGTGCTGTTGAAAATACCGGCCAAAGCCACCCCCCAGGAACGGCGGAGCCTGGAAAACCAGGCCCAGGCCCTGTTGCGTCAGGCCCGGATGGGCCAGGATTTTGCCCCCCTGGCCCAGAAATTCTCCCAGGACGAACGCAGCAAGGATAAAGGGGGCGACCTGGGTGACGTGAAACGGGGGCAGTACCCTCCGGAATGGGACAAGGTGGCCTTTTCCCTGAAAAAGGGGGAAGTGGGTCTGGCTGTGACTCCCCAAGGGTTTCATCTCCTCAAGCTGGAGGAGGTCAAGGCCTCCGACCCCATGCCGGAAGCGGAAGCCCGAAGCCTGGCCTCCAAACACCTCGAAGCGGCCAAGAGCCGCACTTTGGCCCAGGAAGGCGCAAATCAAGCCAGGGGGGAATTGAACCGGACGCCCCTGGCCGAAGTGGCCAAAAAGCACGGGGTCCAGGTCAAGGAGACTCCCTTGCTGAGCATGGTGGAGCCGGTGCCGGACCTGGGGGCCCAACCCAATTTCAGCCAGGCGGCCATTCATCTCAAACCCCAGGAGATCAGCAAGGTGGTGGACCTGACCGCAGGGTACGCCATCTTACAGGGCCTGGAGCATCAGGACGCCCAGGTGCAACCCCTGGAGCAGTGCAAAGACAAGGTGCGGCAAGCGGTAAGCCGGGAGAAGGCCCGGAACCAGGCCGCCCAGGAAGCGGCCAAGCTCCTGGAGCGCCTCCGGAAGGGGGAGCCCCTGGCCAAATTAGCGGCTCAGGCCGGCGTGCCTCTTCAGGATAGCGGTCCTTTCACCCGCTTCCAGGGTTTCCTGAAGCAGCCCCAGGCCGAGGCCTTAACCAACGGGGCTTTCAAACTTTCCAGCCAGGACCCCTATCCTGCCCAACCCCTGGTCTTCCAGGATAAATATTTTATCTTAGCCTTTAAGTCCCGGCAGGCCCCCAGCAAGGAAGAATTTCAAAAGGAGCGGGATAAATTGATGGCCGAGTACCTGGAACACAAACGGGGCATCATCTTCAAGTCCTGGCTGGCCGGAGAACGGCAGCAGGCCAAGATCAAGATTTACGAGTTACCTTGAAGGCTCTGAAAAAGATAGGTTGCGGGGTGATAATCTAGCCTTTCAGGATTATCTTGGAAAATTTCGTCAGGCTTTTCTCCTCCCCCTTGATGGGAATGGGTGGGGGTGGGGGTGAAGATGCGGCGCTGGAGCGGGCTTCCAGGCCCGCCACAGGTGGCGGTAGCGGACGGCCGCCCGATCACCTCCCCCTGGCCCCCTGCCACCGGGGGAGAAGGTGTTAAACCTTGAATAATTTGCCGATGAATCTCTAGATGTAACCCCAGGGGCCGCAGGCCCCTACACCCACCACCCTTGGAGGAGTGAGAGAATGTGGGATCTTCTGGTTAATACCCTATCCATCGCCTATGTCCATCTGGTGATTCTGTGTCTGTTCATTTGGTATTTTCTCGCCCACCGCAAGGACCACCGCATGCCGGTTGCCCGGGTCGGCTTGATCCGCATGATTATCCTGCTCTTGATTTTTACTTATTTTCTCCTCAGCTGGGCCAGCGGTATCCGCCCGGCCCTGGCCCAAGCCGCGGTCTTCGGCATGTTCACCATCAATCTCTTCTTCTTATTTTCCCTGATCCTCTCCAGACTGGAGCGGCCCTACCGGGATGCCCTGGCCGCGTATTGCCGGGACCCTCAGAGCCTGGAAAATCTCGATGACGTCTGGAGCACCGGGAAACGTTTCTATTATCTGCGCCATTTCTTTTCGTCGATCATGAGTGGAGAGTCCCCCACCCGCTTTCTCCACGAAGTCACGACCGGCCGCATCCGGGACGACATCCAAACCTGTTTGCGGTCACACGGCCTTACCCGGCAGTTTATTTCCCTGAAAGGCATGATCGCTTATCTGGAGAGCCGCCTGGATCAGGAGGAATCATTTCCTCCGGAATTCAAGGACTTGGTGAAAAAACAGCTGCAGCAATTAGGGCAGCACCCCTGGGTGGTGGACGAGGTCGATGGATATCTGAAGATGGCCCTGGAAACCCCGGAGAAAATTCATAACCCGGAGTGGTCGCTGCTCTGGGAGAAGACCAGCGCCCCTAAATAGCGAGACCTGGTGGGGGAAAAGGCGGGGAGGGGAAAACGCGCAAAGGTTGGGGGAATTATTGCCTACTGCGCGTTTTTACCCCTTCCCCCCAATTTATTGACCATAGCCCCTTCCCTTAGAACATTTCAGCAGGAGCAACCGTGGCCCACCCGGCCATTAGAGCCGCCACCCACCGGGCCCTGGAGACCCGGGAGCGCCGGGTCCGGCAGGTTGTCAAGTTCAAGTCCATTACCACCGGGGAGACCGGCCTGAACCGGGCCCATTCTGAGCGCCGCGAAGTATCTCTCATCTCCTTGAAAAATAGAGATTCTTCCTTCCACTTCGCTCCCTTCAGAATGACAAACATTGTTTAAGTTGGGCCTGTGCACCGCCGGGGGGAGAGGGCTGGGTAAAGTGGGGCGTCTGCGAACGTCACCATATTCATAAAATTAGGGATTGAGGGATAATGGAACCAGCGCCGCTTGCGGAAATCACTGCCCGGGTTACCGCCCTGCAAGAGGGTCTGGCCGCGGGGGGCATATCTTTGGCCCTGATCCGCCAGGCCGCGGATCTCTACTATTACGCCGGCGTTTTGGCGGACGGCTGGCTGGCGGTCAGCCCCGGGGCAGAACCCCTGCTCCTGGTGCGCCGGCCCCAGTACCGCCTGCTGGAGGCGGAGCCTCCCTGGCCCCTGGCCTTTTATGGGGACCTGAAGGAGATTCCCGGTCTGCTGGCCAGAGCGGGTTTCCCGGACCAGGGGCCCCTGGGGCTGGAGCTGGACGTCATGCCCGTGGGTGTTTATCACCGCGTGCAGAAGATATTTCCCCAGCGGCAGTCACAAGATGTCTCCCCCCTGATCCGGCGGCAGCGCATGATCAAAAGCGCCTATGAGATCGAGCAGTTGCGCCGGGCCGCAGGGATATTGGACCAGGTCCTGAGCGAGGCCCCCCGCTTTCTCCTGCCGGGGGTCAGCGAAATGGAGTTGGCCGCGGTCCTGGAATACCGCTTGCGGTTCCTGGGCCACCAGGGGTTGGTCCGGGTCCGCACCTGGAACCTTGAGCTCTTCTATGGCCATATCCTCTCCGGGGTCTCCGGGGTCCAGGCCGCGTATATCGACACCCCCAGCGGCGGTCCGGGTTTCTCCCCGGCTTTTCCCCAGGGCGCGGGGACCAAGAAACTGGCGCCCGGGGAACCCATCAGCATCGATCTCTTCGGGTGCGTCAACGGTTATGTGGTGGACGAGACCCGGATGTATGCCTTGGGGTCCCTGCCGGAGAGGGCCTGGGAGGCCTTCCGGCTGATCGAGGACCTGTTTGGCATCTTTGCCGGCCTGGCCCGCCCCGGGGTCTTGCCCGGGGACATTTATCAGCGCCTGTGGCAGGAGGTCAAAGAGCGGGGCTGGGAGGAGTATTTCATGGGCCGGGGCGCGGACCGGGTGAGCTTTCTGGGCCACGGCCTGGGGCTGGAAGCCGATGAGTTCCCCCTGCTCACCGCGCGTTTCCCTTATCCCCTGGAAGCAAATATGGTCCTGGCGTTTGAGCCCAAGATTTTTCTACCGGAGATCGGCATGATCGGCCTGGAGGACACCGGGCGCATCACCCCCGAAGGTGTGGAATGGCTGACCACCACGCCCCGGGAGGTGATGGTGATTAAAGACTAGGTTTTCAGTTTTCGGTAAAAAAATAAATTTCCCGTCCTCAAGCTCAGCTTGGCAGCAAGGTGGTTCCCAAGCACAGCTTGGGAACTAGGAGTAAGATAGACCTCACGCAAAGACGCAAAGAAAGACGCAGGCATATACTGATTCGATCTCATTCCCAAGCTTCGCTTGGGAACCAGTCATCCACGTTTCTTGCCCTTAACTTTGAACCTTGAACTTTGAACTTCTTACAGATGAACCTTAAAGGAACCCCCAATTTCAAGACGCGGCTGATCGCCATCTCCCTTTCGGTGGTGGTGAGCACGGTTTTGATGGCCCTCAAGTTCTATGCGTACTGGCTGACAGACTCCGCGGCCATCCTTTCGGACGCCCTGGAATCCATAATCAATGTAGTGGCGTCCGCCTTTGCCCTGGGAAGCATCATCTTTGGAGCCAAGGAGCCCGACCCCAGCCATCCCTATGGGCACGGCAAGGTTGAATACTTTTCTGCGGGGTTTGAAGGCGCGCTCATCATCTTTGCGGCCTGCGGCATCTTTTATCAGGCCTGGCCGCGGATCTTCCAGCCCCATGTTCTGCCCCATCTGGGTGGGGGGCTGCTGATCCTGGTGGGGGTCAATATTGCCAACCTGATGCTGGGGGCCGGGCTGGTAATGGCGGGCAGACGCACCAATTCTTTAGTGCTCACCGCGGATGGCAAACATATTTTGACCGATGTCTATACTACCGGGGGAGTCATGTTAGGGCTGGGATTGGTTTGGTGGACCGGCTGGCTCTGGCTGGACGGGGCGGTGGCCTGCCTGGTGGGAGTCAATATTGTGATTACCGGTATCAGACTGGTGTCCCAGGCCGCCGCCGGGCTCCTGGACACTTCCGACCCCCAGCTGTTGGCAGAAATCTCCCATATTTTGCAGAAAAACCGCAAAGCCATGTGGATCGACGTGCACCAGCTCCGGGCCCGGCGCTCCGGGGATATCATCCACCTGGATTTTCACCTGATTCTCCCCAAGGACCTCACCCTGGAAGAAGGCCACCGGGAGGTCAAGGAACTGGAGGGAATCTTCCAGTCCTATTTCGGCAAGGCCGCGGATATCCTGATCCACGTAGACCCTTGCACCAAGCCCATCTGTCCCATCTGCGGCTACGATCCCTGTGTCCATCGCCAGGCCGACACCCGGCAACAAAGCCTGTGGCAGACTGAAGTGGTCACCGCCAGGCCGGAAGAGAAGTAGGGGCGAACCTGGTGTTCGCCCAATAACCCGGGGCGGATACAAGATTCGCCCCTACCTCTCCAGGAGCCAGGCCGCCCAGGTGAAGCTTTTTTCCGGGGGGAGTTCGATGGCCCATTCGTCCCGGTAAACGCGGCGGTTGATGGACCAGCCGGCCTCTGCGTAAAGTTGGGCCAGGGGTTCTTCCTGGGTGTCCCGGAAACCGGAAAGGATGATAATCGCGCCGGGAGCCGCCAGTCTGGTGAGCTCCGCCACTTTGGCCATCTGCACCGCGGCGGCCGGGAGATTGGCCGCCAACACCTGAAAAGGACCTCGCAGGCATTCGGTGGAGCCATGGGCCACCTGGACCACTTTAGCCAGGTGATTGGCCCGGGCATTTTCCCGGGAAAGAAGGACCGCCCGCCAGGAGAGGTCCACCCCCACGCACAGGCCCGCACCCAGCGCGGCCCCGGCCAGGGCCAGGATGCCCGAACCGCAGCCCACGTCCAGCAAGCGTTCCCCGGAAAATTTGGCAGAGGCCTGGGCCAGGAGTTCCAGGCAGAGTCGGGTGGTGGGATGGCCCGGAGGAAAGGCGCGCCTGGCCCGCACCGTCAGCACCGCCTCCCCCGGCCGGGCCCGGTAAGGCCTCCAGAAAGACTTTAGCACCAGACCGGGGGATAATCGTATGAGCAAGAACTTTCCCCACAACCGGCCCCCCTGGCGGGGGCTTTGGTTTTAGGACCATGGGGATTAACCATGATACCGGGAGCCTGCCTGAGCCCGGCAGGCCGGTTCTGTGCACAAGTGATCCTGATTCCCAGGTTTTTAGAATTGACCCCTTCGCCCTTTTTGAATAAATACTAAGGGCATAAACTAGAAAATTACCAGTTATTTTCAGGCGCCGGCAGTAAAAAGACCGGGCCCCGGCAGCTTATGGAAAAGATTCTCTTGACCAGAACCGGCTATGAGAAGATTATCAGGGAACTGGAGATTCTCAGCCGGGTGGAGCGCCCCCAGGTCGTCCGGGAACTCCTGGAGGCCGCGCAGGAAGGGCGTCTGGAGAAAAACCAGGATTTCCAATCAGCCCTGGCCCAGCGGCAGCGCCTGGAAAAGCGCATCCGGCAGTTGCAGCAGATTTTGGCCAACGCCGAGGTGCTGGTGGGCAGCAACCTCCCACCCACCAAGGTGCGGTTTAATTCCCGGGTGCGCATCGTTAATCTGAGTAACGGCCAGGAGCAGGAATTTATCTTGGTGAGCACGGTGGAGGCGGACGCGGCCCACGGGCAGCTGTCCACCACCTCGCCCCTGGGGCGGGCTCTGCTGGGACGGTCCCCGGGCGATTGCGTGCACCTGAAGACTCCCCGCGGTCCCCGGTCCTACCGCATCCTGGACATCCGGATGGAAGAGGTATGAGCGGCAGCCATTCCGAACACGCGCATGAGCATCGCTTCCGCAGCAGCGCCTGGCGTCTGTCGGTGGCCTTCTGGACCCAGCTCATTTTCTTCATCGTCGAACTGGCGGGCGGCATCCTCACCAACAGCCTGGCCTTGCTGGCGGATGCGGGCCATATGTTCAGCGACGTGGCGGCCCTGGGTTTGAGCCTCTTGGCCCTGCGCTGGACCGCCAAACCGCCCACCTCCCAGAAGACTTACGGTTACCACCGCGTGGAAATCCTGGTGGCCCTGGTAAACGGCCTGGCCCTCTGGGCCATGGCGGGCTATATCTTTTATGAGGCCTACGGCCGCATCTTTCAGCCGCCCCAGATCAACACCGTGCCCATGCTGGTCATCGCCTCCCTGGGACTAGGCATCAATCTCTTCGGGGTCTATATTCTTTTTCCCAGCCGGGGACACAGCATCAATCTCCGTTCCGCGTTTCTCCATCTCCTGGCGGACTCCCTGGGGTCCCTGGCCGCCATGGCCGCGGGCGCGTTCATCCTGTTAAAAGGCTGGTACTGGTTCGACCCCCTGGCCGGCGCGGTGATCGGGGCGATGATCATCCTGGGCAGCTGGCAGTTGGTCCGGGAGGCCGCGGATATCCTCATGGAGGCCACCCCCAAACATATTAATCTGGATGAGGTGACCACTGCCCTGGAAGCCCATCCCCTGGTGGATAGCGTGCACGACTTGCACATCTGGACCATTGCCTCCGGCATCTATGCCCTGAGCGTCCATGTGGGCATCAGCAACAGTGAGGACCGGGACTGCCTCACCTGGGAACTGGAGGAGCTGCTGCGCCAGCGTTTCGGCTTGGAGCACAATACCATTCAGATAGAGGGGCCCGGGTTTCATGATCCCCAGATCTGCCCGTTAACCCGGCTGGAGGGATTGCTCAAACGGGAGGACCATCACCATTGATGGAAAAGTTCCAGGTTCCAAGTTCCAGGTTCCAGGTTCCAAGTTAATGTAGGGTGGGCACTGCCCCCAATTCCTTAGCTTATACTTCGATAAAAAAGGTATATCGCTTATTGCCTTAGCTCCCAAACAGACCCAATAGGGCGAGGGTGGCATATTTGTTGACAGACGGTTAAAAAAAGACGCCACCCCCTCCCTACCCTCCCCCCTCAAAGGGGGAGGAAAAAAATGAGCTCATGGTCGCGCTTGAGCATTCCTGCGAATTTGGGAGTTAAAGGAATAATCGAAGAGGTATTTAAGGGCAGGGGCGAACCTGGTGTTCGCCGCCATACCCGGGCGAACACCAGGTTGCCCCTAGGAAAAAATATATCTTTGCTAACAAAATGGTATTATAGGGCTATATCCAACTAGTTATGACGTTATGTCTATAAACCCCGATGAAAAAATTAGCAGGTAATTTATGAAGGCTGTCCATGGCATTATTTGCGAAAGACTCAAACCTGAGGAGGTCTCATGTCGCCGAACCGCTGGGAACTGAAACCGGAAAGTCTGCGCGCCGTTTGTGATCCGAATAGCCTGGGTTTTGAAACCACCCTGGATCTGACCCCTTCCAAAGAAAAGGTGGTGGGCCAGGAAAGGGCCAAGCACGCCCTGGAATTCGGCCTGGGGGTCAAGGACCCGGAATACAATATCTTCGTGGCCGGGCCGCCCCGGGCCGGGAAGACGGGAATGATCAAGGCCTACGTGGCGGAGTTGGCCGCGACCGAGCCCGCGCCCCCGGATTATATCTATGTCTTTAATTTCAAGGACCCGGAGAAGCCCAAGGCCTTGAGCCTGCCTGCAGGCAAGGGCCGGGTTCTTAAAGCCGAAATGGAATACCTGATCAACACCTTGAAGGTGCAGATCCCGGAGGTCTTTGAAAGCGAAGACTACTCCCAGCGCAAGGAAGCCCTGGTGCACAAGTTCGCCCAGGAGCGCAACACCACCCTCCAGGACCTGGACGCCAAGGCCAGCGAGGAAGGCTTTATCCTCAACATTTCCCAGACCGGCCTGATGATCTTTCCCGGCAAAGAGGGAAAGCCCATGGCCGAAGAGGAGCTCAAGGCCTTAAACGACGAGGAGCGGGAAACCCTGCGCCAGAAGTCCGCCACCCTCCATACGGAGATGAATGAAGTCATCCGTAAGATCCGCAAGATGGAAAAAGAATTCCAGGAAATGGAGAAAAAGCTGGACCAGGATGTGGCCATGTATGTGGTGGGCCACCTCATCCAGGAACTGGTGGAAAAGTATAAGGATATCCCCCAGGTGACCGAATACTTGGGAGAGGTGCAGGATGACATCCTGAAAAATATCGAGGACCTGAAGAAACGGCCCGGGGTCCAGGGCCCCTTCCCCTTCCCCACCCCGGAGCCCAGTTTCGTGCAGTATCAGGTGAACGTCTTTGTGGACCACTCCGAAACTAAAGGGGCGCCGGTGGTGACGGAGAACAATCCCACCTATCCCAACCTTTTGGGTTCCGTGGAGCGCCGGGCCCAGTTCGGCGCCCTGGTCACGGACTTCACTCTGATCCGCTCCGGCGCTTTGCAGCGGGCCAACGGGGGCTACCTCATCCTGGAGGCCATGGATCTCCTGCGCTGGTATTTTTCTTATGAGGCCCTGAAACGCTGCCTCAAGAACCGGGAAATCAAGATCGAGGACCTGGCGGAGCAATTCGGCATGATCTCCACCCGCTCTCTGCAGCCCCAGCCCATACCTTTGCAGATCAAGGTGATCCTCATCGGCGATCCTCGCATCTACCAGATTCTCTATAGCTATGACGAGGATTTCCACAAGCTCTTCAAGATCAAGGCCCATTTCGATTATGAGATGAAGAAGACGCCGGACCATATTCAGAAGTTCTGCGAAGCTGTGGCCTGTTACAGCGCCGAGGAAAAACTCCTGCCGGTGCACAAAACCGGCATGGCCCGTCTGGTGGAATACGCCGGGGAGCTGGCGGGGCACAAGGAAAAGCTGACCCTGCAGCTGGAGGAAGTCACGGACGCCTTGAAAGAGGCCAATTACTGGGCCAAGAGCAACACCCACGAAGAGATCTTCGGGAGCGACGTGGAAAAGGCCATCCAGGAACAGATTTACCGCTCCGACCTCCCGGAAGAGAAGATCCAGGACTTTATTGAAGCAGGCATGCTCTTCATTGAGACCAGCGGCAAGGTGGTGGGCCAAGTCAACGGGCTCTCCGTCTATGCCCTGGGGGACCACGCGTTCGGGCGTCCCAGCCGTATCACCGCCACCACCGCGCTGGGCCGGGAAGGGGTGGTGGCCATCGACCGGGAATCCCAGCTTTCCGGGAACATCCACACCAAAGGAGTGATGATCCTGGCCGGGTATCTCAAAAGCCGCTTTGCCCAGGACAAGCCCCTGACCCTGTCCGCCCACCTCTGTTTCGAACAGAGCTACGGCATGGTGGAAGGGGACAGCGCCTCGGGTGCGGAGCTCATCGCGCTATTGTCCTCGCTGGCCGACGTGCCCCTGGCCCAGAACATCGCCATCACCGGTTCCGTGAGCCAGCGGGGCGAATCTCAGCCCATCGGCGGGGTCAACTGGAAGATCGAAGGGTTTTTCAAAGTCTGCAAGGCCCGGGGTCTGGACGGCACCCAGGGGGTGATCATCCCCAAGGCCAATGTCCAGGACCTGATGTTGAAAAAGGAAGTGATGGACGCGGTGCGAGACGGCCAGTTCCATGTCTGGGCCATCGGCCACGTTGACGAAGCGGTGGAGTTGCTCACCGGTGTGCCTGCAGGCCAGCGCCAGGCCGATGGCACGTGGGAGCCGGACACGGTCAATGACAAGGTTGACAAAAAACTGCGCCATATGATGGAACTGGCCAAAGAACTGATGCGGGGGGAAGAGGAGACCGGGAAAAAGTCCGGTCCTGGGGCCCCCGCGCCTGCCTGCGGGAGATAATCATGAAAAGATTAAATCTGACCTGGCTCTATCTGACATTACTGTTGGCCCTGGCGGTTCCGGCCCTGGCTTCCGGCCCCGGGCCGGGGGTGACTCCGGACGCGGCCTTGACCATGCTGAAGACGGGCAATACCCGGTTTTTCTCCGGCAAGCCCCAATATCCCCATCAGGACCTGGCCAGGCGGAGTATGACCGCGCTCCAGGGGCAGCAACCCGTGGCCTCCGTCCTGTCCTGCTCCGATTCCCGGGCCCCGGTGGAGCTTATCTTTGACCAAGGGGTAGGCGACCTCTTTGTGGTGCGGGTGGCGGGGAACGTGGCCGGCCAAGACGAAATCGCCTCCCTGGAATACGCCGGCGACCACCTGGGCACACCCCTGCTGGTGGTCCTGGGCCACACCAAATGCGGGGCGGTGACCGCGGTGGTGCAAGACGCCCACCTCCACGGCAGCCTGCCGGCCCTGGCCGCCAAGATCAAACCCGCGGTGGCTAAGACCCGGACCGCGCACAAGGACCTGAAAGGCGATCCTTTGGTGGCCGCGGCCATCAAGGCCAATATCCATCAGGCCATGGCCGACCTGTCCGGCAAAAGCAGAATCATCAGGGACCTGGTAAAGGCCGGGAAACTGCAGATCATCGGCGCGCTCTATGACCTGGAGAGCGGCCGGGTGGAATGGCTGGGCCCCCAGGCGGCCCAGAAGTAGGGGCGATGGTTGTTGGTGGAAGGACCAAAAACCGCCTTTCCTCCGGAGGGTTGGAGAGCATGAGAGTCATGTGGGGCTGCTTCCTGCTGGCGAGTTTTCTGACTGCCCTGTCCATATCCGGGGCGCTGGCGGCCGCCAAGCCGGTGGTCCTCCAAGAAAAGGACCGGGGCCGCACCGTCAGCCTGCAAGTGGGGCAAAAACTGATCCTGAACCTGCGGGATCCCGCGTCCGGCGGCTACACCGCCAATCCCCCCGTTTTCGCGGCCGCGGTCCTGCGGCTGGAGTCCCAGGAAAAGCTGGACCCACCCGCGCAGCAGCCTCCCCGGCTGGGAGATTTCGGCCAGCTGCACTATGAATGGGAAGCGGTGGGACGGGGCGAAACCGATATTATTGTCAATATTTACCGTTCCTGGGAGAAAAAAGCCCCGGAGGAATTCTGGCGGGTGAAGGTGTGGGTGAAGTAAGCAGTGAGTAGCCGCTCATGAGCCGAGGGCTCATCCTTAAACCACGAAAAGACTGGTGGGGCGGGCCTCCGCGCCCGCCATGCCGGGAGGCGGCCAGAGACGGCCGCCCCACCAAATCACTGCGGTTTATTAACTTTCCAAGCAGCAAATTTGGTGCGTAGGACACACCCTACAAAATTTTTCGGAACAGGACCTACCTTTTATTCTTAATAATTTGCGTCTTGCTTGGCGTCTTTGCGTGAGGCATATCTTCTCAGCACAGTGAAAAAATAATTACCCGCCAGGTCTTGTTCTTCGCTGCTTGCCGCTCATACCAATTCGCAGTCAAACGTATAATTTTTTCGTAGCGAACCTTATGTTCGCCCAGGCATGGCGGGCGAACACAAGGTTCGCCCCTATTTTTTAATACCTTTTGGATGCGAACTGGTATCACAAGGCAATATTTTTCTGTTTATATTCATTAGCTTTCACCTAAAAATTAATGAAAATTATTTGAGGCCGGACAAATTCCAGATTCGATCTTCTTATCTTGAGCGGACATCCGTGGAGAGGCAGATTTAAGAACGGATCAGGCGGCTGCGCAGGCCTGGCATATTATATCACCATCTCAGTACCAGGGTTCCGACCCCCACGGTCCCCACGGCCCATAAGCATCCCACATCATTTCTGATTCCATGCCTTCCAGCATTTGCCGCTGGTCGGCAAGCTGCTGTTCGGCAGCCAGTCCCCGATAGCGTTGATAGGCCTCTTCGTTCCCAATGTACAGGCATTGGCATACGGAGGCATCGGCAAACAGATAATAAACCCGGCCATGACGTCGGACGGGAAGCAGCTTCTGCTGGGTCAGGGTACGCAGATGGTCCTGCTTCTCCGGGTTATCAGGCACCAGTACCCTGAAGCCGGCCGCCATGAGCAATTTCTCCGTCCCCGCTGCTTGATCATCTTGGAGATTTTGGATAGCGCCGCATCCAGCCAGGGCGATTGCCAGGAACACAACGATCACCGGCCAATGTAGCCCGGCTCTTTCAATTTTCATAAGCACCTCTTGCAATTTTGGGCCATGATTATTCTGGTTTACAGGCTCCTGTTCCGAAAGGTTCAAGGTTCAAGGTTCAAGGGAAAGGCAGCTGAAGGGTCAATCAAACTGCCATGGCCGGTGTGGCGGCCGTCCCTGGCCGCCTGGGGCCGCGGCGGGCACGGAGGCTCGCTCCACAAGTCTTTTCATAGTTTCGGGTGAGCCAAGGCTCATGAATTACTGCCAGGGAACTATGAAAAATATTACAATAGTTGTCCGATATTATGCGCCAACTTTATCCGCTGTGGTTGAAAATTGGTTTTTGGAACCTGCCGTTCGGAGAGGATATCCGAAGAAGTTCCCCTCTTTGTGGACCAATCGTCTACTCGGACGCAACTTAGCACAATTTTTCCCTAAACTGAATTCTCTTGGTAGATTTTGAAGATACCACTCCCATAGTTGGCAGATTTTTACGGGGTGCTGCTCTAAGAGCCCCAAGCCAGCACCGCTCGATAATGGTGAGCCAGGGGGAATGCCGAAGCGATATGCTCATACCATCGCCGGGCATGGTAAGAGACTCTGGCTCCCACTTTGATTAAACGCTTGATCAGCCAGTCCATGGACCGCCGTACTTCCTCTCCCCAGACGTAGAATTGACGGATCATGTGGAGGAGATTGCAGGCCAGAACC
>Ga0265296_1002650_pt1 | contig 17690 bp, 17 predicted proteins | sample MunlanPumphouse1_FD_189073 | JGI IMG/M metagenome (GOLD analysis project Ga0265296, IMG submission 189073) | Groundwater microbial communities from a municipal landfill in Southern Ontario, Canada - Pumphouse #1 | ecosystem: Environmental > Aquatic > Deep subsurface > Groundwater | place...
TCGATTAAGGTATGCTGATACCAGAAATTTTCCCTAGCTCTCTGTTTATCCAAATTGGTGAATATACCCATTTTCAGGACTAATTTCATATCCTTTTCCATTAATGCCCCGGGTTTGTAGTCCTTAATGATTGACGGCGGTCTCATTTTAAATTTCAGATTTGTTTTGTCTTTTTTTCTCTGCCAGGCCAGCTTGTTTTTCTCGGACAGTTTCGGATCAATCAGATTATGTTTATGCAGATAGCGATTGACCGTTGAGGCGTCGGCTTTCAGCCGATAATCTCTTTTCAAAATGACCGATAATTTATCTTTGCCCCAGGGCCGGTATTTTTTTCTGATTTCAATGATTTTGTTTTCAATCTTTTTATCTATCCGTTTGCGGTTGTCCGTGTCATGCGGCGCTCTTGATTCCGGCTCGAGACTTTTTGGGTCATCATGATTGTTCTTCCAATAGCCGTGGACTTGCGACAGCCAGGTTCGGGAAATACCAATTCGCTTAGCTGCTTGCGTGAGATTGTTGTCGCATTCGTATCTTACAATATACATCCATTTCAATCTTTTTTTCGCCTCCGGCGAAAGGTAACACCGCAAACGGTTTAACTTAACTTCGGCTTGTGTTTGCATAATATCCGTAGAGTTATTTTGGTTTAAATGACCAAATCTACAAATATTACCTGAATTAAACATATTTTGCACTCCCTGGTGTTAAGTATGACATGGACGAGTGCAAACGTTTGACATAAAATTAATTTTGTGATATAAATTAGGGTTAGTTTTGCACTTTTAAATTTAGTCAATATTTAAGATTTAAGCGTTCATTGCAACTTTTAGGACAGCTTTTAGGAAATTCAAGGTAAATTTTTTGGAAGCTGTAAATAACTGCGAGTTTTTTATTCCGGCGAGGGTCGGAATAAAGGGCAAGCCAAAACAAAAAAGGAGGATGTCGCCATGAAAAATTTGTCCCCATCCAAAGGTCTTAGCCGAGGACAAATCGGCAAACTCGAGGAGATGTTAGGGCACGGTATTTTAAAGTCAACCGTGTTTCAAAACATCCCGACGGCGGAAGTGGACCGGTTTATCAAAACAGTCGGTCCGGATTTGCGGAATATCTGGGTGAAACTGCTGGAAAAGCGGTTTCAAGATTTTATGGGCGCTTTTCGCATCCCGATCAATTACGACGAATCGGAAGTAATTGCCAAGGCGATTAAAGCGAATAAGTTCGACCGGAAATATGTCGGACTTGAGCCTGCGGAAATCCCGCTTGTCGGCACCGGCCAGGTTATCCGGGAGGTGCGCGAAGTGCACTTTGGCCGCGTGATGTATAATCGCGACCTACCGAATGCGCTTAAACAGAGGGGTCAAGAGCTTGGCTTTAAAGGTGGTTTTAAATTTGCCGACCCGCTTACCGCCCTGCGCCTTGCCTGTGCCTATCCCGATAAACAGAGGCAATACCCGTTAGCCATACTCTTTACTGATAAAGCGGGCCAGCTCTGGTGTCTCTACCTCAGCGAGAATTCCGGCAAGCGCGACCTGCACGTCCGCCGGGGCCGTCCCGACGCCTACTGGCGCGATGGTGTTCGCTTTCTGGTTGTCTGCGAGTTGCCCTCGGTCGCTTAGTCTCTGGGCGTTTTTCGAATTTTTGCCCTTTGGCGCTTTCCCCGCGGAATTTTTATTCTTCCGCGGGTTTTTCTTTAATATAAGATAAAATTATTTAAAACGTTTGACATAAAATTAGTTTTGTAATATAAATAAGAGTTAGAATTGAACCTTTAAATTTAGCCAATATTTTAGTAATTCATTGCAGTTTTTAGGGAGTTTGATGTAAATTTTTTGGAAGCTAAGATAATAAACGGCAAGTCTGGGGCTTTGGCATAGTGCCGAAGTGAGAGACAAGCAAAAAAAAGGAGGACGTATCATGAGAAGCAGAAAAGAAATAGAAGCTATTGAGTCGGCAATGGGAGTTTTAATGGCTATTAATTCCAATCTCGTTGAGCTTGTAAAAAAGTTTGGCGGGACAATGGGAAATATCTATTACCTTGCAACGCCTGAAGGCAGGATGAAGCTGGAAGAGATTGCCCGCATAATTGTTAGCGATCCGGCGGTGAAAGTACAAAATCAATTTTTCAAACTTATCTCAAGTGGCAGCACTCTTATTTTGGATGCCGTTGACGGGACAGAAACTTTGGCGACCGCGAGAGACGTGTTCCCTGGCGGTATTGACCCCAATTTTATAAATTGGGGCGCCGATGAGCCGGGTCGGTCTACGATCAAAACGCCTGTGGACGTGTATGAAATGTCGAAGGACGGCGAGTTTGCGCAGCTGTTTGGTTCATTATTTGGAGCTTCTTCCGATGGTGTTAACATTGACAAGTTTATAGAAAAACACCGGGAAGCTCTGCGTAAACGCTGTCTCACTCAAGCCCAGATTAAAAATTTTGTGAAGAAGTGTCGCGCTTGGCTCCGGGCAGATGGATACGCAACATTTTTCTTGTTCGAGTCAAAGGGCGATTTTTTCGTTGCCTACGTGTACTTCTACTTCGCTGTCAAGCTCGCTGTGGGCATCCATCGGTTCGAGTACTCTCACGTCTGGCGCGCCGAGGGTTGCCATCGCGTGGTTGTTCCGCAACTGGCTTGAGACTTTGCTCCTTTAACCTTTATCCCTTGGATTCTTTAACACTTGGAATCCGAGGGATTTTTTTATATAACGAAAGGACAATCTGGAAAAATTCGTGGCTACGGCTTCGGATCAAGGTTGCTGAAAATCGTAATTTGAGAATTTCGTCGGATACGTCTTGCGAAAGAGCGAATGTGTTTTTCAAAATAAAAAAACAGCCAGTTGGTGCGGCGGGTCGGCGAACTTTTAAGTTCCGAATAAAATACAACCCCGAGAGTATTCAAGGGGTGGTGGTCTAGATGGCTCATCGCACATTTTTTCGTTGCTAACGTGAACTTCAACTCCGATGACAGGCTTAACGTGAACGTCAATCAGTTTGAGAACTCCAATGTTTGGAATGCCGAGAATCGCCATCGTCTTGTTGTCCCGAAACTTGCAGTTTCTCTCATCCGTTATCGGGTGAGAGTTTTCTTTTGTAGAAGCCCTTTTCTCCAGCCTCCGAGCATGCGCCCGATTTCTTCAAGTTTTTTTGAAAACTCCACATATTTTTCAGTTGGTATGAGTTTGCTCTCCCAAGCGAGCTGGACAAAAAATTTTAAAACATCAAGGCGCGACGAGGTTTTGGTCAATAAGACTAATTTTTGTTCAGGCGATAAACAGGAGGCGGTAAAACTTAATTCCAGTACCTCTATGAATGTTTGAGAAATTTTTTGTCCGAGGTTGAAACGCTCAGATTTGGGAAAATTCCGATGCAGGGTTTGCCAATATTGGTATGCTTCCTTCGCTTTACAAATTAAAATTGGTTGGGGGGGGGGCGTTAAAAGATAAATTTTTATGAAAATTCAGTTGGTCCATAAATTTGAAGATATTATTAGTTTAGATAACTTATTGTCTGCCTGGCGCGAATTTATACGCGGCAAAAGAAATAGGCGGGACGTTCAGGAATTTTCGTTGAATCTAATGGATAATATTTTTCAGTTGCATCAGGACTTAAAAAGTTTAACATATAAGCACGGTGGCTATCAAGCGTTTAAAATTAACGACCCCAAGCCCAGAGATATTCATAAGGCGAGCGTGCGCGACCGGTTATTGCATCATGCCATTACGCCGATGATTTTATAATTTTTTCAGAAAACAAAGAATGGCTGGAAAAACAAATTAAGTTAATAAAAGAGTTCCTGTGCCGAGAGTTAAAATTAGAATTGCATCCGGATAAGATTTTTATTAAAACAATTGCTTCGGGCGTTGATTTTCTGGGAATGGTCAACTTTTCCGATTATCGGATTTTACGGACTAAAACTAGAAGAAGAATGTTAAAGATTATTGGTAAAAAATGCGCAGTTTGGCAAGACGAGTTAATATCAAGTGAATTATTTAATCAAAGCCTGCAGTCGTATTTTGGCATGTTAAAGCACTGTAATGGGCATAAGATAGAAAAAGAGATTGTGGCGATGATTTTTGGATTCCCGCTTTCGCGGGAATGACAAAAAAGGAAGCCGCGATGACAAAAAGGGGTGAGATTGCTTCGTCGCCACGTCCGCCTCCGCCTCCGCCAGTTGGCGGATGGCGGATGGCGGAACAGGCTCCTCGCAATGACAAATTAATAAATTTCTGGATTCCTGCCTACGCAGGAATGACAAAAAAATGAGATTGCTTCGCTCCCTCCGGTCGCTCGCAATGACAAAAAAATTATGATATAATTATTTTATAATTTTTAAACTAAAAAATATGAATATCGCCATCAATGGGTTTGGCCGAATCGGCCGGTCGGCTTTTAAGGCTTTGCTTAATAAAAAGGGAGTTAATGTCGTGGCTATTAACGATTTAACCGATACTAAAACGCTGGCACAGCTGTTGCAATATGATAGCTGCTATGGGGTTTATGAAAAAAAAGTTAGCGCTGAAAACGGAAATTTAATAGTGGATAAGAAAAAATATCAAGTTCTGGCCGAAAAAGAACCGGCTAAATTACCTTGGGGAAGGTTGAAAGTGGATATCGTTTTGGAATGTACGGGCAGATTTACTAATCTTGCTGGGGCTGGTTTGCATATTGAAGCAGGCGTAAAGAAAGTGGTGATTTCCGCACCCTGCAAAGGCGACGGCATAAAAACCATTGTTTTATCGGTTAATGAAAAAGATTTAACTAAAAACGACAAAATTATTTCCATGGCGTCCTGCACGACTAATTGTTTGGCGCCGGTAACGAAAATTATCTCGGATAATTTCGGCATTAAAAAAGCCATTATGTCCACCATTCATTCTTATACGGCTGATCAGAATTTAGTGGACGGCCCGCATAAGGATTTGCGCCGGGCTCGCGCCGCGGCCGTCAATATCGTGCCAACAACCACCGGCGCGGCTAAAGCCGTGGCTAAAACTATTCCGGAGCTTATCGGAAAATTTGACGGCTTGGCCTTGCGCGTGCCCACTCCGGTCGTGTCGCTGTGCGATACGGTTTATGTCACGGAAAAACAGGTAAGTGCGGAAGGTGTAAATGAAGCCATAAAAAAGGCCGCGGCCGGAAATTATAAAGGTTATTTGGCGGTGACCGAAGAGCCATTGGTGTCATCCGATTTTATAGGTAATCCGGCCAGCGCGATTGTGGACTTGCCTTTAACCAAAGTTATCGGCGGCGATTTGTTAAAAATTATTTCTTGGTATGATAATGAATGGGGCTATTCGTGCCGTTTGGCAGACTTATGCGAGTATATTAATAAAAAGAGATTATTATAATCGTCATTGCGAGGAGCCCCGCATTTTTCGGGGCGACGCGGCAATCTCACGAACAATTTTATAAAATAAATCTTTTTTGTAAAAACAACCTTTTAATTTAACAAGTAGTAATGGATATCTTATCTAAAATTAAGAAAGCCAATCTGGTCGGCCGCGGCGGCGCTGGTTTTCCCACGGCTAAAAAGTGGGAAGCCGTTAAAAATGCCATTGGCGACAAAAAATATGTAGTTTGCAACGCGGCTGAAGGCGAGCCTGGTGTTTATAAGGACGGCTATATTTTAGAGCACTTTGCAGACAGGGTAATTGATGGCATGAAAATCGCCATTAATTTTTTATCCCTCGGCGATGCTCGGGACAGGTCCGCCGAAAAAGGCTATATATTTTTAAATTATAATTATAATAAAAAGCTTAATAAAAAATTAACTGTTTCATTAAAAGATTCTAAAATTGAGATATTCGTTAAACCGATTAATGCCGGATATATCGGCGGGGAGGAAAGCGCGGTTTTAAACACGATTGAAGGCAGAAGAATTGAACCAAGATTAAAGCCACCGTTTCCTACTACTAATGGTTTATGGGGCTATCCGACTTTAATAAACAATGTTGAAACTTTTTATAACGTAAGCTTGGTCGCCTCTGGCGACTATAAAAATAAAAGATTTTATACCATTACGGGCGATTGTTCTAATGAAGGAGTTTATGAATTGCCGGATAATTTAACCATTGAAAAACTGCTCAATCAAACCAAAAATTATCCTAAATTTCCTTTTTTTGCGCAGATCGGCGGCTTAGCCTCGGGTGAAGCGTTAAATAGTTCTCAATTAAAAAGGCAAGCTAGCGGCGTCGGTTCAATCGCCGTCTATAGCCTTGGCAAAAATAATTTTAAAAAAGTTATAAAAGGCTGGCTTGATTTTTTTGCCAATGAATCTTGCGGCCAGTGCACGCCTTGTCGCGAAGGCACTTACCGGCTTAATGAAATTTTTTCCAAAGAAAAGATTGATTGGGTGCTGTTTAATAGTTTGCTGGATAATTTAAGCGATACTTCACTCTGCGCCCTCGGAGGTTCCGCGCCTATAGCCATAAAAAGTTTTATGAAAAATGTGTATCCACAAATCTACAAATCAGTTACAAATACTACGAATTTATGAAAGAAATAAAAATTAAAATAAATGGCCGGGAAGTAATTTGCAATGAAGGCAAAACCATCATGCAAGTTGCCAGGGCGAATGGGGTTGATATTCCCGGTTTATGCGGTCATGCGGATTTTTCGCCTAAAGCCAATTGCCGAATTTGCGTGGTGGAAATCACCCCTTCGGCAGGCTCAGGGCAGGCGAAACTTGTTACTGCCTGTTCAACTCAAGTTGAAGACGGTATGGAAATCAGGACTGATACCGAGCGGGTAAAACGTTCCAGAAATTTAAATATTGAATTAATTTTTGCCGAGCATATTGAAAAATGCCCGACTTGCGTTTGGCGGGTGAATTGTAAATTATTGGAATTAGCCGATAAATATAAAATTGAAATAACTAAATTTAGCGATCGCAAAGGCAAGAGAAAAATTTATAAATTCGCCAACGCGGTGGAAATTGACGGCACGCAATGCGTTGATTGCCGCAATTGTTTGGAGGCTTGCAGTAATTTGCAGAAAATAAATTACTTGGGATTAAAGGGCAAAGGAATTAATCAGGAGATCGTACCGGTTAATGAAAAAAGCGTTTTTCCTTTTATTTATAAAAAGGCTCTAAAAGTTGATTGTATCTATTGCGGCCAGTGCGCCGTGTATTGTCCGGTGGGCGCGGCCCAGGAGCAAACTCATTGGCAATTAGTAGAAAAGGTTTTGCGCGATAAATCTAAAGTTGTAGTCGCTCAATTCGCTCCATCGATTAGGGTAAGCATAGGCGAAGAATTTGGCCTTGAGCACGGTAAAATAATGTCAGGACAAGTTGTGGCGGCTTTAAAGCGATTGGGTTTTAATTATGTTTTTGATGTAAATTTCGGGGCTGATATTACCACTATGGTGGAAGCTGAAGAGCTGGTACAAAGAATAAAAAACAGCAGCGGTCTGCCCATGTTTACTTCTTGCTGTCCGGCCTGGGTAAAATACATTGAATTTTATCGGCCTGATTTAATGTCTAATTTAACTACGGCGCGCAGTCCGCAAATGCATAGCGCCGGGTTAATAAAAACCTACTGGGCGGAAAAAATGAAAATTAGCGTGAAAAATATCGTAGTGGTTTCAATTATGCCTTGTACGGCTAAAAAATTTGAAGCCGGCCGCGCGGAATTAAAAATTGGCGGCAATCCGCCGGTTGATTATGTGATAACGACGCGTGAATTGGCCTGGCTTATAAAAAAGAATAAAATAAATTTTTCTAAATTAAAATCAGCCGCGGCCGATAATCCTTTGGGCGCAGCCAGCGGGGCGGCAGCAATCTACGGCGCCACCGGCGGAGTTATGGAATCGGCTTTAAGAACCGCGGAATATTTATTAATGACGGCTCAAGACTCTGTTTGCGCCGGCGTTAAAGAAAAAAATAAATTAAAATTTTGTAATAGCCGGATAGAATTTAAAGATATGCGCGGCCAGGATGGCGTTAAAGAAGCCCTAATTGAAATGGCCGGAAAAAAATTAAGAATCGCGGCCGTTAACGGCATAGGTAATATAGCGCCGATTTTAAAAAAACTTAAAGACTATGATTATGTCGAAGTTATGGCTTGCCCGGACGGTTGTATCGGCGGCGGCGGCCAGCCCATTCCCACAACGGCGGCCATCAGAAAAAAAAGGCTGGAAGCTTTATATAAAATTGATGTTAAGAGTAAAATTAGAAGAGCTCATGAAAATGAAGAAGCGGTTGGGGCGTTAAAATGGCTAGAGGGCAAAGGCAGGCTTAAAAATCAGGTACTATACACGGGGTATAAAAAGAGAAGATAATTTTTTTGTCATTGAGAGGAACAAATGAAGCGAAGCGTAATGAGTGACGCGGCAATCTCCGGTTCAATGGCACATACGTGAATTTTTACCAGAGATTGCTTCGCTATGCTCACAATGACATAATTTTGAGTTTAAATATAATTTTAATATATGACAACCAAAAAATATTTAGGCACGATTACTATTTTAGTTAAAGATCGTCATGCCAATTCGCCTGATGTTAACAGGGTATTGAGCGAACAAGGCAATTTAGTTATGGCGCGCCTGGGAGTTAATGTCCAGCCGTTATGCGCTAGCAATTGCCATGGCTTGATAACCGTCGCGGTGCAGGGGACGGCTAAGGAAATTAATGAGCTGACTAAAAAACTAGACTCTCTTTATGGCATCGTGGCCAAAAGCTTAATTATAACCATCTCAATAATTTTATGTCAATTTTAAAAGAACAGGCTTTAACCGAGGTAAATACTAAAGCCTTGACCAGTTTTTTGGCTTTAGCCGGCGTGGCAACTGTTCTGCCGTTTTTTATCCATGTGCAATTGTTAACCGGCCCGATTATAAACGCGATTTTTGTGCTGGCTTTGTTTTTAGTCGGCATAAGGAGCGCTTTGGTTATTTGTTTAATTCCCAGCTTAATGGCTTTGTCCGGCGGGCTACTCCCGGCGATTTTAGCGCCGGTTACGCCATTTATTATGATTGGTAATGCTATTTTTGTGTTAGTTATTGACTGGTTTTATAATAAAGCCAAAGACAGTAATCAGGGTTATTGGCTAGGAGTTATTTTGGGCGCGGCTTTAAAATTCGCCTTTTTATTTTTAAGCGTAAGTTTTATTACTCGCTTGTTAATTAAGCAAGAATTGGCGGTTAAAGTGGCGCAAATGATGAGCTGGCCGCAGTTTGCTACGGCGGTTATGGGCGGCCTGATCGCCTGGATAATCTTAAAGCGGTTGAAAAGATTTTAACATATTTTTAGATATAAAAATAACTCCGATATTGTGTCGGAGTTATTTTGACATAAAGAATTATTTATTGTATATTTTAACTGGAATAGGGTTTAATTTAACGCTGAAATAAGTGTTGTTTTTATTATGCAAATACCCGAATACGTAAAAAATATAGTGGAAAAATTAGAGCAAGCAGGCTTTGAAGCGTTTGTCGTGGGCGGCTGCGTGCGTGATTTGTTAATGGAGTTGGAACCAAAAGATTGGGATATTACCACTAATGCCCGGCCGGAGAAAATATTAGAAATATTTTCCGATGGCAAATATGAAAATATTTTTGGCACGGTTTTAGCGCCGATTAAACTGGCCAACGGCGAAACCGAAGATGTAATAGAAGTAACGACTTACCGCTCCGAGCAAGGCTATAGCGATCGGCGTCATCCGGATAAAATTACCTTTGAAGATAGTTTGGATAGAGATTTAAGCAGAAGGGATTTTACGATTAATGCCATGGCGATGCGTCTCATAACGCATAACTCACAGCTCGCAACTCAAATGCCGAAAGAAAAGAGTTATGAGTTACGGGATGCGGGTTACGAGATTATTGACCTATTCGGCGGCGAGAAAGATCTTAAAAAGAAAATTATTCGTGCGGTGGGCGAGCCGGAGGATAGATTTAAAGAAGATGCTTTGCGCATGATGCGCGCTGTCAGGCTGGCCTGCCAGCTTAATTTTTCCATTGAGGCGAAGACCGAGAGAGCTATCATGAAAATGGCCGGCGGCATTAAATTTATTTCCGGCGAACGCATTCGCGATGAGCTGGTAAAAATAATGGAATCGAATAAAGCTTATGAAGGCATCATGATGCTTCATGAATTTAAACTGTTGCAATATATTATTCCGGAGCTGGAGCGTGGCGTGGGCGTGAATCAGAATAAACACCACACTTATACGGTTTTTAAACATAGCGTTTTATCTTTAAAATATACGCCCAATAAAAAATGGCAGGTTAAATTCGCTTCCTTGCTTCACGATATAGCCAAACCGCAAACCAAAAGGATGAGGGGTGGCGACCCCGCGACGGGCGCGGGGCAAGTCGCTACTTTTTATAACCATGATATGGTGGGCGCTAAGGTGGCGGCTAAAATTTTAGAACGGTTGAAATTTTCTAAAGTTGACATGGAAAAAATAACGGCCTTGATCAGAAATCATATGTTTTATTATAACGTGGGCGAAGTCACGGAAAGTTCGGTTAGGCGCCTGATTCGCAAAGTTGGCGAAGAAAATTTAGCTGACTTGATCGATTTGCGCGTCGCCGATCGTTTAGGCTCCGGCGTGCCTAAGGCCAAGCCGTATAAATTAAGGCATTTGGAATATATGATGGAAAAAGTCAGGCACGACGCGGTTTCGGTTAAAATGTTAAAAATTAACGGTAATGATTTAATGAAGGCGTTAAAAATAGAGCCGGGACCGAAAATCGGCGCGATTTTAGACGTGCTGTTATCGGAAGTAATTGAAGATCAAGGGTTAAATAATAAAGAGTATTTAGCAGAACGAAGCTTTGAGCTTAATAAAATGGATCTGAAAGAATTGAGAGCCAAAGCCAAAGAAAAAATTGAAGATAAAAAAATGGAAGATGACGAGGAAATAAAAAAAGAATTTTATGTCAAGTAATATTAAAAATCTTTGCTATATCATCAACGGCAACGGGGAAGTGCTGCTTCAGTTTAAGCGCCGCGGCTTTGGCATAGGCAAATGGAACGGCCCAGGAGGAAAAGTTGAGCCCGGAGAAACTATTGAGCAAGCCGTAATCAGGGAAGTAAAAGAAGAGACCGGTATAGACGTCGTTAACCCGGAAAAAATGGCCGAGCTGGAGTTTTATTTTATTGGCAAAGAAGAATGGAATCAGATGGCGGATGTTTATGTTGCCAAAAATTATTCCGGAGAAATCGCGGAGAGTGACGAAGGCGAGTTAAAATGGTTTAAGTTTAATGAAATTCCCTATGATGAAATGTGGGATGATGACCCGTATTGGCTACCCAATATTTTAGCTGGCGAATTTATGAAGATGAAATTTTATTTTAATCATGAAAGCAAGTTGCAAAAATATGAAAAAATATAAAATAATAATTTTACTGGCGGCAATGACGCTAGCCTTAACCGCCTGCTTTAATAATCGACTTAGTTATGACGAGAGCAATGCGCCTAAAACTATGGACAATTTTAATGAAGCGGATATAATAGGTAGAATGACGGCAATAAAAAATGGCTTGACGCCAAAAATGAAACCAAGCGGCAGATCTTCTGCCGGTGAATCAAGCCAGGGAGAGGGGCAAGCGGCGGCTCAAGAGGCTAACCAAAGACAACTGGAAAATTTAGCCGAGCAGTATGACAGCGCGGTTATAAAAACTAACCTCGGCGATATGACGGTTAAATTTTACGCTCAAGAATCGCCGATTGCGGTCAATAATTTTTTAAATTTGGCCAAAGCCGGATTTTATAATGGTACGAAATTCCATCGGGTAATTAAAGATTTTATGATTCAGGGAGGCGATCCTAACAGTAAAGACGACGATTGGTCAAACGACGGGCAGGGCGGGCCGGGTTATCAGTTCCAGGATGAAATAAACCAGCATAAATTAGTGCGCGGCAGTTTAGCCATGGCTAATTCCGGGCCAAACACTAATGGTTCGCAGTTTTTTATCATTACGGCCGCGGCCACATCCTGGCTGGACGGCAAACACACCAATTTTGGTTATATAACCGGCGGTCTGGATGTAGTGGAAAAAATAGAAAAAGTCGAAGTGAATGAAAATGATCATCCGACTGAAGATGTTATTATAAATAGCATTGAATTAACCAAGAGTGGTGTTGATAATCAGCAAAAAATTGTCGGGCCGGAATTGCCGCCTGGCGCCTCTTCGACTCCGGAAATAAAGTCAGCCAGTTCAACTCCTGAAACCAGCGAATAATAATCTGGCGATTACGAATTAAAAGAGTAGAAAAGAATAATTAAATTTGTTTGGGGCCTATGGTCTAGTGGTATGACGCGACATTCGCATTGTCGAGACGCCAGTCCGATTCTGGCTAGGTCCACCGAAAACGATTTGTCGCCTCGCTTGGGGCTTCGCCCCTCGCTTGGACGGGCATTTCGGCCAGATAATTCCACGGATTTTTGAAATCAATCGCCAATTTTCCCGCCGCCAGGCGGCGGTTCGAGCCGATGGTTTTAAGAAAATTTTTCATTTCCGAAAAATTTTCAGACAAAATGAGATTTTTGGCTTGGTTGGCCTCTAAAATCCAGTTTCTGGTGAGTTCGAGCCAATGATTTCCTTTTCGCTCAAAATCACTTAATTTTTCCTCAATATCTTTCTTTTCCGCCATAAGTTTGTTTTTCTTTTCTTGAAATTCCGCCAGTTCAAAACTGCCTTCAAGATAGCCGTCCATAAGACGGTCTATTTTTGTTTTTACGGCGGAAAGTTCGGTTTTAAGATTTTGAGCGAAAAGATTTGACGATTGATTATGCTCTTTTTCCCAATCATTCACTTTGGCAAGATATTTTTCTCGCCAATCGTCAGGCAAAGAAACTTTTTGACAAATATTTTTCACTTGCTCGGTTAAAACTTCTTCCCGCAAAAAGCGAGTTTGAGAACATTTTTGCGTTTTGCTTTTAAAAGTACAATGGTAGTAATGATATTTTTTCCCGCTTTTTTTGATTTTTCTTTCGGCGGTTATCGTATAGCCGCACTCGCCGCAAACCGCAAAGCCGAGGAATTGAAAGTTTTTCGGTCCTCGCTTTTTGCGTGGCTTGCCGTTCATTATCAAGGCCTCCTGCACTTGGTCAAAAAGTTTTTTTGAAATCATTGGCTTATGCGATCCTTGATGCACCTCGCCGCGATAGTGAAAGTGTCCGTAATAAAAAGGGTTTTTTAAAACGTGAACAACGCTGGCGAGGTGCAAAGGTTTGCCTGTCTTGCCAACCAAGCCAAGAGAAAACATTTTGCCTTGAATTTTTGTCAATGTATATTCGCCGGTGGCAAAAGCCCGCAAAACTTCTTTTACCTTGTTAAAAGTTTTTTTGTCCGGTTCAATGGTGCGAAATTTCGGCTCGTTAAAATATCCCATCGGGGCTTTTGCCGAAAGTTCGCCTCGCCTGATTTTTTGCCGTATTCCCCGCAAAATGTTTTCTCTTAAATTGTCGGTGTAATATTTGGCTTGTCCGAAAGCGACAGAAAGCATAAATTTTCCCTGCGGCGTCGCTTCAAACCAAAAGGTGGGGAATTTTAGCGATTGGATTTTGCCTGTATCCACCAAATAAATCACTCTGCCGCCGTCTATACTATTTCTCGCTAATCTGTCGGGATTCCACGCTAAAATTCCCGAAGCATTGCCTTTTTCAATTTCGGAAATCATAAAATTAAAAACTTCTCGGCCCGGCTCTTTGGCGGTTTTGCTTTCGTAATATTCTTTGACCACAAAAAGATTATTTTGTTTAGCAAATTCTCGCAGTTCCGTGAGCTGAGCCTCAATAGACAAAATTTGCCGTTCCTCGTCCTCGCTTGATTTGCGACAATAGATAAAGTATTTAATCATAGTTTTTAATTTTATAAAAAGGCAATGCTTTACGCCGACAATTTGTAAAATCTCATTTTGTATTTCGTCCGCCCGCTGGCGGACGAAAGAAAACCATCGGCTCATTGCGGCTTTGCCGCAATACAAACTTAAAAGTTTGTTAACCGCCGTCTTACGGCGGGAAAATTGGCGATTGATTTCAAAAACCCGTGGAATTATCTGGTCGAAATGCCCGTCCAAGCGAGGGGCGAAGCCCCAAGCGAGGCGACAAATCGTTTTCGGTGGTGTTTATTGAAAAAAGTTAGAACTTATTTTGAACAAAATTCTGATTGATTGCTCCGCCATAGGCGGAGCAGAAAAACAAATCTGACGCTCGGGCGGGCAAAAAAGGAAAGGGGTCGGGGGAAAGGAAATTTTTGCCCGCCCTCGCTTTTCCGCCTCTTTTTTCGCCGCCGCAATTTTTCGTGCCAACGAAGTTGGCGCGCCGCCTATTTCTTTTCGAGCTTTTTCATTATAAACAAATACTTAAAACCTCTCAAATAAAAATTAAATTGCCTTGCTCGGTTATGCCAAATTGGAGTATTTGAAGTTTGATTTTTTCTCGTCAAACAAACAAGGTCAATCGGCTCAAAATATTTTTCCAATCGTTGCCAAAGTAAAAATCCAACTGGCGTAAATTTTTTTTTAATCCATTGATCAGCAATAACCCAACCCATTGCTTTGCCGGGCTTCAAAATTCTTGCCATTTCGCTCGCTACTTTTTCTAATTCACCATAAAATTCCGTTTTCTCACACGAAATTTTGCCGATACACTCCTTATTGTTAGAATAGTTGATATTGTCGGAGTATGGCGAATCAATGAAAACAAAATCAACAGAATTGGCGGCAAGCGGAATCTTGCGGGAATCGTTTTTAATTATTTCTGGTCTTGTTACATTCAAATCATATCCAATAACTTTTCGTTTTAGTTCTTTTGCTACATCAATAGTTGTTCCGCTTCCGCACATCGGATCAACGACCAAATCACCCTCTTTGGTGTATCGTTGCAACAAATTCCAAATCACCAACGCCGGCGTAACGCCGTTATATTTGTTGTTTCCGTGTGGGGTATCTCCATAATTCTGTTTCGGAAAATCCCAAAGTGTTGTTGATTCAATTTGCATAAATTAAAAATCGCACCTAGCTCTAACGTAATATAAACCTCCATAAAAAAAGAGGTGTCATATGCCTCAGCATACAACTTTTGATTACGTCAGAACTAGATACGATTTCATTCTTATAATTATTGTATATTAACATAACAATTATGTCAAATTGGCACTACCATTACTTAAATATACACGAGGATCAACCATTATTGTTCTACCATCAGCTCTTTTAAGTAATGTTGCCCATAATATGCTATTCTCCTTTTTTACGCTATAAATATAGTTATTCGATTTGCTTACATCAATTTTATAAATGGTGGCCACTTTATAATTATCTTTAATTTCAATCGGCTCTAAATGCCAAAGATTATTAAACATATCGGCGGTATATAAAGTCTCGCTAAAAAGAACATCTTGGATTTCTCTTTTAATATTATCTGCATTTTTTTGTTTTTTAGTAAACTCATAATTGATGTCAAAAAAAATAAAATTATTTTTTTTAATTAAATATCGTTTTATATCTTCGCGTTTAATAGATTGTGGATTTTCAACTAGACCAACCAAAATTATACCGCCATCGGTGTTCATCATACCTAACATAGCTTTTACTATATTAAGTAAAATAATCTTACTTTTCTTTTTTTCCACTTCGTCACTTATAAACAATTCTTCAGTTGGAGTTAAAAAGGTTGATTTCCATTCTACCTTGCTATTTTCTTGTTTTAATAAATTTTCTATTTTATCCCAATCATCTTCAATGTCATATTTATTCAAAATTTTATGTATTTCATCAATCCAATGAGCTAATTCATAAAGAGCAACATTTATTTTCCATCTTTTATCAGAAAAAGTATTTATTGTTTCGAGGGTTGAAAGAGTTTTATTAGATATCAAATAAATTTTATTCGACCATTCATCACCATTGTCTACATAACTACCATAAGCCTTAAAATTATCTTTTGCAAAGTTAAAAAGAATTTCTCTTTGTTTTTTTGAGCAATCAATTTTATTTAAAATGACATCAGAAAAAATTTTATCTTTTTGAATATGAAAGTCGCTTGTCATTTTTTCAAAAATAAATAATATATTCTTTTCATTATTTGTTATAAAATAGTTCAAGAAGAGATCAAATTTTTGATCTTCGTCGTTATTTTTTTTATACTCTCGTTGAAAATAATCTAAACCGCCTTTAATTTTTCGAGAAATATTATAAATATTACATAATCCGCGAGGGATTGAGAATTTTTCTTTTTTACTTTTTCTTCTAATAATATCTTTAAATATAGCCTGAAAAACACTACTTTGCGGAATAATTAATGTCGTTATACCAAATAAACACCTTGATATACTATTACATTTAAATATATAATTAAAATCATGATTTCTATCCGTTGTTTGTATTTTATATTGATATTCAAAATTAAGAATAATATCGTACAATTTAAAATTTATATCAGCCAATGTATAAATTCTATTATGCGATTTTCTTATTTCATCTAATAATAAAAGAGTGTCTCTTCTCAAATCCACAATATCTTTTGCGGATAAAAGTTTGAAGACATTCGCTAACATAAAACCAGCTAAGTGAAGTGCCGTTTGAACAAATTGTTTGTCAAAAAAATTTAATTCTTTTATTTTTTTTCTTTTATCTTCTTTATCTAAAGAATTAAATTCGTCTGAATCAATTAACTTTTTCTCTTCTTCCAGTACATTTAACAATTTATTGGAAAAGAGGGTATTTGAAAAAACATTTTTAATAAAACTAATATATATTTTTTCATTAACAATTTTAATATAATCTTCATTCTTTAAATATTGTAAGACTTTTGAAAGTTCACATATAGATAAGAATAAATCGTTTGTTGTTTTTAAATTTTGAATATTGTATAAAATTTTATCTATATCCATAAATCATTTCAATAATTTTTTTAAATCATCAATAAACTTATCAAACATTTTCACTTTATTGCTTTCTTCAATGTCAGTTTCGCTCAAAACATAGCTTCCGTCTGTATCAACCTCAACTATTGCTCTACCCTTTTTCGTAGGCTTTTTAACTGTTAGCGTTCCGTCCTCGTCCGGCGTTACAAAATAAACTTTGATATGTTTTGTGGCTTCATCCGAAGCAAGTTTTATTTTCCAATAACCCGTTTGGGCGATTCTCTCTCGCAGAGTAACTTTGCTAGACAACACAGCGACAACCTTGCTTGTTTTTGGATGATAAATAATCAAATCAACATCTGGCAAATGTGAACCGAACTCACCATAATCAACAATTAAGTTTCTTTTTACCAAACTCAATTCTTTTGAAAGGTTTGATCCATTTGTTCTTTCAAGACTATTTCCATTTACCACTTGCAAACCTAGAGCATTAACTTCGTCCGTGATGATGTATTCAATCAATTTCTCCAAGTTTTTACCCTTGAACGCTCGCCAAGATTGCTCATGGTCATCTCCCTTAAAATCTTTTTTGTGTTGTTCTTTTGCTTCTTTTAGAACATTCGAAATATGCCTGTATGCTTCCGCACCATGTTTTTTCTTTTTCGTATCGTAAATTTTGATGAGGTCTTGTATTGTCATAGTTTTATTTTTCCATTATTAAAATATATTCTGTTGGATAAACGGAAACTTTATTTTTATCATTTATACCGGCAAACCGGCCTGTCTTTTCGTCTCTAACAGACGGCAAGTTTTTTGACGGTATTTCTCTTTTGATAATATCGGCGATCTTCAATCCCAAGTTTTGCAATTGCT
>Ga0265296_1002651_pt1 | contig 17688 bp, 6 predicted proteins | sample MunlanPumphouse1_FD_189073 | JGI IMG/M metagenome (GOLD analysis project Ga0265296, IMG submission 189073) | Groundwater microbial communities from a municipal landfill in Southern Ontario, Canada - Pumphouse #1 | ecosystem: Environmental > Aquatic > Deep subsurface > Groundwater | place: Canada...
TCTTCCGGTGCAGAAATCACCTCAGGATACCAATATTTGCTGTATTGGATCGGTCCATGATCGCCTCCGTACTGTTTCCAACTTTCCAGACGTTTGGCTTTGGCTCTAATTATAACGGGAGCATTTTGGATATTCCAGGGATTCTCCGGGACTTTAGCCGTTTTCTCCACAACAAACGAATCCGCAGGAGCATCGATCCATGGCCGCAGAAGTGCGTAATTCCAGGGCGTGGTTGGTTTGACTTCATACGTCGGTCGCTGGTTATCATTATTAATCTGCTTCCAGGACTCGCCGATCTTTAAAGCAAAAACCAGCGTTCCCCACTCGACGGTCGATGCCCGTTCATGCCAGTAACTAATGTTCACCTTCATAGGAAGAATCAATTCAACGACGTCGCTTTTGCACCATTTACGGTTCACTTTCACAATCGTTGCGGAACCGGGCTTGGTAAAAATCTGTCCGTTTATTTTCACAGCGGCGCCTTGCGCCCAGGCTGGTATTCTGAGATGCAGGGGAAATGTTGCATTATCGCCTTCGTAAGTAAATCTGACAATTTCATTAAAAGGGTAATTTGTCTCTTCATGAAATTTTATCATTTTGCCGTTGTTTAGTTTCGTTGAGAGAGTCGATGGCGCATAGATCAGGGCCGCTACGCCGTCGTCATTGGTTTTGTACCAAAGATTGCGAACAAATTTTGGCCAGCCCTGATGAAGATTGGCCGTACAACAGCCGTATCCGGTGACAAAGCCGAAACTGTTCTCGACAAAGCCCTTGTGCTGAGTCGTAAAATTATGCCAGTTGCTACTGATCTCGATCTGGTTCGGCGCCTGATAATATTGGCGGGAATCGAAATTTTCCGTGCATTGGGTCGGAAGGGCATTGTACGTTACCTTTTCCAGAATATCGGCGAAATAGACATCACCGGTGATTTGCAGAATATTCTCCAGACTGAACATGTATTCGACAACCGTGCACAGTTCGGTACCATAGGTCGGATTGGTGCCGTGTAAAAGTTCGTCTCCGGAAAACATGCCGGTCGGTTGGCCGTGATGCTTCTTGAGCATTTCGATCCCGTGTTTAACGGCATCAAGATAACGTTGATCGCGGGAGTATTGATACCAGATCGCCGGCTGTTTGATGCCCATCCCGGTATTGACGCCGTGCCAGTCCTCGGGATAGGGAGATTCGAGATTTTCCGTCCAGTTTTCGGTCTGCGCGAAAATTGTCCGGCCTAAATCCAGTAGCCACTGCTCGCCTGTTTTCCGATACAACCAGTAAATACTGTTCAGGTTTTCGCCGCCGCGGGATTTGGCCCAGTGCGACCAGTAATCCAGAGGTTTTTCTTCAATTACCGACTTTTGATAGCGAAAATAACGAGTCATGAAATCGATGATCCGCGCATCGCCGGTGGCGTCATAATACGTTTGCATCGTCTTCAGTACCACCATGCGCGGCCACCAATCCTGTTTCATTTTTTCCACATAAGCCTGATAATCCTCGTTCTCGCCAAAAACGCGAGTCGTGTCCTCTACCTGCCCGAAAAAGCCATCTTCTCGCTGGCTGTTCAGTATCCATTCAATATATTTTTGACTCTTATCGATCAGATTTTTATCATTAAGGATATAGGCCAGAGGAACCAGGCCGTCCAACCAGTAAACCGGCCGTTCCCAGGCCGGACCGCTTCCGCCAATCCATCCGCAATTCGGGCCAACGTCTTCCCACAGTTCATCGAGATGTCCTGTCATACCGTCGCGCATAGTCTCTAATATGTGCCTCAACCACCCTTGAGGTTGAATATCACCTATCGGAAATAAAGTGTATGGCAATTCCAACAGAGGTTGTTTTTCCCTGCTCTTTTCATAGTTTGAACAGTTAATAGCAATAACTACGAAAATCAGCATCAATACTGTCAATAATCCGAGTAAAACGATTCTTTTGTTTCTAACATGTAATAAATTCATTTTTAACTCCATTTAAGTTTGATTCAAATTTATGATATTATCCTATCAATACCATTTGTAAAAATTAGGATCTTTTTATAAGTAAAAACACTTCCCACTCCTCGTTTTTATCTGATTATTACACACTTCTTAGTATCACAAAAATTTCCATAAGTAATACGATAGAAATATATCCCTGAACTTATTCCGCTTTGCGAGACATCCCAGACAACAGAATGATAACCTGATTCCTGAAAAATATCATCTACAAGTGTTTCTACTAATTGACCATTGATATTATATATTCTGACTGAGACCTTACTTGACTTTGGCAAATGATAACTAATCTTTGTCGACGGGTTAAAAGGATTAGGATAGTTCTGATAAAGATTTATTTTTTCTACCTCTGTACCTAAAGGCATTTGTTCATCAATAGCAGTACTAATATGATTACAGGTGAATACAACTTCTCTTGTGTCGCCCTCTGCCAGTGATGGTTGCCCTTGGTGCCAGATATACATCAGAGCAAAATTATCCTTAATAACGACGGTCATTGCATCAGTATTAATAATTTCAATTCTTTCGGTTCTGAAAGGCAGAATTGTTGCCGGATGACGATCTCCCCATTTACCGGTAAAACCAGGATTTCCTTCTCTATTCATTGTAATTTTATATGTGACAGTATCTTTTTCAGTTCCTTTATTTATCGTAAGTTCATTTTTGAAGAGTGGTTGTTTATAAATCCCTTCTGTTGACATCTTGACTTGCATTCCAGGGTCTCCGTAAAGAGCAGAACCATTCAAGTCAGAAGGGTCTGCTCCTGGTGTTCCATTTATTATGTCAAATTGGAGAGCAATATTTGCCAAAAAATACGACTCTGCCCATGTGTTATTTCTTGCTACTTTATAAAAATATGCTTTAATCCCACCATGTTGATATGAATTTGAACCTTCGGGAACAACATATCCTGTATATTGATATGCTCCGCCGGAATGAATCCATGATGGCGCCATACAACCGCCATCATCAATCTTACCGATGTAGCAATTACCCAATCCGAAATAAATCTTTGGATGATTGGATTTTATATAAATATTATCTCCAGTATACGGATCTCCAAAGACCTTTCCATCACCGGAACGGAAAAATCCTTCCGGTTCTACAGTTGGATAATGCAATTGCCAAAGATTAACATTGCCATGTCCGCTTGTATAGAAAATATCCACTGGATCATAGTTAAAAATATCAATTCCATTGTTTATCATTGTAACCAGCCATTCAGTTCTATCTGTGAGACCGTCAGTTTTAGTAGTTATTTCAAGAGAGTCCGGATGCTTCACATAATACAGACCACAAGTGCTTTCACTCGTTCCTATCCCTTGCGTATAATAAGCCACATCACAGCTAGCAGTTCCGCCAAGGACTGTTTTTACCTCAAATCCAACTGGACCCGTAACAAGCTTAAGCGCATCTCCAGAATTATAACCGGTAATAATTCCCCAGACAGCATCGGTATAGACGTCGTCATCTATTCCTCTAACAAATGGCCAGACACTGTTCTGAATAAAATCTGGCGACGCTGTAGCAAGTTCACACACAAAACCGATATATGAGGGATGATACAGAGCAATATCGTTTCGAACCTCATCCAATGTGTTTTTCCAGATGAATAGTCTTCCCTGATACCTCACCTTAACTGTATCTGCTACTGCCTTCCAAACAGGATTGTAATAAGTAGATTGTTTTATAACGACTGCATAAGTAAGAGCTGGTGGCTCTTGATAAGAAATTGTAAAAGTATTGTTTGAAATATCTTCACTCCAATTACCGTTTTTATCAAATACTTTTACTTTAACGAGACATTGGTCGGATGGAGTATTTGGGATCCCGAAGGAAAAACTATTTACTTTCCCTGTATGACTTCCAATCAACATCCAGTCTGCCCCATTATTTACAGAATAATAAATACTATCACCACCCACTTCAACATTATCATCCGAAGTCCAGGCAATATTTTGCCAATCTAAATTGTTCCAATTTTCGCCACCATTTGGTCTAATTATTTGAACTGTGGGCGGAGTATTATCGGAAGCAATTGTAAATACAGAATTGGACATATCAGTCGCAAAATGATTTCCTGCATCATAAACAACTACTTTAATAAGACTTTGGTCGGATGGAGTGTCCGGTATATCCCAGTCGCATTTTTGACAATTTCCAGAATGAGTAGCAATGAATGTCCATATAACACCATTATCAATAGAATAGAATACACTATCAGCTCTAATATACATATCGTCATCAGCAGTCCATCTGATTTCCTGAGTTTCCCCCTCAGTCCATAACTCGGCGCCATTTGGCGCATCTAAAGTAATAGTCGGTTGAATATTATCAGTAGTTGTAGGAGAAAATCTGATATTATCAAAGTAAATATCAACAACATGATCACTATTTCCATTACTGTTATGTCCGGCAAAATAGATAGTTACATTGCGGCTTGCCCATGGTTCAATATTAACCTCATGAAATTCCCATGGATAATGTTGTCCGATCCCGTCACCGCTGCCGGAGTGATATAGTTGGGTATATTTGCCTACAGAATCAGCATCCATAATCCAGACATATCCGCCATTGTGCCATGCTATGCCATTGACTTCCATATAGAAATTCAAAAATTCTGCTGTTTCCGGTATGATTATATGCAACCCGACCATTTGCCATTTATTATTAGGCGTCGATTGTCCGGAAGCATTCCCGCTGTAAATATGAATAACAGCGCAACAACTGCCTTGATAAAAAGGATGTACATAAGCACTATGTGGCCCCGAAACAGTCCAGCCGGTAAAGTCGCCAGTCTCAAAATCGCCATTATAAGATTGCTGCGCATAAATTGGAATTACAGACAACTGCAAGACGATAATAATTTTGCTTAATAATTTCTTTGCTCTCACTTAATCTCCAATTGCTTTTCCCAAAAGTCTAAAAACAACTTGTCGAAGGGTTTCGGGAGAAGTTGTTATATTTTGGGATAAAACTGCTATTCACCATAAAAAGTTCCACAATATGCTTAACCGATTCATCAAATTTACTTAGTTTTTAGCAATTACCGCTGATACAATTCAATGAGTAATTTTGCCATAATTGAATCCCAGATATAATTAGACGGACTCTCCTGCATGGGATAATCTGGGCTATAAGATTCCCAGAAACAATGATTCTTTTCCAACTGGGTTGTTACAGCAAGCACCATTTTATCCGCTAACTGCTTTGCTAATTTATTATAGCCATAATTTTTAAATCCGTCAAAAACCATGTAGTCCCATAATAACCAGATCGGACCGTTCCAGCGACAGCAGCCATCTACAAATGCGGTATAATTGGGATCGTCGGCCGCCAAAGTGGGAACTCCGTATTTACGCCAGAATGATTCCGGATTTTTCAGGTGTTTGATCAGTTCATTGGCTCGTTCTTTGGTCGCCACATGCGCCCACATCGGTAAAAACCCGATAATTTCTTTCCGCTTCAGGCTTTCGCCTTCGAACTTGAAAGAATTATCCGACATGGCTACATGATAGTAAAATTTATCCCGATCATCCCACATATATTGATTAATCAACTTTGCCAGCCTGTCAAATTTCATCGTCCACTCCGCGTCGCCTTTCGTATCGCCCAATTCTTTAGCCATTAAGCGAAGATAATAGATTTCATTGGCTACCTGGCAACTAAGATCGAGCGCTTCGAGTTCATCGGAAATATCGCGGCCTTCATCCTCACCTTCGGAAAATAGTTGAAAAACGACGTTCCAGCCGTCGCGCACATTTTCAATAATGCCATAAGGCCCCCATTCATAAAGCCCATCCCGATCCACATCCCGCTCTTTCTCCAGATAATGAACGAAGGCACTGCCGGCCCGATAACAATCTCTCAGAAAAACCGTGTCCTTCGATACGCTGTAAATTTCCCAATTCGTCCAGGTAAAGAAAGGCGCCGACGTCGTGGCCTTTCCTTCATGCGGATAAACTTGAGGTCCGCGCGGGCCATGACGATAACCGATCAAACCGTCGTCATATTGCTGTTCGATGTAAATTCGCTGGGACTCCTGGGCCGATTTGGAATCGAGATAAACATAAGGCAGCATGGAAAGCGATTCATGCATGACCTGATGACCATGTCCCCAGCCCCAGATCGGGTTGCGGGAGAAATTATAAAAATTGTACTGCGTTTTTCCTTCCGGCGGCATCATGCACTGACGAACCAGATTTAATGCCCCGATATATACCATCTTTTCCTTCGGATTTTTGAATCTGATCCGCGGCACCGATTCGAAAAGAGCAATATTTTCATCGACATATTGTTGGAGATCGGCATTCAATGCATCTTTTACATCTTCGATCATTTCAGATTCGGGTTTGCGAATATCCTGAACGCCACGTACAAAACGAACCGAAGTTTTCTCACCTGGTTTTAATCTGATACGTTTCTGTAAAGCAACTATTTCCACATTGCCTGTTTCCAACTCATTTTGTTTAGTGACAAATTCATGCACTTTGCTTAAACGCTTAGCCGCAAAATAGAAATCATCGATACTGTTCGCCTCATAACCGCCAAAACTATCGGGCGTCCGGTTACAGGCCAGAACATTATTAAAATCCGTGGGGTACCCGCGGGAAGTAGATAAATTGCTGTGCAAACGCTCTATCGGTTCGTAGTGGGAGAAGAAATACCAATTATTGTCCTTATCGAATTTGGTGATCTGCAGAGCGCCTTGTTTAGACTTATAGATCAGCGGATAAAGGTTGAAGTCGTAGATCTCTTTTCCGTCATTGATAACAGCCATGTCGATAATGGCAGCGCCGGCGCTATATACCATAAAGATTTCCTGAACCTGTAATCCTTCAAAAGGTTCATATTCAAGAATAGCCATATCGGGAAATGAAACAATTACCTTAGGTTTTTTTATAAAATCTCTCGTCTTGCTGACTATAATATTGTTTACTTTCCATATAACCGTAAACTCACCGGCAAACTGGCTATTATAGCAAATCGGCTTATCAGGCGTAAAATAATCCATGAAGTATGCCTTGTCAGCAAAGAACCGTGAGCGTTCCATTGAAGCTGCATAAGTTGTAAATAAAGGGTCATCATACTTTGCATTTATTATCAGATAATCGTCCTCTATTGTCACCCTGCCAAATAAATCAGGAATCGGAACAATGAACATAAGAGATATTAAACACATTTTATAGATACATCTCATCGTATTTTCCTCGCTATAATAACATTAATAATTCAATTAGGATATCTACTGCCGGAGTTATTACTTATTCCGTTTTTATAATAATCTCGTGTGCTATAAAATCGCCCTCTTTTCCATCCGGTATTTTTATATCAATTCTATTTCCTTTGTGTGATGCTCCTTTAATCTGGTGAATCAATTCCGGATTGACGACTTCCAACACATAAGATTTTCCTGATAAGCCTTCTACACCAACTTTGAGCTGATTTTCTTCTCTTCCCAACGAAATTATTTTCAGACCCTTATTCGTATCACCGGTTTTGGTCTCGATATGGGGTGGAAGTATCTCCACAGTAGGATTGAACTCTATTTCAACAGTTGCATTACCTCCTTTTGGCGCAATATTTACAACCGGTTGAACAGTTTGAGTGGACAACACTTTTTCAAACTGCGTTGCTTCTCTATTCACAATTACTTTGTTTATGATACTTCCGATTCCAAGAGCAGGAGCGATTTGCAGCATATAACAGTCACTTTGTTTACTCTGTATATCGATTATTATTCTATCCTTGCCTCTTGTATAGTTAAAAGAGAATATTGCATCACCGATTTGAAAGTTATCCACTGATATATGTTCCCAGTTAGCAGGAAAATGAGGCGCAAAGATTATCGTTTTCTGGATTGCATCGCCTTCAAGACCGAGCATTCCCCTCACAAATGGAAGAACCACTCCCGCAGTGGAAAACCCCTGCTGACATACAGCTTCCTGCGGATATACATTCTGAGCCCCGGAAAAGACTTCAGTGACATATCCCAGGGCATGATCAAATGTGTGTCGAACAGTAGACATCAAAGAATTATACCCCTGCAGCGCCAGGTGATGCTTGTATTGTGCAGTAGCAACCCAGCTGGTTAAGAATGGCCAAACCGCACCGTAATTATAGTTCAGCGGTTGGTAATATTTACTTTCGATAGAGATGCTGCGAATTCCCCAATCTGTTGTTAAATCAGCTGAACTTATCTTTTCCAGTGATTTCACACTGCGTTGAGGATCGCCAATCTCCCACATCAAGCCTACCGCATTCCAGGGTGATATTTCCTTCACATGCTCATTATTCGTATTAAAGGCATAGGCATAATACTGTGTCTCTTCATCCCAGAATTTCTCATTAAAAGTCTTTATGGCTTTTTTATAATGTCTCTCTGCCTTATTTGCATAGGATTTTTCGCCCGCAGCTTCTGATAAAAATTGCATTGCATAAGCGGCACGCACCCATATTGCAGACATATAAATATCCGATTCAATTCCCGTCAAAGCGCCGTACTCCAGCGCTCCCAATCCGGCCTTCTTATTATCCATCAATCCATCGCCATTTGCATCTGTTGACAGGCACCATTCATAAGCCTTTTTAAGCGATTGCCAGCTCTGTGTCACAAAATCAGCATCGCCACTCATTTTATAATAATCATAAACTGCTGTGATATAATATGGTGAAGTATCACCGTGGATATAGCCATAAGGATATTCCCTGAACCAATCAATATATCCCGCCGCTTGAGAGAGTTCGTGCGCCATCTTACCATCATCACGCTGCCACTTCTGCGTAAAAGTTAGTGCGTCCCGTACAGTCCGGTAGTCGCAGTAACTATTTATACTAAAGCAATTAATATAAGCATCACCGCCGAAAAACCAGCCAAAACCGGGACGTCCGCTTGTTCCTGAGGCTCCCAGCCCTGCTACCAGTCCTTTCCCAAGATCAGGGTTATCAACAAACAGGTTATCAAAAGTAATCTTTGCCCATTCAAAAGCCAGATTCAATTCTCTATTCGGCGTTTCAAGCCGAAGTGTACGCAGACGCAGATTACGATAATATTTTGTAGTCTTTCTGTAAAATTCTTCGGGATTATCATTCAAGCGTAGGTAGATGTCTTTTATCGTGTCTCTTTTTCCTTTTCCGCCCGCAAGAATAATCGGGATATATTTATCTTTTACAGTTTCAGGATTTTTTAGTTCGATTTTGAATTCATTTGGTGCATCGGACAACATATGTGCAGGAGTGTATGAGATGCCTGACGCAGCAGGAGATCCAACAAAGCCATGGTTATTACCTGTCGGTTCCGAAATAATATACGCCTTCAGATTGCTATCCCAATAAGCATATTGTCCTCCAATTCCTGCAGGCCACATAGGCTGTAATATTGGCAGGAATCCACATATAATCGTCAGCGGTTCTGTGGTATCCACGTCCAGTAAAATAAGAGCGCCCGGTTCATCGAATGGTGTTATATAAATGGCGCGTACTGTAAATGATTGATATGTATAAGTGAGAGTGGTTGCTTCCGGCGTTACGGAGATATACCGAACAATATCTTTGCCGTGAATTGGTCTGGTTGAACTTCCGACAAGAAAGGAAAATTCAAAGTTTCGAATCAGCTTCAAGGGATATGCCCATGCTTCAAAAGAACCGCTTTCAAATCCGAGAATGGCAAATTTTCTCCCTGCTTTATTAAATGGAGTCGATGGCTGTGCCAGACGATGCAATTCGAGATCATTAGCTTCCAGTTTAAAAGCGGGCACTAAACCATCTTGAGCAAGAGATACACTTACTAATAAAAAGTTAAAGAGAATCATCAACACACTGATTTTCTTTTTCATTTAAACCTCATATTTGATACGGAAAGTATATCATATCAGATTTGAGTTATTTTTTCTCTCCTAACTGCATCACATCCATCATCATCCGGTTGATAATCCCAGCCCAGATATAGGTTTTGTGATAGCCTGCCCATTGGTCATCGGGGCTATAAAATTCCCATAAGTTATGATCTTTCTTTAATTGAGCGATCATGTTAGCGGCAACACGGTCAACCAGTTCTCTTGCGAGATCGTCATACCCGTATTGAATCAAACCGTCCACAATGAAAAAATCCCACTCAACCCAAACCGGACCATTCCAGTAACCTTTGGGATTATAATAAGAGTCATCAGCGGAAAGACTCGGCACACCGTATTTCCGCCAGAACTTATTCGGATCAGTCAATTTGGCAACTAATTTTTCAGCGCGTTCTTTACTTACAATTCCCGCCCAAAGCGGCAGAAACCCGATGATCTCTTCGCGTTTCAGATCGTTCTTTTTCTTATAAGTAAAATCATGGTCGTCTTTATCTACATTGTAATAGAAGCCTGTCTCTTCATCCCAAAATATCTCGTTTATCTTTTTTTGGCGAGTCAGGGCATCTTTTTCCCATATCTTCGCTTCTTTCTTCTCACCTAACTCAAGAGCCATCGATTCCAAAGCTCTGGCTTCCTTTACTAACATAACGTTCAAGTCAACCGCTTCAAAATTGCTGGGCCATCCAACTTCATCCCAGACTGCCACAAGTCCATCTCGCACACACTCCAGAACTGCATGGGCGCCCCATTCGCATAATCCGTCATTATCGCTGTCTCTATTACTTATGTAGTAATTGTAGAATTTTTTACTGGATTGATACATTTCTTCTAAAAATTCCTTGTCTTTTGTGATCTTATATACCTCCCAGTTCTGCCAGGCATACCAGGGCGCCGAGCTCGTGAGTTGATTATTATATTCGATAATTTCATCAAGAAAAGAGCCGGTTCTGTAATTGATATAACCGCTTTCATACTGTCGTTCGCTATAAACTCGCTGGGAATTCATAGCGCTTACTGGGTCCATATAGGCATAAGCCATCATTGTCAAACTTTCGTGAAAGACCTGACCGCCATGTCCCCATCCCCAAGTAGGTTCACGGGAGAAAACGTAGTAATTGTAACTGCTTTTCTCTTCAGGAGGCAACATAACCTGGCGCATCAGATTGAAGGCGCTCCAATAGAGCATTTCCTTATCCGGGTCATCAAAAGATAATCTCGGGATATTCTTAAACAATTCTTCATTTGCCGTCAGATACTTATTCAAATCTTCATCTAAAACATCTTTTGCTCTTTTAATCAATTCTTGTTGAGAAACATTCGGTCTGGCAACAGCTCTGATAATTCGAAGATGTTCATTTGTACCGGGTTTTAATTGTATTTTCGTGGGCATTGCTATAACCCGGCTAAGATCTTTAACATCATTTTTCAGTTGGTCGGGATAGCGGATATCGGTCAGGAAGTCACTACCGGCAATATTATTTACTTCTTCAGTCTGCATACTCATTTTGCCATTTTTATCAATCGCGGTAACAACATATCCATAAATTTTATCTCCCTGAATATTCTTATCAGTAAAGAAACGTTTGGTTATTTCTTTTTCGATAAGTTCATAATATCCATTACTACGATAATCACGACGGTAGATATTAAAATTCATATCCTTTTCGGCATGCTTCCAGAAAAGACGTATTTCAGTGCCGCTTCCCCAAATGTCTTTATCCACATCTGAAGGCATTGCCAGAAGAGAATTTTCTTTAAATACAATATCCTTACGCTCGGAATGTTCATCTGATAAATTACGAATAGTATCTGTTATTACGGAAAGCTCACCGGTTTCACGACACAAAATTGAAATTGTATAAATGTCACCATTTTTTAATTTGCCGAAATTTCCCAGCTCCATACCGTAATAACCATATCTGTTAATATTGGCATCGGTACTTCCCCAACGCGGCGCTGTGGCGGTTAATATTTTCGAAGGATCATTGTTAAGTATAACCATAATCTGCGGTTTCGGTTCCCAATGTCTGCATCGTCCGCCACCCTCATGAGACATCTTGCCCCAAACAACATAAACCGGTTCTCTCTTTACATTGACTTCATGAGGAATTTCAACATTTCTCCATTCAAAACTACGATAGCTGGTCATGCGTTCTGCTTCTCGTGATAACAACAAGACATCATTCACCGGAGTTACATAAGGAATTTTATGTCCCAGAGTCCAACTGTCCGGTAATTCTTCATGCTCAAAAGTTATGGCGTTATCATCAGCGTGAAATTGTACATTATTATAGGTACGGTAATTATTCTGAAGGAATGGAATTACCTGAAAATCCAATTTGTCCTTACCGGTGTTTTTCAAAACGATATCATGTACTGCCACATGCGAACTATAAACCAGAAAGGTCGCATCAACCTGCAAATTTTCATAAGGAGCATAATGATATTTCACCATATCGGGATAGGATACTGTTATAACCGGCTGCCGATATAAATCTTTGGATTCGTAAACATAGTCCGTACCTTTTTTAAAAGCCAGACACAAATCGCCGCCTGTATCGGTCGTGAAATCGATGCCACGCGTAGAGTCATAGAAAAGAAAATGGTAACCTTCGTCCAGCGTGAATTCTGAGCGTTCCATCGCGGCGGCATAAGTAGTGAACAGTGCGGAATCTTTCGTCGCTTTAAGGTTCGACAGGATCGGCTTCTCCCCACCCAAAGTAAATATTGAAACAGATAACAACGTGAGAATTATCCATATGATTTTGTGATAATTTGCGATCCTTTTCATTTGTCTTTATCTCCAGGTGTTATTTTTATTTTTCATAAGATATATCCAAATCAGAACAGACAATAAAAAGAACTACACATTTTATTAGATTCAGATAGATCCTAGTAATATCATTTCAACAAAATCATTTTTCTCAGTTCGGATTTGCCTTCTAAAGAAGACAGTCTGCAGAAATAGATGCCGTTGGACAACTGTTCTCCCATCTCATTCTTCCCGTTCCAGATTATCCGATAATTTCCCGGATTGACGGTTTTATTTACGAGTAAACAGACACGCCGTCCAAGAATGTCATAGATTGCCAGTTCTATCTTACCAATTTCGGGAATACCATATCCGATAGTCGTTACGGGATTAAAGGGATTGGGATAATTCTGTTCAAGCCGGAAATCTCCCAGTAAATTATTTTTGTCATCAATTTTGTCATCTATTGACATTAACTGCTCGGCTCTTTCAACCGCTCCCTCGTAATCAACAAAATAGTACCACCAATTATTCAATATACCATCGGTAACTCCGGCATATCGCGGTAATTGATTAAACCACCATCTCATATATCCCAGATGTGTACATCCCCACTCCGAACAGTTAATATTACGGGTTTGATCCAGCAAAATTGGATAGCGCTTCCAGTTGTCTGCATAGGTAATAACATACCGGGTATTACTATAGTCATAATCACTCTGTCCGTTGGGTGGGAAGTGAATATTGCCGATATGAGCCTGCCCCGGCATGTCTTTATCAAACCTTGTGAAAAGTTCCCAATTGTTAGGTTCCGGATTTTGACAATCCCATCGTCCGTAAACATGCCGTATAGCGCTTTCAACCCGGTGACCAACACTATGTACCGCACAATCAAGCCCGCGCTCATAATTCCAACCCATCACTGATAGTAATTTTTCCAAATTAGGATTATCTAACGGGGGAGAATTCCACCAGAAAGCGCCAGGCCCCACTAATTGCGATTCATACATACCAGCAAATGGATGAGCATAAACCCATACTTCGTCAATCGCACCACTATTTCGTTTGGTATCCAGATCGTAATAATCTATCATTGCATTGTAATCAAAGCTAACCTTACCTTGAGACTCAGCTAAATTTTGAAGGGTGCCGGGAGTATCTCTGCCATATAATTTTCCGGGTGTAAGGTAATAATACGCTAACGTATCAATATTCATCAATTCTCCCTCAAGGCGGGTAAAGATCCCCTCATCATCATGGATTTCTACAACTTGAAATTGTACGACTCCATCACTCATTTGACCAAATTCCTCAACCAATTGATCGGCATATGCCATAGGATCAGTCCACCCCCAAACTTGATGAATCTTTTTCATATTAGTAGAGTCAATGACCGGGTCCTGTAACACAAGGGCAACCTTCAGATAAAGAGTTTCGTCATTAACCGATTCAAAGTCAGGCACAACATTAACAATAGAAGTGCCAGATAGGGGGGCAGTTGTATTAGCAGTAATAACTGCAGTTCCTAAAGAGTATGTGTGAATCTTTCCCGTTTCAGTGACATCAGCTACGGATGTATTCGAAGAAGACCAACGAACTACATCAGGAAGATTGTAAGGATAACCAACCCCATTTTCTTCAAGAATCTCTACTTTTAATTGCAAAGATGTATTGGGAACCAATTTTAAAGGATTAGGTAAAATTGATAACGAAGTAAAATTCACTATTCTCTGGAGTTCCCATTCTCCAAAATGAACACCAATATTATTTAGATTTTCTTCTGTTATCCGGATATATTTTGCAGTTACCGGTATAAATTCTGAAGAATCCCAGTTAAAAAATAAATTGTCTTGATTGTCAACTAACGATTGATAAGATCCAGATTTTCCATTAAGATCATCTAGTGAGTTCGCAATTTCCAAAGACCACTGTCCATCATTCCAGAAAAACACCTTGCATTTTGAGAATTTTCGTTCATCGTCAAATTGTAATGTAATGCTGGCGGTACTATCATCCTGGATGCCGGCTTCAGTGTATGGATTTCCATCAAAAACGTTCCTGAGAGTATTTATAGTCAATGACGGTTCTACCGACGCTTGAATTATGCCTCCATCCAAACCGGATAGGATATCAATAGGTGTAGACATTAATACTTGTGCATTTAGTCTAAAATTACAGCAAAACAGAGTTACAATAACAAAAATAAAGCAATTAGTTTTCATAATTTTACCTTCGAGAAACTGCTTCATATTCATTTTTCTATTTCAACAAGACCATTTTCTTGGTTAGAGAAATTTCATCCGACATACTTAATCTGTAAAAATAAACCCCATTAGGCAACTGAACTCCGTTGTCGTTTTTAGCATCCCAAACAACCTGGTAATTACCAGGTTGGGTATAGCTATTTACTAATGTTCGAACACGCTCTCCAATAATATTAAACACAGTAAGTTCCAAGAGTCCATCTTTATCAGTTTGATAATCGATTTTTGTTTGAGGATTAAACGGGTTAGGGTAATTTTGTGAAAGACTGAATTGTTTAAGCACTAAATTCTTATTGTCATCTTCACGATCAATATCTACTTGACCACTATCTAATGTAAAATAAGCGAAATTATATTGATCAAGAGTAGTCGCCCACTGGTTCGGATCATTGTTGACTTTGGAATAATTAATATTCAAACCGATCGTATCGCCCGGCTGTAGGGTCAATCCGGCATAATCTCTTCTCGGTATGGCCATTTCGATTTGAATTACCGGAAAATCTAAAACAAGTTTACAATTCACCTTGCTTGGTGAAATTACCCTGCGATGAAAATGTTCTTGATACTTAGGGTCATCATCCCACATTCCATCCGGAGCTCCACCGAGAGATTCATTATACGCCTGAACAGCCGGGTCTGCATCCCAGGACCGAAACGACATAAACGCTCCGGTTGATGGATTGATTTTTATTCTTGTATTTCCACTTGACTGAAACCAACCATCGGCATGAAAATCAAAAGTAATCTCCGGAATACCTATGTCATCTAAATAAAGCGCCAAATATAAATAATCATTATCATAGCACAAATACAATTTGGGCGAATATCCTATTTGAGTATAACTTACAGTGTTATTAGTAAGAGGCCACTCATCTTCAATATTACCATCTATAATCGGTGTAAAATGTTTGATTGTTGTCTTAATAGGAAATCTAACATATTGGTCTAGGCTATCTATAATACCATCATTGTCTGTATCAGGATTATTTGGATCACTGCCTTCGTAAACTCCATCTAGTGCCTCTTGCCTGTCAGTATAACCATCGGAATCTGTATCACTTAATACGGGGTTGCTTCTAAATCTCAATTCATCTAATGCTACCAACGGTTCATTATCCGGAAAACCGTCATTATCTGCATCTATCGCTTCATAAATATCACCCCAATTGCTTAGTAAATCCTCATAGGCATTAAATGTCTGAAACATTTTTGCCTGAAAATCATAATGTTCTCCACAACCAACAGGAAATTTATAAGGTTGATCACCGTGATACATTTCTTCGTGTCCATTACAGTAATAAAGATCATCAATAGCATGTTGAACTTCATGTATAAATACCCAGGTAATATTGTAATTGATATCCGGTAAGTGCCCGGGGTATACTACTCCTGTGCCACAAGGCCAATATGAATGCGAAAACCCGGTTTTCCGCTGAGGACCCGGCAAACTTAAATTTTGAACGCCATAAGACCAATATCCATTGATTGCAGGCGTAACTCTAAAAATAATGTCATACTGTGTATTCATAACCCCTAAATCTTCCAAATCATTGGCAGTTATTAACATGCTTCCCCAAAAATCATTCGGATCGCCAAAATTCTTATATTCATCAATCTCATAATAAGTAAACTCTATATTTAACTTCATTTTGGAATTACGCCAATAAAACAATTTAGCGACGTCTAACATTGTTTTTATTTTTTCAACTTCATTATTTGCAATGCTACCTTTATTAGTATTTTGATAAATTACCACAGCCAATTTTAAATTTGCATAAGTATAGAGTTCGGATTGAGAGCTAAGCGTTGTTACGGCAATCTCTTCCGTTTCTCCGAGTTCAGTCAGAGCATCTATCCTTGCAGCTATTTTATAATGATAAGATTTGCCCAAATCCAAACGTGAGTCTATATAGAAAGTATCTAAACCTGCATATGCAATCGGCGCATCATAAGAACCTTCCTCTGAACGCCTGTAAATATTGTATCCTTTAAGCGTTTCGTTCGGGGGTATATAAGTTCCCCAATTGAGAATAGCGGTTGTCGCACGGGGAATAACGGAAAAGTTTGAGACTACGGCTCCCTCTATTACTTCTTTGGAATGAGAACTGGTAACTCCATTATTTGAAGTTGCAAAAATAATGTAGCCATACAACACAGTATCGGTTGTTGAAGTATCGATATAACTATTGGCATTAAGATTTTCTGCAATGCGATAATATAACCGTCGTGATCTTCCATCGAGAAGAGTATCCTGGATATTCTGACGGTAAATCGAATAAGTAACACTGGTTTCCTGTGTCCAGGTAATAATTCGACGATGTTGATCATCCAAAGATAAACTTACATTCTGAGGTGGTGATGGCAAGCTGGCGGGCGAAAGATTTAATGTTTGGGGAAAATAGTACCAAGGTATATTACTTACCTCTGCAGACAGCGTACCTTGCTCACCCTCTTCATTATTACAAGTAAACCTGATATAAATAGTATCGCCAACTCCAATAGCAGGATCGGTAAAATTGCCTAATTCCAACCCAAAAACACCCGAGCCCGGAATATTCGGATCCCCATTAGTATCCCAACGCGGTGCGCTTTCGATTAATATTTTACTCTGATCGTTGTTTAAATATGCAGTAAAAGTTGCTAATGGAGGAGTATGCTCACATGATTTTCCGTTAGAATGGCGAACAAAATTTTTATAATAGAGACTGTTACGAAAAAACTTGTAAATAGTTGATAAATAAGGATAAACAGACTATAATTTGATCGATCTAATAAAAGCCCTATTTAGCTGATTTTACGCTAAATATCTGCTATATTTTGCT